>Ga0187893_10013466_pt1 | contig 11383 bp, 14 predicted proteins | sample MA1701074metaG_FD_139574 | JGI IMG/M metagenome (GOLD analysis project Ga0187893, IMG submission 139574) | White microbial mat communities from a basaltic lava cave in the Kipuka Kanohina Cave System on the Island of Hawaii, USA - MA170107-4 metaG ...
ATACCCAAACGATTAGTTGATTCGGGATTCAAATTCAAATTCAGTAATCTCGAAAACGCCTTACGTCACATTCTTAAATAATATCCCTTGCCGACAAGATGCGGCTTGACAGAATTTTAATTGTAACTATAGTTATTACAAATTTGATATGACGTTCAGATTTTCAAATGGCAAGCAGTAGTAAATTTTCAATTGCGGTTCATGTTTTGACTTTGTTGGCCACGACGGACGAAGAGAACTTAAAGTCCGAGTATATGGCTTGCAGTGTCAACACAAACCCCGTGGTCATTCGCCGTATGCTTTGCGAATTGAGCAAAGCAAAACTTGTAGTATCGCAAAAAGGGGCTTGCGGGGGAACAAAGTTAGCGAAAACGCCGGAAAATATATCGTTAGTTGAAATTTATAGGGCAGTTGAAAGCGGAACACCTTTTTCACTGCACCGTAAACGTCCGAGCGCGCGTTGTTATATAGGAAAGCATATCGAAGCGGTGCTTGAAAATTTACAATCTGAGGTTGATATGGCAATCGCAAGAGCTTTGGGAAAATATACTTTGAATGACGTAATAACCGCGATTCAAAGAACACAGAAAAGCGCAAAGATGAAGATTAAATAGCCTTCAAAAATTTTTGATTTGAATTGTAGCTTTTAATGTTACAAAACCGGAAATCGAACAAAGGGAGAAGAAATGGAAAAAAGACAACTTGGCAAAACAGATATTACAGCAAGCGTGCTTGGATTTGGCGGAGCGGAAATCGGTTTTCAGGATACTACGCCGGAAAGCGTAACAGAGATGCTTAATGCCGCTGTTGACGCAGGATTGAATGTGATTGACACGGCTTCGGCTTACAAAGAAAGCGAAGAGTTAATAGGCAATGCAGTAAGCCGTCGCCGCAAAGAGTTTTTCCTTTTTACAAAGTGCGGTGCGACAGACGGATTTACCCGTTTTGATTGGAGCAGGAGAGGGATTGCCCAGCAAATTGAACAAAGCCTAAGAGCATTAAAAACCGATTATGTTGATTTAATACAACTTCACAGCTGCTCCGCCGATATTTTGAAAAACGGGGAAGCAATTGATGCAGTTCAAGAGGCGCGTGAAAAAGGATATGCGCGTTACATTGGTTATAGTGGCGACGGACAAGATGCAGTGACGGCAATTCAAACGGGTGTGTTCGATACGCTTCAGACTTCAATAAGTATTGCAGACCAAGAGGCAATAGATTTGACTTTACCATTAGCGCGGGAACGCGGGATGGGGGTAATTGTGAAAAGACCAATTGCAAACGCGGCTTGGCGGACGGGCGAGAAACCCGTTGACGAATATCACCACACTTATTGGGAAAGATTACAAAAACTTGATTACGATTTTTTGAAAGGTGATTTGAAAGAATCAATAGCAAAAGCTTTACGTTTTACTTACAGTCAGGAGGGAATTACTACGATGATTGTGGGGACTACAAAGCCGGGGCGTTGGAAAGAGAACGCAGAGATTTTAGAAGCAGGTGCTTTGTCACAAGAAGAGTTACAAAAGATTCGCGCGTGCTGGAAAGAAGTTGCGGATGAGACTTGGGTCGGACAAGTTTGATTAAAAATTAGGAGAGCAAATGAAAGCTGTAAGAATTCATGAATACGGTAACGCAGATGCAATGCGCATTGATGAAATTGAGAAACCAGAGCCAAAAGCTGACGAGGTTTTAATCAAAACGGCTACGGCGGGAATTAACTATGCGGACACGATGTTACGTGCCGGGACTTATTTGATTCGCCCGCCGTTTCCATTTGTTATGGGTTTTGAAGCGGCTGGAACAATCGAAGCGGTTGGAGAGAATGTTAAGAATTGGCAAGTCGGGCAAAGAGTGATGGTTACGATGCAAGGGGGTGGATATGCTGAATTTGCTGTTGCAAAAGCAAATCAAATTGTACCTATACCGGGTGGGCTGGGTTTTGGTGAGGCTACTGCATTATTAGTTCAGGGTGTAACGGCATTGGGCTTATTGAGGGATTTGAAAGCGGGGCAAACGATTTTAATTCACGCGGCGGCAGGTGGTGTGGGTTCTCTGCTGGTTCAGCTTGCAAAGCTCAGGGGCGCAAAAGTTATTGGGACTGCTTCGACCGCGAGCAAACTTGAGGTAGTAAAAGAATTAGGTGCAGATGTAGGCGTCAACTACACGGAAAGCGATTGGGTTAATCAAGTCTTGGCGGCAACTGATGGCAAAGGCGTTGATTTTCTTATTGAGATGGTTGGCGGCGAACTCGGCAGTCAGAACCTAAAATGTTTGGCACACCTAGGAACGATGTACGTTTACGGCGCGGCTAGCGGCGAAGATTTTCAGATTTCGGCTTTGAGCATTTTGCGTAAGAGTTTGACAGTGAAAGGATATGTTCTTTACGACGAGACGCGCGAGAGCATAGCCGAATTCACAAAAGAATTGATGACATATGTTGCCGGCGGACATTTGAAAATCACTGTGCAAGAGTTTCCACTTGAAAAAGCGGTTGAGGCACACCGAGCTGTTGAAGGCAGAAAGACAATCGGCAAAGTCGTTTTGACCGTTTGAGGTTTGCGATAGTTTTTATGTCGAAAGTTGATTCATTACCGGATTTTCATCCTTTGAGCCGAAAGGAATGGCGTGGGTGGTTGAAGAAAAATCACTCGAACTCAAGCGGGGTGTGGTTTGTCTATTTCAAGAAGCACACAAATAAGCCTCGTGTGACTTATGACGAAGCGGTTGAAGAAGCTTTGTGTTTCGGATGGATTGACAGTTTGCCGCGCAAGTTTGATGACGAGTGTTCCAAATTACTTTTCACACCGCGCAAACCGAAAAGCGTTTGGTCAAAGTTAAATAAAGAAAGGATTGAAAAACTTATCGCGCAAGGTCAGATGACGGATGCGGGGTTAAAAAAAATCGAAGCTGCAAAACTAGATGGTTCTTGGGATACTTTGAATGAAAGCGACAGTTTGAAAGCGCCGGAAGATTTGGCAAAAGCTTTTAACGCAAACAAGATGGCAAAGAAACATTTCGACAGCTTTTCAAACTCTGTGAAGAGAGCAATTTTGCAGTGGTTGTTGAGCGCAAAGCGTGAAGAGACAAGAGTGAAAAGAATCAATGAAATAATTGGAATGGCTGAACAAAACTTGCGCGCGCAGTTTGATAAAAAAGTTTGAGATACAAAATAAGGAGCGGATATGAGGTACAAACTTTTGGGAAAAAGCGGTCTTAGGGTTTCGGAAATTTCACTTGGAACGATGACATTCGGTGAGGATTGGGGCTGGGGCGCTTCTTATGACGAATCACGTAAGCAGTTTGACTTGTATGCTGAAGCGGGCGGTAATTTTCTTGATACGGCAAATCGTTACGCCGAAGGCACAAGCGAAAAATATGTTGGCGAATTTATAAAGAGTGAGCGTGATAAATGGGTCGTTGCCACCAAATACACAATAAACACGGGCGGCGGAGAAATAAATGCGGGCGGCAATCATCGCAAGAATATGATTCAGGCTGTCGAAGCAAGTCTAAAGCGTTTGCAAACCGATTACATTGACTTGCTTTGGCTTCACGTGTGGGATTACACAACTCCAGTAGAAGAAGTGATGCGCGCGTTTGATGATTTGGTGAGACAGGGAAAAGTTTTTTACATAGGCGTTTCGGACACGCCCGCTTGGGTTATCTCGCAAGCCAACACATTGGCACAGTTTCGCGGTTGGACTGAATTTATTGCTTTACAGGTCGAATACAGTTTGCGCGAACGCACGCCCGAAAGAGATTTGATTCCGATGGCTAATGCGTTGGGGCTTGGCGTTACGGCTTGGAGTCCGCTCGCGGGCGGAATCCTGACGGGCAAATACAACAAAGGCGAAACAGGCAGGGCAAGTGGCGAAGACCGTATGCCGATAAAAGAGAGTGACTTAAAAATCGCCGCAGAAGTTTTGAAAATAGCAGATGAAATCGGCAAACCCGCTTCGCAAGTGGCTTTGAATTGGGTACGACAGCAAAGTCACACAATCCCAATCATAGGCGGAAGAAGCGCAAAACATGTAGAAGAAAATCTTGGCTGTCTTGAATGGACTCTGAGCGATGAGCATCTGAAACGGCTTGATGAAACGAGCGCGGTTGATTTGGGCTTTCCGCATCGTTTTATTAAAAGTCCTACAGTTCAGGATTTCGCTTTCGGCGGCGCAATTCAAAAGATTGACAACTTAAACGAAGTTGCAAAAAAGGCTTCGGGAATCGGGTAAATAATGGCTGATAAAATGCGTGAGTATCTTGAACCAACGGAGTTTTTGGATTTCGACAAAGCGGAAGTGTACGAGTTTGCTTTGAAAAATTCCGAAGACGCAAAGACGGAAATTGAAAAGGCGGTCAAACTTTATTACGCGGTGCGTGACGGATTTTATTACAGCCCCAAAGTTTTAGACTTACGAAAAGAGGGTTTGAAAGCCAGCAATCTGTTATCGCGCAATCGCGGTTATTGTGTTGAAAAAGCCGTGTTACTTTCAGCGGTTGCGAGAGCGGTTGGCATTCCAAGTCGTCTGAGTTTTTACAATGTCAGAAATCATATTGCGACCGAGAGAATTGAGAAGTTATTGCAGACGAATGTTCTGGTATTTCACGGGGCGAGCGAGCTTTTCCTGAACGGCAAATGGGTAAAAGCTACGCCAGCTTTCAACGCGACACTGTGTAATATGTTGGGCGTTGAACCGCTGGAATTTGACGGTACAAAGGATTCAATATTCCAGCAATACAGCAAAGCGGGAGATACTTTTATGGAGTATCTGCACGATTACGGAAACTTTGCCGATTTGCCCTACGAACTTTATCTGAGTGAATTGAAGAGGCATTATTCGCATTTGTTTCAACATGAAAAATACATGAAAGCAGATATGATTTACGAATTAACTGCTTGATTTTGAAAATACGAAAAAAGGGATTTTGTATGGGACAGTTTGATGGAAAAGTGGCAATAGTAACTGGTGGTAATGCGGGAATCGGCCGGGCAACTGCAATTGCTTTTGCACGAGAAGGCGCGAAAGTTGTTGTGTCAGGACGCCGCGAAAAAGAAGGTCAGGAAGTTGTTGATGAAATAAAGGCTTTAGGCGGCGAGGCTATATTTGTAACAACCGATGTTGCAAAAGAAGAAGATGTAAAAGCGATGGTTGATAAAACCGTGGAAACCTATGGGCGGCTTGATTTCGCTTTTAATAACGCAGGCGTAGAACAACCGATTACGCCTTTGCAAGAACAGACAGAAGAAACTTTCGACAAGGTAATGAACATCAATGCCAAGGGTGTATGGTTTTCATTGAAGTATGAAATCCCTGCGATGTTAAAAAACGGTGGCGGGGCGATTGTAAATAACTCTTCGGTTGCCGGAGTAATTGGCATGGCAGGTGTTCCAATTTATGTTGCGAGCAAACACGCCGTTGTCGGTCTTACAAAATCAATTGCTCTTGAGTTTGCAAAACATAATGTTCGCATCAACGCGGTAAATCCGGCGGCAATTGAAACACGAATGTACGAGGACTTTGCAACGGACCCTGCAATTAAAGAGTTTTTGATAAACGCACATCCAATCGGACGCATCGGTCAACCCGAAGAAGTTGCGAACACAGTTGTTTTTCTTTGCTCTGACAAAGCTTCGTTTATTACAGGACAAGCTCTGTCTATTGATGGTGGTTTTACAACACAATAATTTTTTCAGAAGGAGAATAAAAAATGCCAACTAGAAAAGCAGAAGCGGAATGGAAGGGAACTGTCATTGAAGGAAACGGAAGCGTGAAACTTGGAAGCGGTGCTTTTGAAGGACCCTATTCTTTCAAATCGAGGATGGAAGACGGAGCGGGGACAAACCCCGAAGAACTTTTGGGCGCGGCTCACGCAGGATGTTTTTCAATGGCTCTTTCGGCGCAGTTATCAAGGGCTGGATTTAACCCGACGCGGATACACACAAACGCGAGCGTGCGTTTCGATAAAGTCGGAGATGGTTTTGCGATAACGCGAATTGACCTTGAAACCGAAGCGGAGATTCCGGGGATAGATGATGCTACGTTTCAACAATACGCACAGGGGGCAAAAGAAGGATGTCCGGTTTCAAAAGCATTAGCCGGAACAGAAATTCATCTCAATGCGAAACTGGTTGAGGCTTGATTAAATGAAGGTTTACGTGATTCAAAAATTCGGAATTGACGAACTCGCCGAAGTCGAACGGGACGAACCGCAACCGAAAACGGGCGAAGTTGTTATCAAGGTTAAAGCAACTTCGCTCAATTATCGCGATTTGATGATGGTTACAGGGCGGTATAATCCTAAGCTTGCGATGCCGCGTGTGCCTTTGTCAGATGGCGCGGGCGAAATAGTCGCGGTTGGCGAAGGAGTTTCACGTTTCAAAATCGGCGACAGAGTTGCGGCGGCGTTCTTTCCAAAATGGATTGATGGCGCGGCAACGGTTGAAAATACAAAACCGGCTCTGGGCGGAAGCCTTGACGGAATGCTTTCGGAATACGTCGCAATTGCGGCAGATGGTGTGGTGAAAATTCCAGAGCATTTTTCGTTTGAAGAGGCGGCAATGTTGCCGTGCGCGGCTTTGACTGCTTGGAATTCTCTTGTAAACGCGGCGCATCTCAAAGCGGGTGACACGGTTTTGGTTCAAGGCACGGGAGGCGTTTCAATCTTCGCGTTACAATTCGCAAAGATGTTCGGCGCGCGAGTGATTGCAACATCTTCGAGCGATGAAAAGCTTGAGCGTGTTAAAGAATTGGGCGCTGATGAAACAATCAACTACAAAAAGACCCCAGATTGGGACAAGCGTGTTCTTGAAATTACAAACCGTGAAGGCGTTGACCATGTTGTTGAAGTCGGTGGTGCGGGAACATTGAACAAATCACTCAACGCAGTTCGATTGGGCGGGAGCATTGGTTTAATCGGGGTTCTCGCAGGCGGAAGCGGTGAGATAAACACAACGTCAATTTTGATGAAAGGACTTCGCATTCAAGGAATTTTTGTAGGCTCTCGCACAATGTTTGAAGCGATGAGCCGCGCAATAACGGTTAATCATCTAAAACCTGTTATTGACCGGGCGTTTTCTTTCAATGAATCGCGTGAGGCTTTGAAATATCTCGAAAGCGGCGCGCATTTTGGGAAAATTGTGATTAGCGTCAGCTAATAGTTTTTTAGGGAGCAGGAACTGACCTTGTCTAAGAGGTAAAGCACGAACGGCTTTTGAGGAAATACACAATTGAAATTAAAGCTGTTTCTTCATTTAGTTTTTTACTCGTGCTTCGCACTCGTTGGCAGACAACAGTCTTACGTTCCCGGCTAGAAAGGGTTTTATGGCATTTGGTTTTGATTTTTTATCGAATGACAATTCTGCAGCAAATCAGGTTGCTCTATTGCGTAACGAAGTTGTTGATGACTCGGAATTGCTGGATGCTTATTCAAAAGCCGTCACAACGGCGGCGGAAAGAGTCAGCCCCGCTGTTGTAAACATAGAAGTTCATCACAAACAAAAATCGCAACGTGAAAGACGCGGCGGAAGCGGTTCGGGATTTGTGTTTACGCCAGACGGTTTCATTATGACGAACAGTCATGTCGTAAGCGGGGCGAGCAAAATTGAAGTTACCTTGTCAGACGGACAATCATATCAAGCCGATTTGATCGGCGATGACCCCGACACGGATTTGGCTGTGATACGCATAAACGCGCCGTATCTTACACCTGTAAAACTTGGTGTTTCACAAAATATAAAAGTCGGACAATTAGCAATAGCAATTGGAAATCCTTACGGCTTTCAGTATTCAGTAACGGCGGGCGTTGTAAGTGCTTTGGGGCGAACATTGCGTGCGCGTTCGGGGCGATTGATTGACAATGTAATTCAGACGGATGCCGCATTAAACCCCGGAAATTCAGGCGGTCCGCTTGTGACTTCGCGTGGCGAAGTGATTGGTGTAAATACTGCAATGATTCTTCCTGCACAGGGGATTTGTTTTGCTACCGCGATTGATACAGCCAAATTTGTAGCGGCGCAGCTAATCAAAGAAGGAAAGATTCGTCGTAGCATTATAGGCGTGGCAGGTCAGGACGTGCCTTTGCCAAGACGCCTAGTTCGCTATTACGATTTACAAACGAATAGCGGTGTTCTGGTTGTTTCTTGCGAACCCGGCAGTCCGGCTTTGAAAGCCGGATTGCAAGAAGGGGACATTATTATCGGTTTTGAAGATAAACCGATTAATGGAATTGATAGTTTGCACAAGCTTCTATCTGGTGAGCGCGTAGGAATAAAAACAAAGCTTGATGTAATCAGAAAGACAGTGCGAAAGACTCTCGAAGTCGTGCCTGTCGAATCGCGCAATTGATAATTTCAAATATAAGTTTAAGGAGAAAAATAAATGGGTGAATATGTAAAAGAGGTAACAGACGGCAGTTTTGAGCAAGATGTTTTGTCTTCGAGCGAACCTGTATTGATTGATTTTTGGGCGGAATGGTGCGCCCCGTGTCGTATGCTTGCGCCAACGGTCGAAGCTATTGCTGAAAAATACCAAGGGCAGGCAAAAGTTTATAAACTTGATGTTGATAACAATCCTATGACGGCACAACGTTACGGCATTAAAGGCATTCCGACTTTGATTGTTTTCAAAGACGGTAAAGAACAAGAACGCATCGTAGGGGCAACAAGCCAAGCCACGATAGCGCGAATGCTCGAAAGCTTTATTACAGTCAACGCCTAATTTATGAGTGATGAGTGATGAGTAATGAGTGATGAGTTTTATTCTTTTAGCTCATCACTCATTACTCATCACTCATCACTATTTTTATGTGTAACATTTTCTTTGCGTACAAAAATCATCCGAAATATCGCTTGATTGTCGCGGCGAATCGTGATGAGTTTTATGAAAGAGGGACAGCACATGCCGGGATTTGGGGTGATGCGCCACAAATTTTAGCGGGTCGTGATTTGAAAAACGGTGGTACTTGGCTGGGAGTTACAAAAACAGGTCGTTTTGCGGCTGTCACAAATTATCGTGACCCGTTTACGCCATCAGGAGAACTTTCCCGCGGGCTTCTTGTAAGTGAATTTTTGAAAAGCACTCAATCCGCAGAAGTTTATTTGAAGAACGTAGCTCTCAACGCGAGAAATTACAGCGGGTTCAACTTGCTTGTAAGCGATTTGAATTCGCTTTTTTATTTTTCAAATCGTGGAGACAAAATCAAGGAACTTGATAAAGGTGTTTATGGTTTGAGTAATCATCTTCTCAATACGCCTTGGCGAAAGGTTGAGCGTGGAAAAGAGGCTTTGAAAAATATTCTGATAAAAGATGAGGTTACAAAAGAAAATCTTTTTAATTTTCTTGCAGACCAAAGCCCTGCGAAAGACTCGGAATTACCAGACACGGGCATAGGAATTGAAAAAGAGAGAATCCTTTCACCGATTTTTATAGTAACTCCAATTTACGGGACAAGGTCTTCGACAGTTCTGCTGATTGATGAAGATGGCGGCGTGGAATTTAGCGAAAGAACATTTCGTAACGGCTTTTTTGAAGGCGAAGAAGTCAATTACAATTTCAAAATCGAATTTAATGCATTGGAAACTAAATAAAGACAGATTTTGCCACAGAGGAAAAGAGAAAAACAATATTGGGGAAAGTCCCTTTTTTGTCTCTGTGTGCTCTGTGTCCTGCGGTGGCAAAAATATAAAAACTTAGTTTCCAATGTATTTAACAGTTAAAAACATAAAGTGATGAAAGCAATTCGGGTTAGTGAATTTGGTGCGTCGGGCGTTATGAAACTTGAGGAAGTTTCTACTCCAACGGTCGGTGCGAAAGAAGTATTGGTTAAAATTGAAGCAATCGGAGTTAATCCCGTTGACACATACAGGCGTGCCAGACTACACGCCCAGAAACCAAGTTTGCCTTATACGCCCGGGTCGGATGCCGCAGGAATAATCGTGGAAAAAGGCGAAGACGTTACAAAATTCAAATTGGGACAGCGCGTTTATATTTCTGGCAGTGTAAGTGGTGCATATGCCGAATACGCGCTTTGTCATGTAACACAAGTTCATAATCTGCCCGAAAATGTTTCGTTTGAAGAGGGCGCCGGGGTGAACGTGCCTTACGCGACTGCTTATCGCGCGCTCTTTCAAAAGGCTTATGTAAAACCGAGCGAGACGATTTTAATTCACGGTGCGAGCGGCGGCGTAGGGATAGCGGCAGTGCAATTCGCAAGCGCAAACGGATTGACAATCATTGGAACTGCGGGAACACCCGAAGGCTTGCAACTGATAAGAGAACAAGGCGTGCATCACGCGCTAAATCACAGAGAAGAGAACTATCTCGATGAAGTTTTGAAAATAACAGAGGGGCGCGGTGTTGATGTTGTTTTGGAGATGCTTGCAAACGTGAATTTGAACAAAGACCTTAATGTGATTTCAAAGGGCGGAAGACTTGTGATAATCGGCAATCGCGGAACAATCGAATTTGACCCGCGTTTGACTATGACCAAAGATGTGACGGTGCATGGAATGTCGCTTTTTAATGTCGTTGAAGAAGATTTGAAAGTAATTCACGCGGCGATTGGGGCTTGTTTGGATAAAAATTTGATTCGTCCTGTCATTGGCAAAAAGTTCTCGCTTGCAGACGCACCGAAAGCACACGAGGCAGTGATAAATTCAAACTCTTACGGAAAGATTATTTTGCTTCCATGATGTTAATCAGGCAATTAAGATAAGGGCTGAGTTTTGTAAACTGAAAAAGCTTTACCAAAAAAAATCTTGACACATTTCTCATCGAAGCGTATGTTCTGCGGCATCGGTTGATAACGATTTAACTGACGTTTTTATATCGCTTTTTGTTTGGCAATCACGCCGGATTGAAAGTGGCTTAACAATTAACTACATAATCAAAAATCAAATAACGTAGTTACTTTCATGTTGCACTTCCACGCATCAGCTCTTCGTTTCTTGGCTCAATCAATAAGCCTGAAAACAAATCTGCGTCTAAAAGCACCCAAGCAATTATTTAGTTTGTTGTTGATATTATCTTTGCTTGTTTCTGTAATTCCGTTTGGGTTTGGGAAGAGTGATGCTCTTGAAAAATCAAGAAGTGCGAAAAGACAAAACGAAACTGTGTCTGTGACAGACCCGCCTGTGCCTTTTAACTTTCCAAAAGACGGAAAAACAGAAAGGGAGAAAGGGAGTAAGGGAGAAGGGGAGAAAGAAGCGAATAGCCTCGTTTCGATTCGAGACAGTGTTTCATCTTTTTGACGGGAGACAGATGAAGTACGAATGGAACTCTGGTGTCTATCGTGCGAAAGAGATAAAAGATTCAAACGGAAATTTTATTACAATCACGCGCGATTCAAACGGATTGTTGAAAACCGTGTCGGATACTTTGGG
>Ga0187893_10013468_pt1 | contig 11382 bp, 7 predicted proteins | sample MA1701074metaG_FD_139574 | JGI IMG/M metagenome (GOLD analysis project Ga0187893, IMG submission 139574) | White microbial mat communities from a basaltic lava cave in the Kipuka Kanohina Cave System on the Island of Hawaii, USA - MA170107-4 metaG ...
ATGAGTTATTTCACCGCGCCGAACGGTGACCGCATTGAAATCTTCGGTCACGGGGGCGGACGCGCTGAAGCGGAGCGGCAGAAGACGACCTTCCTCGGCGAGATTCCGCTCTACACCGAAATTCGCATCGGCGGCGATCAAGGCCAGCCGGTGGTGGTGACGTCGCCGGACACGCCGCCGGGACAAGCTTTTATCAAGGTGGCCCAGGCGTTGCGCGAGAGGCTCGGTTAGCAATAACCGCGGGCGCGGCAGAATCCGCTTTTATCCCGCGGCTGCGTAGTGTGCAATCGCCCTCCAGTTATGAGCTTTTATGACAAGCTGAAGTTCACCGAAGACGGACTCATTCCGGCCATTATCCAGGAAGCCGGCACCGGCCGCGTGTTGATGATGGCGTGGATGAACCGCGCCTCGCTGGAAAGCACCCTCAAGACCGGCAAGACCCACTTCTGGAGCCGCTCGCGAAAGAAGTTTTGGATGAAAGGTGAGGAGAGCGGTCACACGCAGACCGTGAAGGACATCGCCTTCGACTGCGATGGCGACACGCTGCTCATCCAGGTCGAGCAAATTGGCGCAGCCTGCCACGAGGGTTACAAGTCCTGTTTTTTCCGCTCGGTCGAAGATGGCGGAGGAACGTTCAAGGTCACGGAGCTTCCGCTGAAGCCGCCGGGAGACATTTACGGGAAAAAGAAATAACCGCCCGCCGTTATTTCGCTTCCGCGGCTGATTTCGCTGTGGCGCAACCGCCGCCCGTCACGGTAGAACAACCCCGCCATGTATTCGCCGACGTTGGAAGAATTCCAGCACCTGGCCGCGCGAGGAAACCTGATTCCCGTGACGCGCAAGTTGCTGGCCGATTTTGAAACGCCGCTCTCGGCCTACCGGAAAATCCGCGGGCAGGATGAGTCGTTTCTGTTCGAGTCGGTCGAAGGCGGCGAACACCTTGGCCGCTACTCGTTCGTTGGCTGCAATCCGCGCGCCGTCATCCGGCAGAACGGCGCGCGCATCGAGGTGCTCGAAAACGGAAGGGTCATGGACAAATTCGCCATTCCGCGCGAGCCGCATCCGGACTGCGACAAGTGCGTGAAGGACGGACTGGAAGTCGTCGAGCAAGTCTTGAAGAAGTTCCGTCCCGTGTCTGTGCCCGGGCTGCCGCGCTTCACTGGCGGGGCGGTCGGCTTCATCGGCTACGAGTTCATTCATGATGTCGAGCCGGTGGTGGCGCACCCCCCGGACGATGAGTTGCAAACGCCGGTGATGGTATTTCTGCTCGCCGACGAATTGCTGATCTTTGACCGCGTCGCGCAAACCATTACCGTGTTGGTCAACGCCGTCATCGACGAGGCCTCCAACCCGGCTGAGGCTTACGAAAACGCAGTCGGCGAAATCGAACGGCTCGTCTCACTGCTCGAACAACCCATTGAACATTTTCCGGTCACCGTGCCACCCGAAGTGCCGGGCGTCCCCTTCGAGTCGAACGTGACGAAAGAGAAGTTCTTCGCGAACGTGGTCAAGGCGAAGGAATACATCACGGCCGGTGACATCATCCAGGTCGTCGGCTCGCAGCGGTTCTCTACGCCAGTCAAGGCCGCACCGCTGGATGTCTATCGCGCCGCGCGCTCCATCAATCCGTCGCCTTACATGTTCCTGCTGGAACTGGACGGCTTCTCGCTCGTGGGCGCGTCACCTGAGATTCATGTCCGCTGCGAGAACCGCAAGGTGGAGATCCGTCCCATCGCCGGCACGCGCGCCCGCGGCAAAACCCCGGAGCAAGACGTGGCCAACGAGAAGGAACTGCTGGCCGACCCCAAGGAGCGCGCCGAGCACGTCATGCTTGTCGATCTCGCGCGCAATGATATTGGCCGCGTCTGCGACTTTGGCAGCGTACAGGTCAAGGACCTGATGATCATTGAACGCTACAGCCACGTGATGCACATCGTGTCCCAGGTGGAAGGCCGCCTCTCAGCGGACAAGACGCCCTTTGATCTGATGCGCGCCACGTTCCCGGCTGGGACGCTCAGCGGTGCCCCAAAGATTCGCGCGATGCAGATCATTTCCGAACTGGAGCAGACCACGCGCGGGCCGTATGGCGGCTGCGTGGGTTATTTCAGCTTCAACGGCAATCTCGATTGCTGCATCACCATCCGCACCGCGCTGCTCAAGGACGGCAAGGCCTACGTGCAGGCCGGCGGCGGCTGGGTGAACGATTCGACGCCCGAGGCGGAATACCAGGAGACGGTCAACAAATCCAAGGCCATGCTCAAGGCCGTCGCGCTGGCTGAAAGCTTCACGCAGGGGAAATAGCGCGTTCGATGGCGCAAGGCGAACCCACTCCGCGGAACGCGGCCTTCAGGCCACTTGAGCGCCCGGGCGTTATGAACGAATCCCCTGCCGTCTTCCAATAATGAGGCGGCATGACCGCCGCGGGCTATCCTGCTCTTCCGCCTTGCCGGGACGGATATATTCTGCCAGCCTCCCCCCACATTCCCGCGAATCGCTAGGCGCATGTCGTTGTCGTTATGAAACGAATTATTCGAATCCTTTTGCTGGTCGTCAGCTTCGTTCCAGGTGTTCGGGCTGTCGATAGTGTTGTGGTTTTTAACGAGCTTCACTACCACCCGGCCACCAACGAGCTTGCCTCCGAATGGGTCGAGTTGCACAACCAGATGGCCATCGACATCGATTTGTCCGCCTGGGAAATCACCGGCGGCATCGACTACACCTTCGCGGAGGGCACGATTATTCCGGGCGGCGGTTACCTGGTCATCGCCATCGATCCAGTCGCATTGACGGCCAGGACGGGCCTCACCAATGTCGCCGGGCCATTCACCGGGCGCTTGAACAACGCCCAGGGCACCGTGCGCCTTCGCGACCGCAACGGGCGCTTGATGGATGAAGTGGATTATCGTGACGGCGGCAAATGGCCGGTGGCGCCGGATGGTTCAGGCGCGACGCTCGCCAAGCGCGATCCCAATTCAACCAGCGGCCCGCCGGAGCACTGGACTTCCAGCGTGTTGCTCGGCGGCACGCCGGGCGGACGCAATTTCCCCGGGGACACGGCGCAACGGCGGTTGCTCATCCCGTTCAACTCGCTCTGGCGCTTCGAGGCTTCCGGCACGGACCTGGGGCTGGGCTGGCGCGCGCCTGGTTTCGACGACAGTGCCTGGAGTGGGCGCAACAATGCGACGCTTCTTTCCTACTGGCCCTTTGACGGGAATGCCAACGCGACCCGCGGCGTCAGCGGGACGTTAGTCGGCGCGGTCACGGCGGCGGCGGATCGCAACGGCGTGGCAGGCGGGGCGCTGGGTTTCACTGGTTCCCTTTCCCAGAATGTCCAGGTGGCTGGCGGCGGCGTACTCAACGCGGCCAATGCCGGCACCATCAGTCTTTGGGTGAAATGGGTCGGCAACCAGGACGCGGATTGCTGCGGGACGTTCGGAGCGGTGCTGGCGCGACAAGCGAACGGAGTGTTCTCGGACAACGTGCTCGCTTTGAATGCCGCTTCGCCGGCGACGGGGCGTGTGGTCTGGAAACAATCCGGAGCAAGCGCGACGCTGTTGACCGGAACCGCTCCGGTCGGCACGAACTGGCATCACATTGTGATTACCTTCAGCACTGCCGGGAGCACTTTATACATCGATGGCGTTGCGCAAGGCACCGCGGTCGGCCCGAGTTTGAACAACAGCCCCGGCACGCCGCTTTCCATTGGCGCATGGATCGGCGATGGCGGCGGCTTTTCGACTTCGTTCATTGATGACGTGGCCATCTGGGACCAACCGCTGAGCGCCGCGCAAGTTGCCCAACTTACATCACAGACGTTGACGCCGCTCGCCTTTGCTTCGCCGGAAAGTGCGGTTTACTACGCCGGTGACGGGCGGCTGACCAGCAATGACGATCTCCGCCGCACGTTGCTGCCCCTTGGCCCTTCAACTTTCTATTTTCGCCATGCGTTCCAGTTCGCCGATGACCCGGCGCGCACGGAACTGAAGCTGGATCTCGCCGTGGACGATGGCGCGGTGTTTTACCTGAATGGCGTCGAGGTGCATCGCCACAACATGCCGGAGGGTGAAGTCGCCTATGTGACGTTGGCGTCGTCTGCCGTGGGTGACGCGCCATTGCTCACAGGTATCACGCTGCCCACTGCTTCCCTCGCCCGAGGCGCCAACGTGCTCGCCGTCGAAGTGCATCAGGCCATTGCCGGCGACTCAGGCATGGTCTTTGGCGCGGGCCTCGGCGCGACGGTCACGCCGCCGTTGCAGGGACCTGGCCCGGAGGCATTCGACAGCGGCGATCTCGTCTTCAACGAAATCAGCGCGAGTGGGGCGGCGCCGTTCACGGTGGAATTGATCAATCGCGGGGTGGAACCAATCGATGCCGGTGGCTACGTGCTTCGCCGCACGGGCGCTTCCCCGGATGCGCAGTTTGTGGTCCCTGCTCAAACCGTGGTGCCCGGCGGATTCCTCGCGCTGAACCAAACGGCCATCGGCTTCGCCGCAGCGGCGGGCGACAAGCTGTTCCTCCTGCGGCCCGGCGGTGGCGGAATCGCCGACGCGCTGGAAGTCCACGAGCGTCCCCGCGCCCGGATGCCCGATGGCGTCGGCGAGTTGTTCACGCCGAATCCATTCACGCCCGGCGCGAGCAATGCTTTCACGCTCCGCGACGAAGTGGTGATCAACGAAATGATGTATCACCCACCCCCGCTTCAACCGGAGCCGACAACCTTCTCGCCTACGAACACCCTGCTCAACTTCACCAACACCTGGCGCTACCGGGCGGATGGCGTGGACCTCGGCAGCAGTTGGTCAACGCCTGAATTCGAAGACAGCGACTGGCAGGTGGGAGCGGCGATGTTTTATGCGCCAGTCTCCGCCCTCACGTATCCCGTGCCAAAGAACACGTTTGTCCCAGCGACCAACAGCTCCGGCACGCGCATCCTTACGTTCTATTTCCGCACACAGTTCATGTTCGCCGGGGACACCAATGGGCTGAGGCTGGGCATCAACGGCGTCATCGACGATGGAGCGGTCTTCTACCTTAACGGCGTGGATGTCCTTCGAGTGAACATGCCGACGACCAACATCACTTACAATACGCTCGCGACGGTCAACGTGAACATTCCCGGCATCACCGGTCCGTTCATGATCCCGACCGACAACCTGCGCCTCGGCTTGAACACGCTGGCCGTCGAAGTCCATCAAGTCGCGGCCAGCAGTTCTGACTTCAACCTCGCCGCCGAAATCCTTTCCTGGAAGGAACTGACACCCGAATTACCCTTCCGCGAGTCGCGCGAGGAATGGGTTGAGTTGCACAACCGCAGCAGCAACGCCGTGAATCTCACGGGCTGGCGGCTCGACGAAGGCATCGATTTTCGTTTCGCGTCGAACACGATGATTCCGCCCGGCGGATACCTCGTGGTGGCCAAGGACCCGGCGGCACTGTCCGCGAAGTTCCCCGGCATTGCGATCACCGGTTCTTACACCAACCGGCTCTCGCACCGCGGTGAACGAGTGGTGCTGAAGGATGCCGCCGACAACGTCGCCGACAGCGTGTTTTACTACGACGATGGCCGCTGGCCGGGTGCGGCGGACGCTGGCGGCGCGAGCCTTGAACTGCGCGACCCGCGCGCGGACAACGCCGCCGGCGAAGCCTGGGCCGCAAGCGATGAGTCTTCGCGCACGTCGTGGCGGACTTACAGTTATCGCGAAGTCGCCGCGGCCAGCCGCGTGGGACCGGATGGCCAGTGGCGTGAATTCGTCATAGGCTTGCTCGCTGCCGGGGAAGTGTTGCTCGACGACATCGCTGTCATCGAGACGCCGGCCACGACGCCGACGAACTTGATTCAGAACGGCACCTTCGACACAGGCACGAACAAGTGGCGGCTCATCGGCAATCATCACGGCGAGGTCATCGACGATCCCGATCAGCCCGGCAACAAAGTGCTGCGCCTGGTCGCGACCGGCTCGACGGAACACATGAGTAATCACGGCGAAACGACCCTGGCCGGCGGACGCGACACCATAAACGGGCGCGAGTATCTCATCACGTTTCGCGCACGCTGGGTGAGCGGCTCGCGGCAATTTCACACGCGGCTCTACTTCAATCGCCTCGCCCGCACGACGTTCCTCGACGCGCCGGAACTTTACGGCACACCCGGCGCGCGCAACACCGCCTTCACCACGAACATCGGCCCCACTTACGCCAACCTGCGTCACGACTCGCCCGTGCCCGCGCCCTTCGCGCCGGTCTCCGTTTCAATACGCGCGGCCGACCCCGATGGCGTGAGCGGCCTGACGCTTTGGTGGAACGTGAACGGCGACACTTGGAGCAGCCTGACGATGACCGCCGCCGCGTCCGATGCTTTCGGCGCCGTCGAATACACAGCCGGTCTTCCGGGCAAAGCCGCCAGCACGGTGATTCAGTTTTATGTCGAGGGCATAGACACGCTCGGCGCAGTCTCGCGGTTCCCGACGGCGGGGACGAACTCACGCGCTCTCTACAAAGTGGACGATGGCCGCGCCGCGACCAACGGCCTGCACAACGTGCGGCTGGTGACACTGACCGCGGATGCCGATCAGTTGCACCGCCAGGTGAACCTGATGAGCAATGAACGCATCGGCTGCACGATGATTTACGATGAGCGCGAGATTTTCTACGACGTCGGCTTGCGGCTCAAAGGCAGCGAGCACAGCCGCACGACGACTCCGCGCCTGGGCTTCAACGTGGCCTTCACTTCCGAGCAACGCTTCCGCGGCGTGCATAACACCGTGGCCATCGACCGCTCGGAGAGCGTCTTCTTTGGCCAGCGCGAGATGCTGATTCACCAGACCCTCAATCATGCCGGAGACGTGCCCACAAAATACCACGACCTCATCCAGGTGATGACGCCGCGACTGGATCACACCGGCTCGGCTGAACTGCAATTGGCGCGCTACACGGACGTGTTCCTCGACGATCAATACGACAACGGCAGCGACGGCACCGTGTTCGAGTATGAACTGGTTTACCAACTGCCGCCCCCAACCGACACCGGCACGCCCGAAGGCAACAAAGTGCCCAACCCCGACCAGGTGGTCGGCTCCGCGCTCCGCAACCTGGGCGATAACAAGGAAGGCTATCGCTGGACGATGCTCATCAAGAACAACGAGGACCGGGACGACTACACGCGTATCATGCAATTCTGCAAAGCGATGGAATTGACCGGCACGAACTTCATCGCGCAGATCACAAATATCATCGACGTGGAAGCCTGGCTGCGCGGCACGGCGGTGAACGCGCTCTCCGGCGCGGGCGATTCCTACGGCGGCGACGGCGCGCAGCACAACGTCCAATTCTACGTGCATCCGGGTGGGCGCGTCATTTATTTCCCGCACGACGTGGACGCCTTCTTCGACGCGAACCGTGCCATCGTGCCCAATGGCGACTTGACGAAGCTGCTCACCGTCCCGGCTTTCGCCCGATCCTACTACGGACACGTCCAGGACATCATCGCCTCGACTTACAACGGAACTTACCTGGGGCGCTGGGCCACACACTTTGGCCGGCTGTTGCCCGCGCAGCCGTTCGCCGCGCATCTCGCTTTCATTGTCCAGCGGGTAAACATCGTCAACGGGCAGGTCAACGCGGCCATTCCGAACATCGTCTTCGCCATCACCAGCAGCGGCGGAAACAATTTCGGCGTCACCAACGACTTCATCACGCTCACCGGCACCGCTCCGCTGGCGGTGAAGGAAATCGAGATCAACGGCGTGCGCTATCCGATCACCTGGACCAGCAACACGGGTTGGTCATTGCGCGTGCCGCTCTATAACGGGCCGAACGAACTCGCTGTGCAGGGCATCGCCCGCAACGGCACGCGCCTGACCAACGCCGTCGATTCGATCATCGTGACCAATAGCAGCGCCGGCGTTCATCTGCCGGTAGTCATCAACGAATGGATGGCCGACAACGCCGCGCCGGACGGCTTCGCCGATCCAGTGGATGGCTTGTTCCAGGATTGGTTCGAGTTGTTCAATCCCAACACCAACTCGGTGAACCTCGCCGGGTTTTATCTCACGGACAATCTTGGCCTGCCCGCGAAATGGCCCGTGCCGCTCGGCACCATCATCGCGCCCGGCGGCTTCCTGTTGGTGTGGGCCGACAACCAGCCCGCACAAAACACCGCCTACGCCACCAACGGCCAGCTTCACGCCGGCTTCCAGCTCAACAATGATGGCGAAGCCCTCGCTCTTTTCACGCCCGGCGGCGTGGCACAACACATCGTCACCTTCGGGCGGCAACTCGAGAACATCAGCGGCGGATTGTTCCCCGACGGCGCAACCAACGCGGTCTATTTCATGACGAACTTCACCCCGCGAGCCGTGAATACTTTGGCCGACCGCCTGCGCATTACGCACCTTGCCTTCGACAATGGCACGGTGACGCTGACCTGGAGCGCCATTCCGGGACGAAGCTATCGCATCGACTTCAAAGACGATCTCGCCGCGCCGGCGTGGACACCGCTGGCGCCGACCTTCGTCGCGCCAGGCTTCAGCGCCACCATCACCGACACCCCGGCGCCATTCACGCGCCGCTTCTACCGGATTCGGCTCGTGGATTGAGGCATCGCGGCTGACGCAGAGCATCGAAAGTATTGGGCGCGACAAGGATCGGATTTGATCCTATGCTCGCGTCCATGCTCATCGTTCATGTGCATGTTCAGGTCAAAGCGGAGTGCGTGGAAGCATTCAAGGCAGCTTCGCTGGAGAATGCGCGGCACAGTATCCAGGAGCCCGGCATTGCGCGCTTCGATGTCGTTCAGCAGTCCGACGACCCGACGCGTTTCGTACTCGTCGAGGCGTATCGCAACGACGACGCGCCCGCGAAGCACAAGGACACCGCACATTACGCGCAATGGCGCGATACCGTCGCCGGGATGATGGCCGATCCACGCCGGAGCGTGAAGTATCGCAATCTCTTCCCCGATGACACCGGGTGGTGACTGTGTGGTGATTGCGGCGCGCTCGGCTCCGTCCCTTTTCCTTCGTCGCGCCGGGAATTGTCCCGCCTTGTCACTCGTCCTATCCACGGCTAGAGTGCCGGCATGAGCGCGACCGAAGTCATGGCGGAAATTGAGAAACTGCCTGCCGCAGAGCAGAAACAGGTGTTCGTGTTTCTAGCAGAGAAGCTGTTGCCTCAGAATCGGTCAAATGCACGGCAATGGCAAGGGCGGAAGTTAAGCTTTGAAGAGGCTTGTGATATGGTGTTCCGGGAGAACCGCGAACTGCTCAGTCTCCTGGCCAAGTGAGTGAGCCGATCTTTCTCTCGCTGGACGAAGTACGGCGCATTCACACTCGCTCGCTCGCCGAGCACGGAGGCACCGACGGCGTGCGCGATGCGGGACTGATCGAATCAGCTCTGGCCTCCGCGAAGAACACTTTCATTTACGGGGCAGGCGATGTGTTTGATGTCGCCGCCGCCTATGCCTTCCATTTGGCGGAAGCACAGCGTTCCTCGATGGCAATAAGCGGACGGCGGCGGGGGCGGCCCTGGTTTTTCTGGCGCGCAACGGGAAATACGTGACGCCGCCAGCCCGGCAACTCTATCAAGCCATGCTCGACATTGCCGCGAAACGAATGACTAAAGCGGACCTGGCAAAACTGTTCCGCGATCTGGCGGCATGAACTGACTGAATCAAAGCAAACATGACCACGGCCTCCGACCTCAATCGGCAATCGGCAATCCGCAATCGGCAATCCGGCGAGGCCATCGTCGCCGTGCGCGGGCTGACCAAGGTCTTCAAGGACTTCTGGGGCCGGCCGAAGGCGCGGGCGGTGGACAACGTCGATTTCGACGTGCGCCAGGGCGAGGTGTTCGGATTTCTCGGGCCGAACGGCTCTGGGAAGTCCACGACGGTGAAATTGCTGCTCGGCCTGCTTTATCCCACCAAGGGGCACATCGAGGTCTTCGGCAAATCGCCGCGGCACGTCGCCACGAAGGCGCGCATCGGCTACTTGCCGGAGGAGTCGTATCTCTACCGCTACCTCAATTCGCACGAGACGCTCGATTTCTTCGGGAACCTGTTCCGTCTCACGAACGATGAACGCCGGCAACGCGCCGATCAGTTGCTCGATATGGTGGGCCTCACGCAGACGCGCACCCGCACGGTGGGCGAATTCTCTAAAGGCATGCAGCGCCGCATCGGGCTGGCCCAGGCGCTGATCAACGATCCCGACCTTGTCATCCTCGATGAACCCACAGCGGGCCTCGACCCCATTGGTTGCCGTGAGGTAAAGGATTTGATTCTCGCGCTGGCCCGGCGTGGCAAGACGGTCATCCTCAGCAGCCACCTGCTCTCGGACGTGGAAGACGTCTGCGACCGTGTGGTGATTTATTACGGCGGGAGGATTCAAGCGATGGGCGAGTTGAAGGACTTGCTGGCCAACCGCGACGCGGTGCGCATCACCACGCCGCCGTTGCCGCGCGAGAAAATGCAGAAGGTGCTGGAGTTGATCCGCAATGACGTGGCCGAGGACAAAATCCGGATCGATAACCCAACACAAAACCTGGAGAGTTACTTTCTCGATGTGGTGGCCAAGGCGAAGCTGGCCGCTGCTGAGACTTCCGGCGCGCAATCTGGCGGCAAGGTGGCCGCGTACCTGCAAGCGGGCGCGGAAGGGAAGGCGGCGGCGGACAAAGTGCTGGAACGCCTCACCGCCCCCGCGGCGGCGAAGGAAGTTGCCCAGCCTGCGGTGGCGCCGGCCCCATCGCTGAACCAGGCAAAACTTGAATCGCTGGCCCGGCCTGAACGCGCCGTGTCGGAGACCGGCGCTCCGACGACGTCGCAGGCTCAGACGACTGCCCCGGAGGCGAAGCCTGTTGATTTGGCCAAGGCAAACGAAAAGCTGTCGTCGCTGCTCAACAAGCCGAAGGGTTGAAGCGATGAATTCAGAGTTTACTCTCGCCCTCACCCCGGCCCTCTCCCCCATGAGAGGGAGCGCGACGGGCGCGTTTTGGCAGTTTCAGCCGTCTCTTCCGCGAAACACGTCCTTCTCGATTTCTTTGGCCGCTCGAACCGAGAAAGAGCGAGGAATCACACCGAAAGCGGTGGGCGTTTCTCCCTCTCCTGGGGGAGAGGGCCGGGGTGAGGGCGGACTTGGAGAGCCTATGCCCCCGCATCAATCAATGCATGTCGATGTTTAATCCTCCTCACGTCGGTTGCTACGGATTCTCTTTCTGATGCAACGCCTCCTTGCCATCGTCGCACTCACCTGGAAAGCCGCCTTTCGGTTCCGGCTGTTCTGGGTGTTGGCGGGGTTGCTCCTCTGCTCGGTGGTCTTGCTACCGTCGCTCATCAAGGACGACGGCACGGCTCGCGGGTTTATCCAGATCACGCTCACCTACACGTTG
>Ga0187893_10013469_pt1 | contig 11381 bp, 13 predicted proteins | sample MA1701074metaG_FD_139574 | JGI IMG/M metagenome (GOLD analysis project Ga0187893, IMG submission 139574) | White microbial mat communities from a basaltic lava cave in the Kipuka Kanohina Cave System on the Island of Hawaii, USA - MA170107-4 metaG ...
CTCGCCTACCTCTCCAAGCTGCCCGTGGAAACGGTGAAGATCGATCGGTCCTTCGTCATCACGATGCTCGCGGACCCCGACACCGCGACGCTGGTGCAGACGATGATCACGCTGGCGCATTCGCTCAAGTTGACCGTAGTCGCCGAGGGCGTCGACGCGGAAGAGCAGGCGAAGGTGCTGCGGCTGTTGAGATGCGACCAGATGCAGGGATATCTCTTCAGCAAGCCGCTGCCCCCTGACCAGATCACCGCGCTGCTGAAAGCGAAAGGCTGAAACAAAAACGGCCGCACGCAGCGGCCGTTATTCGAATCAAAAAGAGCTCAGGCTGGAGCCGGCAAGGCGCGCAGCTCGTCGCCGGACTGCATCGCCTTGCGCATCTTCTCGAGCGCCTTCGCCTCGATCTGGCGGATGCGCTCGGCGGAGACCTTGAACTCGGCGGCGAGGTCGTGCAGGGTGAGGGCGTTTTTCTCGCGCAGCCAGCGCGCCTCGATGATGCGGCGGCTGCGGGGGTCGAGGGTCTTCAGCGCCTCTTCCAGGCCGGCGGCGCGCACTTCCTCGGATTCCCTGGCCTCGAGCTGGTGCAGCGGCTCGGCGTCGGGGTCAGCGGCGAGGTAGTGGACCGGGGCGTAGGCCTCTTCGTCGTCGTGGTCGGCTTCGAACGCGATTTCCTGCCCGGAAAGGCGCGTCTCCATCTCGACCACTTCCTCGGGCTTCACGCGCAGCTCGGCGGCCACGCGCTCGACGTCCTTGCCGGTCATCGGAGCGAGGCTCTTGCGCATCGAGCGCAGGTTGAAGAAGAGCTTGCGCTGCGCCTTGGTGGTCGCCAGCTTCACCAGGCGCCAGTTGCGCAGGATGTATTCGTGGATCTCGGCCCTGATCCAGTGGATGGCGAAGGACACCAGCCGCACGTTGCGGTCCGGGTCGAAGCGCTTGACGGCCTTCATCAGGCCGATCGAGCCTTCCTGGATCAGGTCGGCGTGCGGCAGGCCGTAGCCGAGGTAGCCGCGCGCCACTGCCACCACCAGGCGCAGGTGCGAGAGCACCAGCTGGCGCGCCGCGTCGAGGTCCTGCTTGTCGCGCCAGCGCAGCGCGAGCGCGCGTTCCTCCTGCGCGGTGAGCAGCGGGATGCGGTTGACCGTCTGGATGTAAGCCTCGAGGCTTCCCGTGGGCATCGGCATCGGAACCGGGGCGGGCAGGGGCATCGTTGCTTGCATGAGGTTCAAATCCTCCTGGAGAGCTATTTTAGCAATCGCCTATTTAGAGTGCTAATGGGGCGCCAGGTTCCAGGTATTTCACTTGTAATATCATACGCTTAATGTGTGAGCATGCACTCACATAGGTTCAATGACCCGCAGGTGCCGGCGCACGGAGAGCTGCGCGCCCAGCCAGCCGAGCAGCGCGGCGAAAAGCGCCACGACGAGGGCATCGGCAAACGGCAGGAAAACGAAACGGAAGCTCGAGCCGTAGGACTCGGCGAGAACCCGGACCTCGCGGTTGAGGAGCGCCAGCGCCGCTGCGACGATCGCGAGCGCCACAGCGCCGCCCGCGAGGCCCTGCAGGAACCCCAGGTAGTAGAACGGGCGCCTGATGAAGGCGTCGGTGGCGCCGATCAGCCTCGACACCTCGATCTCGTCGCGCTGCGTGAGGATCTGCAGGCGGATCGTGTTGAAGGTCACCGCGACCAACGCCGCACCGAGGAGCGCCGCGAGCAGCCACAAGCCGAGCTCGGCCACCGCGGCGGCGGCAGCGAGGCGGCGCGCCCAGACCGCGTCGGCCTGCACGTGGGCGACGCCCGGAAGCCTGGCGAGCTCGGCCGCGATGTCCTCCCGGGAGGTGACGACGAACGCGTCGGGCAGGGGGTTGTGCCTGAGGGCCGAGATCACCTCGGACATGCCTTGCACCGCGCTCATCTCTTTCAGCGCGTCCTCGCGCGGGACGAAGCGCACCGCGCCGATGCGCCGGTCTGCGCGCAGGCGCGCGCCGAGAGCCTCGGCGTCGGCGCGGCGCGCCTGCGGCTCGAGGTAGAGCGAGATGCGCGGCTCGAGCGTCAGGCGCGCGCCCATCGGGCGCAGGCTTTCGAGCAGCGCGTAGCCCCCCGCCGGCAGCGCGAGCGCGATGCCGATGACGAGGGCGTTCGGCAGGGAGAGCCGCCTGAACGCCGACGAAAGCGCCTGCCGGTGCTGTCGCAGCCAGGCGCTCAGGAGATTCTTCCTTCGTTCAGGTTCAGGACCCTCTTGCCGTAGCGAGCGACGAGCGCCTGGTCGTGCGTGGCGATGAGCACGGTCACGCCGACCTGATTGAAGGCGACAAAGATGTCGAGGATGCGGGCGGCGGACTCGGCGTCGAGGTTCGCGGTCGGCTCGTCGGCGACGAGCAGCGCGGGCCGGTTGACGACCGCGCGCGCGATCGCGAGCCGCTGCTGCTCGCCCCCGGAGAGCTGGATGGGGTTTGCCTTCTCCCTTCTCAGCAAGTCGACTTTATCGAGCGCGGCGCGGGCGCGGCGCGCCGCCTCCTTCGGCGGGTGGGCGGAGAAGGCGAGCGGCAGCATCACGTTGTCGTACACGCTGCGGTCGTAGAGCAGCTTCTGGTCCTGGAAGACGAGGCCGATATTGCGCCGCAGGTACGGGATCGCGGCGCGCTTGAGGGCGCCGACGTTCTGGCCGTTGACCAGGACCGAGCCGGAGCTCGGGCGCTCGATCGCGGGGATCAGCTTGAGGAGCGTCGACTTGCCCGCGCCCGAGCGCCCGGTGAGGAAGGCGAGCTCGCCGGGCGCGAGCGCGAAGCTCACGTCCTGCAGCGCCTCCTGGCCGCCGGGATAGCGCTTGGCGACGGCCGAGAAGCTAACCAACCAGGGCCTCGGCGAAATCGCGCGCCGCGAACGGCCGCAGGTCGTCGATGCCCTCTCCGACTCCCACGAACAGAAGGGGCACGGGCTTTTCCTTCGCGATGGCGCACACCACGCCGCCCTTCGCCGTGCCGTCGAGCTTGGTGAGGATCAGGCCGGTGAGCCCGAGCGCGCCGTCGAATGCCCTCACCTGGGCGAGCGAGTTCTGGCCGGTATTGGCGTCGAGCACCAGCAGCACTTCGTGCGGCGCGCCTTCCTGTGCTTTCGCCGCCACCCGCTTTACCTTCTTGATCTCCTCCATGAGGTGCAGCTGCGTCGGCAGCCTGCCGGCGGTGTCGGCGATCACCACGTCCACGTTGCGCGCGCGCGCCGCAGCGAGGGCATCGAACACCACCGCGCCCGGGTCGCCCGAGGCCTGGGCGATGACCGGCACGTTGTTGCGCGCGCCCCAGGCGACGAGCTGTTCGCGCGCCGCCGCGCGGAAAGTGTCGCCGGCGGCAAGCAGCACGCCCTTGCCTTGCGACTGCAGCCACTTTGCGAGCTTGCCGATCGAGGTGGTCTTCCCCGAGCCGTTCACCCCGGCGATCATGATGACCAGCGGCTTGGCCTTTTCCAGCTCGAGCCGCCTCTCGAGAGGGGAAAGCAGTTGCGTGATCGCATCCTTCAAGGCGGCCTTCAGGGCTTCGCCGTCCTCGGCCTTGGCCTTTCGAAGCTGCGACACCAGGTCTCGCGCGGCGGCGACGCCGCAGTCGGCCTGCAGCAGCGCTGACTCAAGCTCCTCGTAGAGCGCGTCGTCGATCTTGCGCCGCGCGAGCAGCTCTGAAACCGGCGTGTTGAGGACATCCCGCGTGCGCGCGAGTCCGGCCTTGAGGCGCGCAGCCCAGGAAGTGGCTACCATGGATCGGTGAATTCTAGCAAAGGAAAAATCCGGATCATCGCCGGCGAGTACCGCGGCCGGCGCATCGCGGTGCCTGAGCGCGCCGGCCTGCGCCCGACGCCGGACCGCGTGCGCGAGACGCTGTTCAACTGGCTCGGCCAGTCGCTCGAGGGATTGTCGTGCCTCGATCTTTTCGCCGGCAGCGGCGCGCTCGGCTTCGAGGCGGCGTCGCGCGGCGCGGCGCGCGTGGTGATGGTGGAGCACGACCGCATGGTTTTCGAAGGCCTGAAGAAAACCCGCGACCTGATCGGGGCGAGGCAAGTCGAGCTCCTCCTCGAAGATGCGTTCGCGTACCTGAAGCGCACGCCGGACCGGTTCGATGTGGTTTTCCTCGATCCGCCGTTCAGGCAGAATGCGCTGCCGGCGGTGTTCAGGCTGCTGCGGGCAGCGCGCGTTTATGTGGAGTCGAGCGAGCCTTTCGTGGCGGGAGAGTCGTGGCGCGAGCTGAAGCGCGCGCGCGCCGGCCAGGTGAGCACCCAGCTGCTGGAATGGAGAGGCGATGATCAAGGCGGTCTATCCGGGAACGTTTGATCCGCTGACCCGCGGCCACGAAGACCTGGTGCGCCGCGCCGCCACGCTGTTCGACGCGGTGGTGCTCGCCATCGCCGACAGCAGGGCGAAGCGCCCGTTCTTCACGCTGGAGGAGCGCATCGCGATGGCGCGCGAGGTGCTCGGCGGCATGAAAAACGTGCAGGTGGTCGGGTTCTCGGGCCTGCTCACCGAGTTCGTGCGCAAGCAGGGCGCGCGCGTGGTGCTGCGCGGCCTGCGCGCGGTGTCGGACTTCGAGTACGAGTTCCAGCTCGCGGGCATGAACCGCAACCTCTACCCCGAGATGGAAACGGTATTCCTCACGCCCTCCGAGCAGCACATGTTCATCTCGGCGACGCTGGTGCGCGAGATCGCAACCCTGGGAGGCGACGTCTCCGAGTTCGTGCACCCCAAGGTCGCAAAGCGCCTGAAGGAAAAGGCCGCTACTTCTGGCAGCTAGGGCAGTAGTAGGTCGAGCGCTGCCCCTGCACAAAGCGCCGGATGAGCGAGCGGCAACGCCGGCATTTCTTCCCGCCACGGTCGTAGACCAGGGTCCGCACCTGATATTCGCCCGCCGCCCCGTCCGCGGCGACGAAGTTTTCCAGCGTCGAGCCGCCGGCGCGGATCGCCGCGCGCAGGGTGGTTTTTATCGCAGTGGAAAGCCGTTCACAGTCGCCTGGAGTCAATCGACTCGCTCGCTTGCGCGGGTTGATGCCGGCGCGAAACAGCGCCTCGCTCGCGTAGATGTTGCCGACGCCGACGATGCGCCGGCCATCCATCAGGAATTGCTTGATCGCCGTGCGATGCGCGCGCGTCAACGCGTGCAGTCGCTGCGGATTCAGGGCGGGTGAAAGAGGCTCGATCCCGAGATGCGCGAGCAGCGGATGCGCGGCGGCGTCGCCCGGGGCCCACAGCACGGCGCCGAAGCGGCGCGGATCGCGCAGCCGCAGCATGCGATCGCCGAGCAGAAGGTCGAAATGATCGTGCTTCCCCGCCGGGGTGCCCGGCGGCAGCACGCGCAGGCTGCCCGACATGCCGAGGTGCAGGATGAGGTGCCCGTCGCCGCAGTCGACCAGCAGGTACTTGCCGCGGCGGTGGATCGCCTTGACGGTGCGGCCGGCGAGCGCGAGCACGTCGCGCGGCACCGGCCAGCGCAGCCTCGGCTCGCGCACCGCCACGCCGGAGATCACGCGACCGGCGATCTGCGGCGCGAGACCGCGACGCGTCACTTCGACTTCGGGCAGCTCGGGCATGCCAGTCGTGCTTGTGCGGGGCACCAAATATACCTAAGATGGATCGAATCCAGATGCTCAGGACACCGACTGCGTTCGCCGCGCTTTTCCTCGCGTGCAGCCTTGCGCTTGCGCAGTCGAAGGACATCGGCCCGAAGGAGCTCGGCTCCGAGCTCAACGAGCCCACGCTGTACGACTTCCTGCTCGGCGAGATCGCGCTGCAGCGCGGCGACCTGCCGCTCGCGGCCAAGACCTACCTCGACCTAGCCAAGCGCACGCGCGATCCGCGGGTCGCACGCCGCGCGGTCGAGGTGGCGAACCAGGCGCGCCTGCCGGAGCTCGCGGTCGAAGCCGCGCGCATCTGGCAGCAGGCCGAGCCCGCCTCGGCGCATGCGCTGCAGGTGCTCGCCGCGGTGCTGGTCGCCGCCAAGCGCGTCGACGAGGCCGAGCCGGTCCTGGAGAAGCTGCTCTCGGCCGAGGGGGTGAACCGCGAGAACGCCTTCATGCAGCTGAACCGGCTGCTCGCCGGCAATCCGGACAAGGCGTCCAACGTGCGCGTGATCCGCAGCCTGGCGGCGAAGCACCCGCAGCTCCCGCAGGCGCACTTCGCGGTCGCGCAGGCGGCCGCGGTGGCGGGCGACGATGCCGCCGCCGTCGCCGCCGCGCGCCAGGCACAGGCGCTGCGCCCCGACTGGGAGCTCGCCGCGCTGCTCGAGGCGCAGGTGCTGCAGAAGCGCTCGCCGGCGGAGGCCGCCAAGCGCCTGGCGCAGTTCGTCGAGAAAAACCCCGGCGCGCGCGAGGCACGGCTCAACTACGCGCGCGTGCTGGTGATGGACAAGCGCTTCGCGGAGGCGCGCACGCAGTTCGAAGCGGTGGCGAGCGCGAATCCGTCGAATCCCGACGTCATCTACGCCGTCGGGCTGCTCGCCTTCCAGCTCAAGGACTATCCGGCCGCCGAGGACTACATGAAGCGCGTGCTCGGCCTCGGCCACCGCGATCCCGACCAGGTGCGCCACCTGCTCGGCCAGATCGCCGAGGAGCAGAAGCACTGGCCGCGCGCGATCGAGTGGTACCAGAGCGTCGGCAGCGGCGATCACATGCTTTCCGCGCGCATGCGCACCGCCAACGCGATGGCCAAGCAGGGCAAGCTCGACGAGGCGCGCGCCTTCCTGCAGCGCGTGGCCGCGGACAATCCCGGCGAGCAGGTGCAGATCCTGATGACCGAGGCGCAGCTGCTGCGCGACGCGCACCGGCACCGCGACGCCTTCGACATGCTGAGCCAGGCGCTCGGCCAGCAGCCCGAGCAGCCCGACCTGCTCTACGACCTCGCGCTCACCGCCGAGAAGCTCGAGCGCTACGATCTGCTCGAGACGCACCTGCGCAGGCTGATCGAGCTCAAGCCCGACCATGCGCACGCCTACAACGCGCTCGGCTACTCCTTCGCCGACCGCAATACGCGCCTGCCCGAGGCGCGCAAGCTGATCGAGAAGGCGATCGAGCTCGCGCCCGACGACTTCTTCATCATCGACAGCCTGGGCTGGGTGCTGTACCGCGAGGGCGACCTGAAGGGCGCGGCGCGCGAGCTGCGCCGTGCCTACGCCGGCCGCCCCGACGCCGAGATCGGGGCGCACCTCGGCGAGGTGCTGTGGATGCTCGGCGAGCGCGACGAGGCGCGCCGCATCTGGGACGAGTCGCTCAAGGCGGGACCCGACAACGAAACGCTGCTGAAGACGATCAAGCGGCTGCGTAAGTGAAACGCCTTGTCTTGCTCGCAGCGCTTGCGGCTGCGTGCGCGCAAGTCGAGATCAAGCCGCCCGAAGGGCCGCTCGAGTTCTCGCTCGCCGGCCGCATCGCCGCGCGCTATGGAAACGAATCCTTCACCGGCAACATCGCCTGGCGGCACGCGAAGAGCGGCGACGAGCTCCTGATCAGCACGCCGACCGGCCAGGGCGTGGCGCAGATCCTGCGCCAGGGCGAAGCGGTGCTGCTGAAGACCGCCGAGCCGCGCGAGTACCGCGCCTCCGACGCCGAGGCGCTGACCGAGCGCGTGCTCGGCTTTCGCCTGCCGCTCGGCGGGCTCGCCGACTGGGTGCGCGGGCGGCCCTCGCCGGACCTCGAGAGCCGCGGCTGGAAGGTCGAGTACCAGGAATACGATGCGCAGCGCCGCCCGACCCGCATGCGGCTCACCTACCAGGGGATCGAGCTGCGCCTCGCGATCTCGCAGTGGAACTGAGCTGGCATCCCGCGCCCGGGAAGCTCAACCTTTTCCTCCACGTCCTCGGACGCCGCGAGAAAGGCGAACACGCGGGCTACCACGAGCTGCAGACGGTCTTTCGCCTGATCGATCGCTGCGACCGGGTGGGCATCGCGCCGCGCGGCGACGGCGAGATCCGCTTTTCCGGGCCGTTCGGCGAACACAACCTTTGCGTGCGTGCCGCCCGCCTGTTGCAGTCCGGTACGAAAAAAGGCTGCGACATCGCGCTCGAGAAGAACCTGCCGGTCGGCGGCGGGCTCGGCGGCGGCTCTTCCGACGCGGCCACGGTTTTCCTGGTGTTGAACCGGCTTTGGCGGCTCGGGCTGTCTCGCGCCGAGCTGCTAGACCTGGCAGCCAAACTCGGCGCCGACGTCGCGTTCTTCATCTTCGGCAGGAACGCCCTCGGCGAAGGCATCGGCGAGCAGCTCGCGGCGCTCGACCTGCCGCCCGCCTGGTACCTGGTGCTCACGCCGCAAGTCTCGGTTTCCACAAGAGAAACCTTCGCTGCCTCGTTGACACGTCAATCGAAACGACTCAAAATACCGCCCTTTTTGTCGGGGCAGGGAGCGAATGACCTCGAGCCTGCGGTCCTCGCCCGATACCCCGACGTGGCCGCGAGCCTGGCGTGGCTAAGGCAGCACCGCCCGCAGGCGCGCATGACGGGATCCGGAGCGTGTGTCTTCGCCGAGTTCGAGACAGAAGCCGAGGCGCGCGCGCTGCACGAGGCCGCATTACGGTCCGACTTACCCGGGGGGATGCGGGGCTTCGTGGCGCGGGGGCTGGAGAAGCATCCGCTTCACGAATGGGCAGATTGACTCACACTGGGGAGTCGCCAAGCTGGTTAAGGCACCGGATTTTGATTCCGGCATACGAGGGTTCGAATCCTTCCTCCCCAGCCATTGATCCATGACCGCGATGACCACCGGCATGACTAACCACGCCGCGCTCGAGCGGCTGATGGTGTTCGGGGGCAACGCCAACCCGCGCCTGGCGCACGACGTGGCGAAGCACCTGAACCTGTCGCTCGGGCGCGCGATCGTGGGCAAGTTCTCCGACGGCGAGGTGATGATCGAGCTGCTCGAGAACGTGCGCGGCAAGGACGTGTTCGTGCTGCAGTCGACCTGCGCGCCGACCAACGACAATCTGATGGAGTTGCTGGTGATGATCGACGCGCTCAAGCGCTCCTCGGCGGCGCGCGTCACGGCGGCGATCCCCTACTTCGGCTACGCGCGCCAGGACCGCCGGCCGCGCTCGGCGCGGGTGGCGATCAGCGCCAAGGTGGTGGCCAACATGCTCACCTCGGTCGGCGTGGCGCGCGTGCTGACCATGGACCTGCACGCCGACCAGATCCAGGGCTTCTTCGACATCCCGGTCGACAACATCTACGCCGCGCCGGTGCTGCTCGGCGACGTCTGGAAGCAGCGCTACGAGGACCTGATCGTGGTGTCGCCCGACGTCGGCGGCGTGGTGCGCGCGCGCGCTCTCGCCAAGCGGCTTGAGTCCGACCTCGCGATCATCGACAAGCGCCGCCCGAAGGCCAACGTGTCGGAAGTGATGAACGTGATCGGCGAGGTCAAGGACCGCACCTGCGTCATCATGGACGACATGGTCGACACCGCCGGCACGCTGGTGAAGGCGGCGCAGGTGCTGAAGGAAGAAGGCGCGACCAAGGTGGTCGCGTATTGCACGCACGCCGTGCTCTCGGGCGGCGCGGTCGAGCGCATCGCGAAATCGCACCTCGACGAGCTGGTCGTCACCGACACCATCCCGCTCGGCGAGGACGCGCGCGCCTGCAGGAAGATCCGCATCCTGACGGTCGCCGGCCTGATCGCCGAGACCATCTTGCGCATCTACACCGAGGAATCGGTGAGCTCGCTGTTCTATGAATAGCTATCGACTGGAGTCCAGCAATGGCAATTGAAATCACGGCGCGCAAGCGCGAAACCCAGGGCACCGGCGCGGCGCGCCGGCTGCGCCGCAAGGGCCTCGTGCCCGGCATCGTCTATGGCGGCGAGAAGGACGCGGTCAACATCGAGCTCGACCACAAGGACCTGTACCTCAACCTGAAGAACGAGCGCTTCCACGCCTCGATCCTCACGCTCGAGCTCGGCGACGCCAGGGAGCAGGTGCTGCTGCGCGCGGTGAACATGCACCCGTACAAGCCGCAGGTGCAGCACGTCGACTTCCAGCGCGTGGTGAAGAACAGGAAGCTGCACATGAAGGTGCCGCTGCACTTCGTCAACGCGGAAAAATCGCCCGGAGTGAAGGACCAGGGCGGGGTCGCGAGCCACGTGTTGAACGAGCTCGACATCACCTGCTTCCCCGACGACCTGCCCGAGTTCATCGAGGTCGACCTGATCGACCTCGCGGTCGGCAAGTCGCTCCACGTGCGCGACCTCGCGCTGCCGAAGGGCGTCGAGCTCGCGCTGCAGAAAGCCGAGAACCCGGCGGTCGCCACGGTGGTCGTGCCGACGCTGATCACCGAGGAAGAGGAAGCCGCCGCCGCTGCCGCCGCCGTCGCGCCCTCCGAGGTGCCGACCACCGAGCAGGCTGCGGAGCCGAAGGAGGGCGAAGCCCCTGCTGAAGGCGCCGACAAGGCTGCCGCCAAGGCCGTCGAGAAACCGGCGGAGAAGCCCGAGAAAAAAGAGAAGAAGTGATCCGGCTGATCGTCGGGCTGGGCAACCCCGGCAAGGAGTACGAGCGCACGCGCCACAACGCGGGCTTCTGGCTGGTCGAGCGCTTCGCCGCGGCGAACGGCGCCGTGCTGCGCAAGGACCCCAAGTTCAAGGCGCTGGTCGGCAAGGACAGGAGCGGCGCCTGGCTGCTCCTGCCGCAGAGCTTCATGAACGCGAGCGGCCAGCCGGTGCAGATGCTCGCCGGCTTCTTCAGGATCAAGCCCGAGGAAGTGCTGGTGGTGCACGACGAGCTCGATTTCGAGCCCGGCACCGCCCGGCTCAAGCAGGGCGGCGGCATCGCCGGGCACAACGGCCTGAAGGACATCTCGCAGCGGCTCGCCACGCACGAGTACTGGCGGCTGCGGCTCGGCGTCGGCAAGCCGCCGCCGGGCACCGAAGGCGCCGATTACGTGCTGCAGAAGCCCTCCGCCGAGGAGCGCTCGGCGATCGACGCCGCGATCGCGAAGGCGATCGAAGCGCTGCCGCTTTGCCTCGCGGGCGACCTGCAGACGGCGATGCTGAAGCTTCACACCGAGGAACCGAAGAAACCGGCCGAGCCGGAGAAAAAAGAGCCGCCCGCCAAGCCCGGCCTGCTGAAGTCCCTGTTCGGCAAGAAATGAAGTGCGGCATCGTGGGCCTGCCGAACGTCGGCAAGTCCACGCTGTTCAACGCGCTCACCCGGGCCGGGGTCGCGGCGGAAAACTACCCCTTCTGCACCGTCGCGCCCAACGTCGGCATCGTCGCGGTGCCCGATGCGCGCCTCGCCGCGATCGCCGCGATCGCCCGGCCGCAGAAAGTGGTCCCGGCGGTGATCGAGTTCGTCGACATCGCCGGACTGGTCGCGGGCGCTTCGCGCGGCGAGGGGCTCGGCAACCAGTTCCTGGCGCACATCCGCGAGGCCGACGCGATC
>Ga0187893_10013470_pt1 | contig 11381 bp, 7 predicted proteins | sample MA1701074metaG_FD_139574 | JGI IMG/M metagenome (GOLD analysis project Ga0187893, IMG submission 139574) | White microbial mat communities from a basaltic lava cave in the Kipuka Kanohina Cave System on the Island of Hawaii, USA - MA170107-4 metaG ...
GCCGTAAAGTCCCGTCGTGCGATCCTGCCGCAGCGTGCCGACCAGACTCGAGGTGACGCCCTGCTTAAAAGAGCCGAGATCGCTGGGAACGATAAAAAGAATTTTCGCCAATGAGATCGGCAGCTCGACCGGGCCGTTGTTAAAAAACGGATGGCCGAACGCCAGCACGCGATTATCGCGGCGATAACTCACCGTGCCGATGGCTTCGATGTCGATATCGCCGGTCATCAACACCGCGCCAATCGCGGCGCCGGGTTGCAGCAGCGCCGCAGCGTCGGGGTTGTTCGTTGCATCAATGCCGGCGCTGCCGCCACTGACAACTTGAAAGCCAGCCGGTTTTAAAAGACCGGCCGCCAGCTCAACGAGTTGCGGTTGCAACCCGCCAAAGGCAAGCGGCAAAGCAATCGGGCGCAGCGTGCCGATGAGCGCCGCGCGGCGTTGCAACAATTCCTGCGGCATAAAATTTTCCCACGACGGTTCGACTGCGCTTACCGCCATTTCGAGAAATTTGTTGGGCGCGGGCGGAACGAAAGCCGCCAGCTCGCGATCACGCGTGTTTTCGCGCTCGAAAATTTCCAGCATCTCTTCAATGGGCGTGACGCCGGCCAGCGGCTCGCGCACGAACATCGCCAATGAGTACGAAAGCGCGCCGATCATTTTGCCGTTGATATAAACCGGACTGCCACTCATGCCCGCGGCGACGCCGGTGTGCTCGGCCTTCTCGCCTTTCAATCGAATAATGATGAGATTGCGTTTCGGATAGAAATTGCGCATGATCTCGACCACTTCGATGGGAAATTCTTCCGGACGCTCGCCTTGAAAAACGGTGCGGCAAACGCCGGCCATTCCCGGCTTGATCTCGGAAATCGGCATGATCTCCTGGGCGCCTAAATGCAGCGGCGCGGCAGCGAATAGAATGGTCAGAAAAAATAAACGACGCATGTTGTATTTCCAATAAGGTTAAGCTTATAAAATACGATTTTTGCGGGAAAATTGCAAGCCCCGTTTTGATGAATAATTTTTAAAATAAAAAACGCCGGGACGATGACATCCCAGCGTTTTACTGTAGGAGATCGGAGGGGAAACAACAAGCCAAGGGCAAAAAGAAAAAAGCCATCAGTCTGAGTTGCGGTTTGCTCTTTGCCGTTTGCTTTTTGCTTTTCAACTAAACAGCCCGCGAATATCCTCCGCCGTCAGATGCTTGAAAACCCCCGCATCCGTCGTAATAAGCTGTGAGACGAGATTCGCTTTGCGTTTTTGCAGCTCGAGAATTTTTTCCTCGACGGTGTCGCGGGTGATCATTTTATAAACGAAGACGTTCTTCGTTTGGCCGATGCGATGGGCGCGGTCGGTGGCCTGGCGCTCGGCCGCGGGGTTCCACCACGGGTCGTAAATCATCACATAATCCGCGGCGGTGAGATTCAAGCCGAGGCCGCCGGCTTTCAGGCTGATGAGGAAGACTTTGGTTTTCGGGTCTTCCTGAAAATTTTTCACGCAGGTTTGGCGGTCGCGCGTCGCGCCGGTGAGCACCTCGAATTTGATTTTTTCCTTCTTCAATTCGTCGGCAATGAGCTTCAGCATTCTCACGAACTGCGAGAACACCAGAACTTTATGGCCGCCGGCGACGATTTCGCGCAGCGACTCGAGGAACGCTTCGAATTTGCCGGAGTCGCGCCGGCTGTTCTCGTCGATCAGACGCGGATGGCAGGCAAGCTGGCGCAGCTTGGTCAGCCCCTGCAACACTTTGAAGCGCGCGTCCTGCAGGCCGGTGGTGTCGATCATATTCATGATCTCGGCGCGATACTGGTCGCGCACCTGATTATAGAATTTTTTCTGGCCGTCGGTCATCTCGCAGTAATAAATCTGCTCGCTCTTCGGCGGCAGCTCTTTCACCACTTCTTCTTTGGTGCGGCGGAGCAGAAACGGCGCAATCATCTTTTTGAGCAACGCGGCGGCGGAATCGTCACTATAACGCTCGATCGGCACGCTGAACTGGCTTTGAAAATAGTTCAACGAACCGAGCATGCCCGGATTCAAAAATGAGAACTGCGACCACAGCTCGGCGGTGTTGTTTTCCACCGGCGTGCCGGTGAGCACCAGACGATGCTGGCTCTGCAAAATCGTCGCGGCCTTGGCGGTTTGCGAAATCGGGTTTTTGATGTTCTGCGACTCGTCGAGAATGATATAATGAAAAGCAAAGTCTTTCAAAAATTCGATGTCGAGTCGCATCGTTGCATACGAAGTGAGAATGATGTCATAGGCGCTAAAGTGCGCGGCGGATTTCTCGCGATCCAGGCCGTGATGAATGCGCAGCTTCAAATCCGGCGAAAACTTCGCGCATTCCTTTTCCCAGTTAAAAAGAACGGACAGCGGCGCCACGATCAAGCTGGTTGTCGCCTGATTTTTTCCTCTTTTCCCTTCGGGCCCGTGCGCCGCATGTCCATTCAAGGATTTCTCCCGCAACAAAAACGCCAGAGTTTGAATTGTCTTGCCGAGCCCCATGTCGTCGGCCAAGCAGCCGTTGAAGCCATACTCTTTTAAAAACCCCATCCAATTCAATCCCGCTTGCTGATAGGGCCGGAGCGTGCCCTGCAAATTTGCCGGCGCGGGTATTTCGGCAATGCCTTTGAAGTCGCGCAGCTTCGCCACGCGTTTTTTGAATTGAGCGTCGAAATTTTTTTCATGCACCTCGTCAAACAGCGCGTCGATGAGCATCGCGTGCGCCGAGGCGATTTGCGCCCCGCCTTTCTCGGCATCCACTTCGGCAAAATTGAAAAAGTGCCGGAAACGTTTTTCCCATTCCTCCGGCAGGCGCGCCAGGCTGCCGTCCGCGAGCTTTACGAATTTTTCCTGATGCCGCACCGCCTGCTTCAAATTCGCCAGCGAGAGCATGACGCCGCCGAAATCAATCTCCATGTTCAAATCAAACCAGTCGATGTCCGACGACACCGCGACTTTCACATTGAGCTGGTGGCGATTGACGCGATACGTTTTGAGCGCTTCCTCACCGAAAATTTCAAAGCCCGCCGCCGCGAGTTTCGGCAGCTCGTCGAAAATCCATGCCAGCGGTTCCTTGGTGGGCGCATAAAAATCCAAACTCTCATCCAGCTTTAAGCCGGAAGCGGTCATCGCGTCATGCACCGCCGCTTCGGCGGGATAGTCCCGTTCGACGCGCCACAGCTTGCCGTTGTCCCCGGCGTTTTGGGTGAGGCCCGCGTTGCCGGACTGGCGGCTCGACGCCGCAATTTCAAGCTCACCGTAAACGAAACGCAGCTCAACGCGCAATTTCTCCTGCTCTTCGCGCATATACAGCCGCCGGCCCGTCAATTCCCGCACGGTCTGCAGCGAAAGATTTTCCGGCAGCACCAGCTTGATATTATGCCGCAGATGCGGCACGAAGCTCTGCAGAAAATTGCCGACCTGCTCCTGCGGAATCTGCAGCTCATAACCTTTGCGCGTGAACGGCATCAAATAATTCGCCGGAAACGAATCTTGCAACCGCAGCAATTTTTCATTTTTCAAAATCCAAAACGGCCGCGAGGTAAGAATGCGGTAATTCTCGTCGAGCCTCTCGGGATGATCATGAAACTGAATTTGCGGAAAAAATTGATAGGCGGGTTGCCCGTCGGCGCCGATCACGCCGTTGTTCAATTGAAAAAAAAGCTGCGCTGGCGAATTGACGAGGCGCAGCGGGAGCGGTTGCGGGCCGGGAATGTCGAGATACACCGCGCTGTCGGCGAGCATATCGAAAATATAGCCAGTCTCTTCGCCGTATTCAAATTCAAACGGCTCGCTCATGCCGTACGAATTGTACGAATATTCCGCCGGGCGCGAACGCTGCTTGATGGTTTGAATCGCTTTGATTTCGGCGGCGCTGGCTTCGGCGCCGCGCAGCTCGCCGCTATAATCAAATTGCAATCGGCTGCGGCGGCCCAGCTCGCCGGATTTTTTGATATACGTCGGCGCCGGGTGCAACTGCCATTTCTTCGGTTTCAGCTCGATAAAAAAGAGCAGCTTCATCGTCTGCACGTCGCGGTTGAGGGCGTCACGCTCCTGCAGTTGCGGCAGATCACTGAGATAATCTTCCCACGACGGCGGCTTCGGCGGCAGCGCATGGAGCCGTTGGATTTCATCCAACACCGCGAGCAGCACCGCGTGCGTGTGCTGGCACGGCGAGTAACGCAGATAGCACGAGCATTGCGCGTTCAACTGGCCGTTCGCCGTTTCCCGGATGGTGACATTATAAGGATAAAACTGATCTTTGACGCTCGCCTCGACGTTGGAGTAGTCAAAGCTTTTGATCTTCACCGCGCCCTGCTCGAAGAGCTTTTCGCCCTGCCGGTAAATCGCGGGCGTGGCAGCGTTGCGCAAATCCGCTTTGGTAAGTTGTGTGAAGCGAGTTTTGGGAATCGTATCCATGCTTCTTGCCGTCGGTTTTGAGAGTGCCGGTTGAGGCGTTTGCCTTGCGCTTAACGTCTCTTTGGGCTGGGCCGAAAGATCGGCCCGCCGGATTACTTGAAGCTTAATGAGATTTGCTCCTGTTCCTGCCGCGCTTTTTCAAAAGCGGCGCGCGGGCGAGTTTGATATTGCTCGATGTAAGTCATAGCGCGGTCGAGAATGAAGACATCGGCCTCGTGATAAAATTTATAAACCTGCTTGCCGCGCTGCGCCGTTTGCGGTTGGATATACCCTTCGCGAATGAAGTAGGCAAGCTTGTCCCGATTCAAACCTTTGCCGATGCGCTTGATGACTTCCCCGGGAGTGTACGTTTTGTTCGCCATGCCGTTTACTTCTCGCCGTACTTAATGAACGTGTATGAAATACCACCATTTACTCTTTACATTTGTACAAGTACAAACGAATGTCAAAATATAATAATTTTTCTTATTACAGTCAACAACTTTTTGTGGAGAAATGAAATTTTAGGTGGGAAGATCGTCGAATTGCTGAAGATTTGAATTGGTGGAATTTCATCAGCCGGAACGCCCAACGCGAACGAACTGCAACCCAAAAGAATCAATAGTTAACAAAAATAGAATTCTCAAAGAGACTAAAATCCAACTACCCATTTTTGACGACTTGTAAGCGCGATCGACAGCGTTCGCTCGCTGTTCTGCTTGTAATCCGAAGAGATAAGTTCCCCATGCAAAGCTCATTTCACAATTTCGCCGCCGGCTTCCGTCCATACCGCAAAGCCGCCGTGCAGCATGGTGACATCATAGCCATTGCGCTCGAGCAGGGCCGTGGCATACGCCGAGCGATTGCTGGTGCGGCAATGCACCCATACCGGCCGATCTTTGGGGACTTCGTGCATGCGCGCCAGTAAGCGCGTATGCGCGATGTTGCGCGCGTCCGTCAAATGTCCGGCCTCGAATTCATCCGCGCGACGAACATCCAAAATCAATTTAGAGCCATTTACATTTTGCTGCAACAGTTTTTTAATATCAAGCGTTTTGGTTTGGCGCCGCTCGCCGCCGGATGCGGCATATTCGGCCAGCGCTTGCGGTGTGGCATACCCCGCCACGTTATCCAGCCCGATGCGAATCAAATCCGTCACCGCTTCATGCACGCCGCTCGCTTCGACGATCAAATAAATCGGCACGCCGGTTTCGACGTACGAGCCGGCCACCGTCGGAAAAGAATTATCCAGCGGCGCAAACAACGCGCCCGGAAGATGGCCTTCAACAAATTGCGCCCACGAGCGCGTATCCAAAATCATTGCTTGGGTTCTAACCAAAGTTTTCAGCGTATCAGCCGTCAATGGCTGCGGCGAAGGTATCGCGCCGAGCAAGGCAGGACCTTCTTTATTTTCCCGCTTCATTCGCGCAAAATACAGCGGCGGCTCCGGCTGGCCGTGCAGAATGGAGGCAACAAAATTTTTTTCTTCCGTCGCGGCATTGACCGAAGCATTGAAACGTTTCTCATATCCGACGGTCGATTGCGGCACCGCGCCCAAGGCTTTGCCGCACGCGCTGCCCGCGCCGTGCCCCGGCCACAATTGCAAATAATCCGACAAATTTTTGAAGCTTTGCAGCGATTGATAGAGCGTGCGCGCCGAAGTTTCTTTTGCGCCCGCCTGCCCTGCCGCGGTTTCCAGCAAATCGGGGCGGCCCACGTCGCCGACAAAAACAAAATCGCCGGTCGCAATGCCCATCGGCTCGTCCGCGCCGCCGCCGAGATCGGTCACCATAAAACAAATGTGTTCCGGCGTATGCCCGGGCGTGTGCAAAACTTCGAGCTGAATATTGCCGACTTTGAATTTGCCGCCATGTTTGACGAGTTGATGATTGTAACTGCCGCCGCCGCGTTTTTTATGCAGCCATTGATATTTCCAATCTGCGTCGCCTTCATCGGAGAGATACAAACGGCCGCCGGTGCGCTCCGCCAATTCACGGCTGCCGGAAAGAAAATCGGCGTGAATGTGCGTCTCGGTGATGGCGGTGATTTTCATTCCTTCTTTGGCCGCGGCGGCGATATAGCGTTCGACATCGCGCTGCGGATCAATCACTAATGCTTCACCGGTGCGCTGGCAGCCGATGAGATACGATGCCTGCGCCAGTTTGTCATCATAAAGCATGCGAAAAAGCATGGTGGCCTCCGGATGGTTTTACACAATAAAAACTTTTACCCTTATTTGTGCGTGAGCTTTTCAATGGCCTTCGCCTGTGCGATTTGCTCCGCATCTTCCTGCGAGGTCGTCGCTTCCGCACGGGCAATGGTTGCGCCGGGATCGGAATTGGTGACATGACAGTAAAATTGCTCACCGATTTTATACGACGTGATGCTAATGGTCACGCCCTCAATCACGCGCATTGTCGTGCGGTAGTTTTCAGATTTTAACATGATGATCTCTGCTTGTATGTAAGACAAACGGCGAAAGGCGCACTCCGTCTTTCGCCGTTCACCAATCAATCATCTCTCTACTGGCGCGCCGACAAGATTGCCCCACTCGGTCCACGAGCCGTCGTAATTTTTTACGTTCTTGTAGCCGAGCAAATATTTTAACACAAACCATGTGTGGCTCGAGCGCTCGCCGATGCGGCAGTAGGCAATGACGCTCTTGTCCGCGGTGACGCCTTTGCCCGCGTAGAGCGCCTGCAAATCTTCGAGCGATTTGAATGTGCCGTCGTCATTGCAGGCCTGCGCCCACGGAATACTTTTCGCGCCGGGAATGTGGCCGCCGCGCTGGCAGGTCTCCGGCAAACCGGGAGGCGAAAGAATTTTACCGGTGAACTCATCACCGGAGCGGACATCCACCAACACGGTGTCGCTGGCTCTATACGCGGTTTGCACTTGCGGCAAATACGCGCGCAACGCTTGATCCGGCTCGCTGGCTTTATAGCTCGCGCGCTTCGGCGCCGGCGCGTCTTTGGTGAGGCCGCGGCTTTCGGCCAGCCATTTTTTTCGGCCGCCATTCATGATGCGAATATCTTTGTGGCCGTACATCTTAAGCTGCCAAAACGCCCACGCCGCGAACCAGTTGTTGTTGTCGCCGTACAGCACCACCATCTTGTCATTCGAGATGCCGCTGCTGCTCATCAGCGCTTCGAGGTCCGCTTTCTTGATAATGTCGCGTTGCAGCGTGTCGCAAAGCTGCGTCTGCCAGTTCCAGCCAATGGCGCCGGGCACATGGCCTTCCTCATACGCCTTCGTGTCAACATCCACTTCGGCGATGACGAGGTTCGCATCATTTTTGTGCTCGTCGACCCATTGCGTCGAAACCAGCACCTCGGGGTTTGCGTAGTTGGACATGTTTTTTCCTTTCTTGGTTTTAGAACTATTCAGCAAGTCCACCGCCCTACCGTTTCGCCGCAGGTTGTTTGGGTTTTCAAGTGACTTTGCACGGCGTCCGATTAAACGCCAGGGCGTGCTGTATAGCTACCTTGTTTTAAACAATGAAACTATTTTATTGCTTCAATTTAATGGTTATCCTTGCATCATTCAACTCCACAAGTATGTAGGAGAAAATATAAACCTTCCGTTCACCACAAAGCTCAACGAATACGGCTCAACTCTACATGCGTCAATTTCTTTGCGTTTTTACTGGAACAAGATACAAAAATTTTGCGGCGAATGCAAGAGGAGATTACCGGGGCGGGCGCGAGCGTCCGGTGCCCGGTGTTATGACAAGAAAAGTTTGGTTTTTGTTGAAGATTCTATTATATTTTGACGCATTTACAAAAGGACCTTTCATGAACGAAACCGATTTAAAATTCCTCCGCGAAGCCTCACGCCGCTTTGATGAAAGCGTCTTGGCAAAATGTACGATTTACGCCAGCACTGAGCCGTGTGCCATGTGCGCCGGCGCCATTTATTGGAGCGGCATCGGGAGGCTCGTTTATGGTTTGAGCACACTACGGCTGAGCGCGATCCAAAATCAACAAATTTACCGGCAGCTTTTTATCCCCTGCCGCGAAGTTTTCGCCAAGGGCCAGCGCGAGATTACAGTCGAGGGGCCGGGGTTGGAGGCGGAGGCCGAACTTGTGCACAAAGATTATTGGAAGTGAGAAAAGATGGAGAAAAAAATGGCTTCGCCCCAATTCGTTCCCTTATCGGCCTATCGTGAATACCCTATCGACGAAATGAAACGCCGGGCGGCTTCATTTCGCGAAGAAATGCAGCGCCGCCGCACTGTGCGTTATTTTTCGGATCGCCCCCTGCCGCGTGAAGTTATCGAAGATTGTCTGCTCACCGCCGGCAGCGCGCCGAGCGGGGCGAATATGCAGCCGTGGCATTTCGTTGTGGTGAGCGATCCCGCTGTCAAAAAGAAAATTCGCGACGCCGCGGAAAAAGAGGAACACGAATTTTATCACGGCCGTGCGCCGGAAGAATGGCTCGCCGCGCTCGCGCCGCTGGGCACGGATGAGCACAAACCGTATCTTGAAACCGCGCCGTATTTGATCGTCGTCTTTGCACAGAGTTATGGACTGCTGCCGGATCAGCGCCGCGTCAAAAATTATTATGTCACCGAATCCGCCGGTATCGCCGCTGGCATGTTGATCACTGCCATTCACCACGCCGGCCTGGTCTCACTCACGCACACGCCGAGCCCGATGGGGTTTCTCGGCAAAATTTTGAAGCGCCCGGAAAATGAGCGCGCGTTTTTAATTCTCGTTGTCGGTTATCCCGCTGAAGATGCGATGGTGCCGGACATTACAAAAAAACCGCTGGAAGAGATTGCAACGTTCGTGTAGACTGAAATTTTAATCACGCCTTATCGAAAACCAAATTATCGCGAGGAGGATTTACATGAAAACCATGAAGCGTTTTCACGTCGGGCATTTATTGCTGATGCTCTTCATGTTTGCCGGTTTAGGAAAAGCTCAAGAGAAAAAACGCCTCACCTTCGAGCAAATCTTCAAAAACGCCGAGCCCAAACTCCTCAAAAGCTTGCCGAACCTAATCGGTTGGGCGGATGATGTGAGCTATCTGGAGATGAAGAAAAAAGAGGGCGACAAAAACAACAAAGTTTACGCCATCAACGCCGTCACCGGCGAGGAAAAAATCCATCGCGATTTGGAGCAATATGCCGCGCTCGTGGATAGCGGCATTGCCGTTGCGGCGCCTTCGTCTTTCAACGAGAATTATACCAGGCTGATTTATCTCAAGAAAAATGATTTATACTTTCTCGACACGCAGGCCAAAAAATTCAAGCGCCTCACACAAACCGCTGCGGAAGAAAAAAATCCCACGCTCTCGCCGGATGGGAACTTTGTGGCATTCACACGCGACAATGATCTGTTCGCCATCGACGTGAATGCCGGCCGCGAAATTCGCTACACCAGCGACGGCTCGAAAGTCGTTTACAACGGTTGGGCCTCGTGGGTCTATTATGAAGAGATTCTCGGCCGCGGCTCGCGCTACCGCGCCTTTTGGTGGTCGCCAAACAGCGCGCATCTCGCGTTCTATCGTTTCGATGACACCAAAGTGCCGGTCTTTCCTTTATACAGCTCCGAAGGCACGCACGGCTTTTTGGAAAACGCGCATTATCCCAAAGTCGATGATCCCAATCCGGAGGTGCGCATTGGCATCTCGCCCGTGACCGGAGGCAGCGTGACGTGGGCGGATTTCAACGAGAAAGATGATCAATATTTCGGCATCCCGTTTTGGACGCCGGACGGTAATCGGCTCTTCGTGCAATGGATGAATCGCGGCCAGGATAATTTGAAGCTTTTTTCCGTTGATCCCACGACCGGCAAGAAAACCGAAATTTACAGTGAGACGCAAAAATCGTGGGTGGATTGGTTCGAAACGATTGACTTTTTGCCGAGTAACAAAGGCTTTATTTTGAAAAGCGACAAAGATGGTTGGGCCCAGCTTTATTTGCACTCGATGGACGGCAAGCTCAAAAACCGCATTACGCCAGGCAATTGCACGGTTAATGATGTTCTGCTGGTTGATGAGAAAACCCAGCGCGTTTTTTTTACTGCAAAAAAAGAGGCGTCAACGCGCACGGATTTGTATCGCGCCAAGCTCGACGGCAAAGAGATCACGCGCCTGACTTTCGGTGATTTCACGCACAACGTTCGTCTTTCCAAAGGCGGAACGTATTTCATCACAACTTACTCGAATGTTTCGACGCCGCAAAAGATGGCGCTGCACAAAAGCGCCGGCGCGCTGTTCAAAGAGTTGGGCGACAGCAAAGCGCTCGAGTTGGCGAATTATGAATTGGCCAAACCGGAATTGTTCCGCGTGCTGACAAAGGACGGCTATAACCTGCCGGTGGTGTGGACGCTGCCACTGAATTTTGATCCGAACAAAAAATATCCGGTGCTCATCAGCATCTACGGCGGCCCGAACGCCGGCACCGTGTCGGATTCATGGCGTCAGCAGTGGTTGACGTCGCAATGGTGGGCGCAGGAAGGCCTGATTCAAGTGGCGATGGATCACCGCGCCTCCGGCCATTTCGGCAAAGAAGGCGCGGCGTTGATGCACCGCAATCTCGGCAAATGGGAGATGCACGATTATATCGAAGTGGCGAAATGGCTGCGCGCGAAACCCTTTGTTGATACGACGAAAATTTGCATCACCGGCGGCAGCTACGGCGGCTATGTGACGGCGATGGCGCTCACTTACGGCGCGGATTATTTCACGCACGGCATTGCCTCGTCGTCAGTTATTGATTGGAAGTTGTACGACTCGCATTACACCGAGCGTTACATGGGCTTGGCGAAAGAAAACCCGGAAGGCTACAAAAATGGGTCGGTGTTAACGTATGTCAACAAATACAAAGGCCTGCTGCGTATCGTGCACGGCACGATGGACGACAACGTTCACATGCAAAACAGCATTCAGCTCGTGAGCGCACTGGAAGATCTCGGCAAACATTTCGAATTGATGATTTACCCCGGCGGCCGCCACGGCTGGGGCGGTGCGAAGGC
>Ga0187893_10013471_pt1 | contig 11379 bp, 5 predicted proteins | sample MA1701074metaG_FD_139574 | JGI IMG/M metagenome (GOLD analysis project Ga0187893, IMG submission 139574) | White microbial mat communities from a basaltic lava cave in the Kipuka Kanohina Cave System on the Island of Hawaii, USA - MA170107-4 metaG ...
CTCGCCGACGGTCACCGCCTGACCATCGCCGGCGCCACTCCCACTCGTCGCCGGGGCGGCCAGCATCTCGTTCTCGTGCGCGTAGAGGTAGTCGCGCAGATCGAGCAGGAGCTGGCGCGGAGCGAGGGTCTTGCCGCTGTACGTCGCCGGGCAGTGCGACGAGCAGCGGCCGCACTCCGTGCACGAGTACATGTCGAGCACCTGCTTCCAGGTGAACTGGTTGATGTACGACGTGCCGAAGGTCGTGGCGTTCTCGAGGTCCTGTTTGCTGAGCTGACCGGTCGGCTCGAGCTTCTTGAAGAACACGTTCGGGACCGAGGTGATGATGTGGAAGTGCTTCGATACCGGCAGCAGGTTCATGAAGGCGAGGATGATGCAGTTGTGCAGCCACCAGCCGGCGTTACTGGCGAACTCGGCCAAGCCGGCACCGCCGATGGCGAAGAGCAGCGCGCCGGTCAGCGCGCTCAGCGGCTGCCAGGCGCGTTCGCTCTCGATCTCCGGGGTCACCGTGGTGCCGTAGAGATGCCCGCCGTCGTAGAGGAAGCCGCTGATCATGATCGTGCCGATGAAGACCAGGATCAGCAGCGCCTCGCCGTGCGACTGGCCGCGCAGCCGATTTTCGGCCGGGGCGAAGCCGAACAGCCGGGGCGGGTGGGAGACGATCCAGCGGTACAGCGCCATGCCGATCGCGCCGAGGACGACCAGCTGAATGAGGTCCTTGAGCAGCAGGTAGGGTCCGCCCAGCAGGTTCACCGAGAGGCCCGGGAGCGTGAAGCCGGGGAAGAAGCCCCGCACGAACATGTGGATCACCTGGATGGCGAGGATGGTGAAGCCCCAGAAGATGAAGAAGTGCATCCACCCGGCGGGCTTGTCGCCCTTGAGCGGCTGCTCGCCGACGACGAACTTCCTCTGGCCGAGGACGTACTCGGCCACCGCCTGCAACCGTTCCGGGATGCGGTCGAAGCGCGGGACGGCCGCGGCCTTGGTCAGCACCGTGAAGCGCCGGTACAAGGTCCGCCCAAGCCAGCCGAAGCCGACGGCCAGCAGGGCGATGAAGATTAGCGTACTCATCGGAGCCACTCCAGAAACACGGCGCTCTGCTTATGTGTTGGTGTCCTAAAAGAATCGCCGAACCAATGCAAGGCAGCGTCGTTGCACGCTGCGGCTCACGCAGAGCGCAGGCGAAAAAAAAGCCGGGAGGCGAATGCCTCCCGGCCGAAAAAAGTCTGCTATGCAGTCAGATCGCTACGGCATCTCCCAGAAGTCGGTGTCCGACCGTTCGCCGATCTGATGCGTATTGGCGGCGGTGCTGGAGCGGATCGACGAGAGCGACTCGGTGGTGCGGAAGAACTCCTCGAGCACGCAGAGCACGCCGTTGCCGTGCTCATCCGATCCGTCGTCGACCCCGCGAACGCGGAACTGGCCGGTCAGCGTACCCGACACAAATGCGCTGAAGATCGAGCGCTGACAGCTGTTGAACTCCGGATCGAAGTTGCCGATCGGGCGATCCCATTTCTGATCGATCGAGCAGAGCTCCCACTCCGCCCAGCAACGCAGCGGACGGCTGGCCGAGAAACGCTGCTCGAACTCGTTGAAGAGCAGGAACTGCAAGGTGGTCGGGAAGAGGGCGACGGTCTGGAACTCGAAGTTCTGCGAGCACGGCACACAGGTCAGGTGGCTCTTGAGTATGTCACCGTCGATCGGCTCGACGGCGTCGTCGTAGAAGTGGTCCACGATCACGACGGCCGGGCAGCCGTTGTACTCGGGGTCATCCTCGCCGCCGATGACGAGCGTGTTGTCGCCGTTGTTGGCGTCGGGCAGCGCCTGGATCCCGATGGCGTTGTAGGCGCGCGCATCGATTCCGTCGGCCGAGGCAGCGACGATCGTCGCTTCACCCTTCAGATCGTTGCGATCCACGGGCTCGTCATCCGGCCCCACCGCGATGCACTTGAGCTCGCCACGGAACGGATCCTCGCTCACGGCCGGAATGCTGCCCTCATTCTGCCCGGTGTCCGCCAACGGCAGGTTGGTCAGCCCCTCGCCCGCCCGCCACACGATCGGCTGGTTGGGCGACAGGGTGAACTCGAAGTCGGTCTCGATCCAGCCCGCGAAGCAGAGACCACCGAGTCCGAACTGCTGGCAGTCGGCGTTGGTGTAGCAGACGCTCAGCGGGTTGTTGGAGCAGTGCGCGTTCGCGTTCACGTAGAAGCACTTCACCTTGATCGGCTCTTCCGACACATTGGTGATCTGGATCTCGGTGTCGCTCGGCTTGAGATTCGGTGAGTACCGCGGGTCCGTGTTGTAGACGACCTTCGGAACCACCAGCAGCGCCGCGGGCCGATCGGAGGCCACGTCGGCCCCTGCCACCCCCGCCCACAGGAACGCCCCTCCCAGGATCACATGCACGCCCGAGAGAAAAGGATTCCGCATCACCGTACGCATTGCCCGTCTCCTTTCAACCGTCAGGGAGAACCCAGCCACAGCCGTTTCCTCTTCCCCTGCCTGGTCAGAACCCCAGACCGAACTGGGGCAGCGTGATCCTGTCGATCTTCCCGGTGGCCGTGAAGCGATCGCCCTCAACTGGAATGTTGAGCTCGACCCGAGTCAGGTTCCCCTGCGCGTCCGCCCGCGTGACCCCCATCACCCCGAGCACCCCTCCCGCAAAGTCCTCCAGCGGTGTGACCGGCTTGACCTTGGTATGGAGAACCGTCGTGCCCTGAACCGCGAAGGAGAAGGGAGAACGTTCCGGATCATTGGTGCTGTTCACGGTGAACAGGAAGAAGTCGTCCCAACAGGTGATCGACCGGCTGGCGGAGAGGACCTGTTCGAACTCGTTGTAGATCTCGAACTGCACCGTGACCGTGGACGGCACGGCGTTCTCGAAGTCCTGGTTGCATGGGATGAGCGCGAGATCCGTCACCGTGGCGCTGATCAAGTTGAGCTGCCCCATGGCGTCGAGGATCTGCGACCCGTTGGTGCAGGTCTGCGGATCCGGGCAGTCATCGTCAAACGTGCAGGGCCCGGCGCCGCCGGAGCACAAGCCGCCGAGGCCCCGATCGAGGATGAACGGATCGGTCACGCCCTCGGCAAAGTGATTCATCAGGAGGACGTTTGGGCAGGCGTTGTACTGCCCGACCGGCTCGGTGGCGTCGAGCGGTTGGTCGAGCTGCAACACGTGGCCCGTCTCGCCGGCCAGATCGGTTCCGATGATGCCGATGGCGTTGTACTTGGTCGCGTCGCCGCCGGTCTTGATCAGGGCTTCACCCTTCAGGTGATTGCCGCCGATCGGATTGTCGGCGATGTCCACCTCGACGCACTTGAGCTCGCCCTTGAAGCCGACCGGAACGGGCGGAACCGCGCCGGGATCGATACCGGCGTTGGCGCACTGCACCGACGGCACGATCACGCCGTTGACAATGCAGCTGTCGATCGGGTTCACGAAGCGGCCGGTGCTCACCTGCCAGTGCGTCGGCTGCTGCTTGGTCAACCAGATCTTGAAGTCGGTCACCTGCCACAGCGGTTGTGGGGGAACCGGACGAATCGTGCCGACGCCGCCGGACGGGTCCTGGGCATTCACATAGAAGCAGTCCGCATGGACCATGTTGTTGGAGATATTCGTAATCTGGATGATGGTGTCCGAATCACCATCGGCCAAGACCTTCGGGAAGGCGAGAATCGATGCTCCCCTCTCGGTCGTGATGTCCGCCTGAGCGCTGGCAGCCATCATGCCGAGCGCCACTGCGACTCCGCAGATACCTGAGAGAAAAGCACTGCGCTTCTCCGTTCGCATTTCCCTCCTCCTTTCCAGTCGGCCGAGACTCATTCCTCACTCCTCCAGTCCGCCACCCACACCCTGCGTGCCGAACAGGCACCCCGGCAGAAGTGGCGCGTTACATACTCAAAATTCAAACGCATTGTCAAGGGAATACCAGGCATTGACGCGAGCCCGAGCCAGCCCTTTCGCGCCGCTGTTGACAGCCGGTAATCGCTGCGCAGACCAGACGTTCGCGTCGTCCTCCCGGGTCCCGCCAAGGCCCTCCAAACCGCAAAATCGTTGGCGGTCTTAGAGCACTTTTCGCCGGCGGGGTCAAATGCAAAAGGTCATTACAGTGGGGGGGCGCCGCTTCCGCGGCGCTATGGCCGCCCGGAAGCGCAGCCCTCCAGGGAGGTCAGAAGGGGTCCCGCCGGCGCGTTCAGGCCAGGACGATCTTGTCGCGTCCCTCCCGAACGTTGCGAGTCGCGTTGCGGGCGTCGACGACCAAGCGGCCGTGTTGAACGACGAGCTCGTAGTCGACCTGGGAGTGGTCGGTGGCAATCAGCACGGCATCCGCGGCGGCGAGCGCAGCGGCCGTGAGCGGGATCGAGCGCAGCTGGAAGTCGTAGCGCCGCGAGCGCTGGAGCTGGGGCACATAGGGATCGTGATAGCTGAACGTCGCGTGCTTGCGGTCGAGCAGCTCCATGAGCTTGTAGGCGGGTGACTCGCGGTCGTCGTCGAGATCGCGCCGGTAGGCCACACCGAGGATGAGGATGTGCGCCCCCTTGAGGCTCCGTCCCCGCTCGTTCAGTGCATCGGCAAGCCGCTCGATCACGTACGCCGGCATGGAGAGGTTGACCTCCCCGGCCAGCTCGATGAAGCGGGTGGTGAGCTCGAACTGGCGGGCGCGCCAGGTCAGGTAAAATGGGTCGATCGGGATGCAATGACCGCCCAATCCGGGGCCGGGAAAGAACGCCGTGAAGCCGAACGGCTTGGTCGCCGCGGCCTCGATGATCTCCCAGACGTTCAGCCCCATGCGCTCGAAGAGGACCTTCAGCTCGTTGACCAGGGCGATGTTGACGCTCCGGTAGACGTTCTCCAGCAGCTTGGCGGCTTCGGCGACGCTGGCGCTGGAGACCGGAACGACACGCTCGATCACCGTGCCATAGAGCGCCGCGGCGACGCGCCCGCACTCGGGCGTGACGCCACCCACCAGCTTCGGAATCGTCCGGGTGGTGAACTGCGCGTTGTTCGGATCCTCGCGTTCGGGGGAGAACGCCAGGTGGACATCGCGCCCGACGCGCAGACCGCCGCGCTCGAGGATGGGCCGCACCACTTCGTCGGTCGTGCCCGGATACGTGGTGCTCTCCAACACGACCAGCTGGCCGCGGCGCAGGTGGGCGGCCACCGCCTCCGCCGTGGCGACGACGTAGGACAGGTCGGGCTCGCGGCTCTCGGTCAGCGGCGTCGGAACGCAGATGAGGATGCCGTCACAGCGCGCCAGATCCGCATAATCGGCGCTGGGGTAGAGTCCCGCCTGCCCCGCTGCGGTCGGTTCGTCGCGGACGAGTTTCTGGAGCCGCGCGGCCGGGACATGGCGGATGTAGGACTCGCGCCGGCGCAGCGCCTCGATCTTGCCGGTCTTGGTGTCGAAGCCGATGGTGGCGAAGCCGGCTTCGGCGATGGTCGCGGCGAGCGGGAGCCCGACGTATCCGAGGCCGATCACTCCGACCACGGCGCGCCTCTTCTCGAACAGCGCGATCAACTCGTCCATGCCTCGTTCGTTCTATCGCCGGCCCGACGCCAACACCAGCGTCAACCCTGCAGCGCTGCGCTTCCGCGTGACAATCCCCGCTGGTGCGGCGCTTCCGCGCGACCGGGGCACGCCGTCCACTCGACCAATCCGTTGGAGGGCCGCGCTTCCGCGCGGCCATGGCGCCGCGGAAGCGGCGCCCTCCACCCCACCCCCGGCGCCGACGGCGCGGCGCCCTCCAAAATGAAACGAGGGACCTCCACCGGAGGTCCCCCGTCCACATCGCACGGGAATTGGCTGTGCCGGCTAGAAGCGGCGCCGGCGCGCCCAGATCAGGATCGCGGGAGCGAGCAACAGGGCGAGCATGCCACCCGAGCTGCCCTGCTCAGCCGGAACGATGCTGCAACTGTCATCGTCGGCGAAGCCGAACGGCGTGTTTGTGGGTCCCGTCTGCGGGGTTCTGGTCGGCGTTCCGCCGGTCGGGGTGTTGGTCGGCGTCCCGCCGGTCGGGGTATTGGTCGGCGTCCCGCCGGTCGGGGTGTTGGTCGGCGTATTGCCGTCGCCCGTTGGGGTGTTGGTTGGCGTATTGCCGTCGCCCGTTGGGGTGTTGGTCGGTGTCGCCACCTCCGTCGGCGGCGTGTTGGTCCCCGTCGCGGTGGCCGTCCCGGTGCGGGTCGGCGTCGAGAGGATCGGCGTATTCGTCGGGGTCGGCGAAATATCGTCCAGGATCCTGACGAAGCCGTCCATGGTGTTCACGTCGAGCGGATCGCCCATGTCGTCGAACAGGCCCGGGTTCTCGATCCGGACGTCCGCGGTGCCCGCCGGAATGCCGGGCTGAATGCGGAAGGCGCAGCTGGCCAGCGGGCCGTTGCCGAGATGCACGATCGGGAACACGTTCGGGTTGGGGAAGATCGACAGGATCACCACGTCGTCGCCATCGAGTTGGCCGCCGACGACATGGCTGGTGGCGAGACGCGGATCGATATCGCAGTTCTGGGCGACGGGCGGGAAGAACCGGAGCTGATCCGCCGGGAAGACGATGTCGACGTCGGCGCTGGCGGCCAGGTTCTCGAGATCATCGGACAGGTTGACCGTCACCGAGACGGTGCTGCCGGGGACGCCTTCGCCGCCGACCAGCGAGAGCTCTGGAATGATAATGCCCGCCCGTGCCGCCGGCGCCGCGCTGAGTCCCAGCAGCGCGGCTGCGCCAAGCGCCAGCATGCCGCTCATCCGCCGGGGTCCTGTGATCACATTCGGCTTCATCGTTCTACCCTCCTCCGTCCGAGGCACACCGCTCACACTGCTCCCCGTGTGCCTCACCAGGCCGCTGTGCCGGTTGATTGCTGCCCGTCGCCCCTACGGGCATCCCTCATTGATGTTGATGATCGCCTTGGTGATGTCGTTGCTACGGATCTGTCCATCTCCGGCCCAGTCACCCGCCAGACAGGCTTCCAGCGGTGTGACGCCGTTGAGGATATTGATCATGATCGTGATCTCGTTGCTGCGCACGCGGCCGTCGTCGTTGCAGTCGCCGGTGCACACGCAGAGGTTGTCGACGCAGGTCTGACGGTTGTCCAGGCACTGGCCCGGTCCGGCCATCGGCCCATCGCACTCGATGATCGGCTTGCACACGCCGTCTCTGCACCGAGTGCCCTCCGGGCAGTCGTTGTCGTCGACGCACGGGGTCCCCTCGTTGATCGTGATCGAGCCGTCCGTCGCCTGGGCATTGAACGGGCTGAACGCCGGGTCGCCGATCTCCAGACGTCCGTCGGCATCCAACAAGGCGATACCCGGCGCCGCGGCCGGTTGAATGCGGAAGTTGCAGGTCATGAGCGGGCCGCTCCCGTACGACTGAATCGGCGGGAGCTTGTCGATCACCGCCACGCGCATCCGGGTCATGCCCGGTGGGGCGGGTGGCACCTGCGGGAGGGTCGCCTCGAGCGAGAACGAACCCTGGGTGAGCAGGCTCGGATCGATCGTGCAGGGCGGCTCGGTCAGGGAGACCGACAGCAGCGAGGAGTCGAACAGGATGTCGACCTGCGCGGTGGTGACGTCGTCACCGCCCTCCAAGTTGATATCGAGGCTGACGAACTCGCCGGGAATGCCCTCGGTGCTGCCGATCGCGATAGTCCTGGTCTCGTCGGTGCGAGTGCGGGCAAAGATCAATGGGGAGCCCTCGCCCGGGCAGCCGAGGCCGAGGTTGAGCACGGCCAGCGTCACGTCGCCGGCGGTGACCTCGCCGTCCTGGTTGATGTCGCCGGCCGGACAGATGTCGATCCCGCACATGCCGCCGACGATGCACACCATGCGGGTGATCTCGGTACCGAATACGATGCCGTCTGTATTGCAGTCACCGCCGCATTCACATTGGCCGTTCAAACAGGCCTCGCGGATGCCGCGGCAATCGGACTGGCCATCCGGGCAGGGCCGCGGCGGGACGCAGACCATGGCGCGGCACTGCGTGCCCGGGGGACAGTCTTCGTCGACGACGCAGGTCGGCAGTGGGGTCGGGGTCACCGTCGGGGTGGACAGATCGCGGCAGGATCCCATCACGCAGAAGAGTCCCGGCGGGCAGTCGTCGTCGTTGTCGCAGGCGATCGTCGCCGTCGGGGTCGGTTCGGGTTGGCAGAAACCATCTGGGCCGCAAACCTGGCCGAGCGGGCAATCGGTGTCCCCGGTACAGGGAATGCGCGGCGTGGGCGTGGCCGTCGGTGTACCGGCCTCCCCGGGGGTGTTGGTCGGCGTGCCGCCGGGGCCGGTGCCAGTGTTGGTCGGCGTCGCCGTCGGTGGAACGGTGACGTTCCCCCGGATGTACGCGTCGAGATGCATCTGGTAGTCGCCCGGAACGAGATTGTTCGCCAGCGACTCGAAGGCGACCCAGCCGCCGTCCAGGCTGATGCTGGGCGGCAGATCCGGCACGGGACCGTTCCCCGGCTGGCCGAGCGGGCTGGTGCTGATCAACACGGTGGTCTGGCTCAGCAGATCGCGCACATAGACTTGAGAATTACCGCGGGTGTTGACGCCGCGGAGCAAGTTGCTGGCGAAGGATCCGAAAGCGACGAAGCGACCGTCCCCGCTGATGGTCGGCGGGATGGCGATGTCGTTGCCCTGCTGCCCTTCGTCGCCGACGCTGGCGCGGGTGGTCTCGCCGGTCTCGCAATTGTGTACGAAGACGTCAGCGGCCTGGTTGGTGTCGTCGTCGACGAGGTTGGTGGCGTTCGACTTGAACGCGACCACCACGCCGTCGGCGCTCAGCGCAGGCAGGAAGCTCATGCTGTCCGCTTCCTCGCCCTCGCTGTTCACGCTGGCTCGGCAGGTGACCACGCCGTCACAGGCGACGTAGATGTCGAGCGTGTCGTTCTCGTCGAGCGATGACGGCAGCAGATTGGTAGCCGCCGACGCGAAGGCGACGCAGCGCCCGTCGGCGCTGAACGCCGGTGTGATGCTGGGCCCGTTGGCCTGTTCGCCGCCCGGCCCGACGCTCACCCGCGTCGTTTCGCCGGTCGGAATGTCGTAGACGAAGACATCGGACACCCGGTTGGTGTCGTTTTCCACCAAATTGGTCGCCACCGAGTGGAAGGCCAACTGATCGCAGTCCGCCGGAAGGCTGGTGAAGGAGCTGGCCCCGTTCGCCGGCGCGCCGTCAAACCCAATGCTGGCGAGCAGCGTCGTCATACCGGACAGATTGCGGACGAAGACGTCAGTCTTGCCGTTGGTGTCGTTCGGTACGAGGTTCGTCGCGTCGGAGCTGAACCCCACGCAGGAGCAATTGGCATCGATCGACGGGCGGAAGCGCTGCGCCATGCTCGGGCCGTTCGGATTCTGGCCGCCGAGGCCGACGCTCACGCGCGTCGTCTGATGCGCAGGCCGGTCGTACACGTAGACATCGGTCCACGGGTTCGAGTCGCCGTTCGGGCCCGACGGCAAGATGTCGGTGGCATCGGTGTAGTATGCGACGCACCGTCCGTCGGCGCTGGTCACCGCACCGCTGCTGTTCCCGTTGGGGAAGCCGCCGAAGAACGAGCGGCTCACCAACTCAACGGGAGGGGTCGGGACGATCGGCTGCGTTTCGGCTGACCGCCCCAGTGCCAGGACCGCTGCCAGAATGCTGATGCCGCACAGGACCGTCCATGTCGTGACCGCTTTTGCTCGGGCGTTCATCTCGGTCTCTCCTCCACAAATTCCATCGCCGCGGGTCCATGCCCCCGACCGCGCGACGCCCTCACAATCGCTAGAAAATCGGCGGTTGCGCAAGCCCCCAGATTACAAGCAGGCGTCGGCCTCCGCAGACGGTCGACGCCGCGCCCCCTCCAGTCGCTGTCCGCAACGACCGGGTACCGCCCCCCGCGCTGGTGGGCCACTGCTGTGGATCGATCCGTCTCACGCGCTCAATCGGCCTCGTCGTTTAGCTGCTATTTTGGGCAGCCGGACCCTACACCGTTCAACCGCAAAGTCAAGATATTTTGATGCATGACGGAGCCCGCTTGGGCCTCTGCACGGCGCCGCGATGTCTCGCCCGACCGGCCTCGCGACCGCCGCGCCGTTGGCGATCCGCGCCGGGTTGGCGCGGGGAAGTGGAGCTGAGCGGAGTCGAACCGCCGACCTCCTGAATGCCATTCAGGCGCTCTCCCAACTGAGCTACAGCCCCGCGCGCCGCGGAGAGAGATTCGGATAGCTCAATTCCACCAGGTGGGCAAGAAAAGCGGAGCCGACGTTTGGAGGGCGGCGCGCCGTCGCCGCCGGGGGCGGGGCGGCCTCCGCGGGACTCGGACGTGAGAGCAGTCACCGCCCCGCCTTCCAACCCCGGCGCCGACGGCGCGGCGCCCTTCACTTACTTGCCGTCGGAGACCTTCCCGGCGCGCCGCAGCAGCGCGGCTTCCACCCTCGCGGCGATCGCGTCTTCGGCACCATTGGTCGTCGGGTGGTAGTAGCGTCGCCCGACCAACCGCTCAGGCAGGTGCGCATGCTCGACGACCTGCTCGGGTTGGTCGTGCGCATACTGATAGCCGCGCCCGTAGCCGAGGCTCTTCATCAGAGTGGTCGGCGCGTTGCGCAGGTGGAGGGGAACCGGAAGGGGGCCGTGCGCCGCGACGTCGGCAGCCGCGGCGAGCATCGCCTGGAACGACGCGTTCGACTTCGGCGCGGTCGCCAGGTACACGGCCGCCTCGGCGAGCGCGATGCGGCCTTCGGGCATCCCGACGAAGTGCACGGCGTCTTTCGCCGCGAGCGCCAACGTCAGCGCCTGGGGGTCGGCAAGCCCCACGTCCTCGGCGGCGAACATGACCATGCGGCGGACGACGAACAGCGGGTCCTCCCCCGCTTCCAGCATGCGCATCATCCAATAGAGCGCGGCGTCGGGATCGCTGCCGCGCATGCTTTTGATGAATGCCGAGACGGCGTTGTAGTGCTCTTCGCCGGCTTTGTCGTAGCGCGGTGCGCGGTGCTGCGCTGCCTCCTCCACGAGCGCCAGGGTGAGCACGGCGACCGATCGCCGGGCCGCCAGGTCGGCGGCGGTCTCGAGGATGTTGAGCGCCGCGCGTCCGTCGCCGTGCGCCTGCTCGGCGAGAAAATCGAGCGCCGCGGGCTCGATCGACAAGCCGGCCGCGCCGAGACCGCGCTCGGCGTCCTGCAGCGCACGCGCCACCAGCATCCGCACCTCGTCGGGCGTGAGCGGCTGCAACACCAACACCGACGCTCTCGACAGCAGCGGCGCGATGATCTCGAAGGAGGGGTTCTCGGTGGTCGCGCCGATGAGCGTCACGGTGCCGGCCTCGACATGCGGGAGCAGCGCATCCTGCTGCGCCTTGTTGAACCTGTGGATCTCGTCGATGAACAGAATCGTGGCGCGCCCGCGGCGGCGCTCGGCGCCAGC
>Ga0187893_10013472_pt1 | contig 11377 bp, 8 predicted proteins | sample MA1701074metaG_FD_139574 | JGI IMG/M metagenome (GOLD analysis project Ga0187893, IMG submission 139574) | White microbial mat communities from a basaltic lava cave in the Kipuka Kanohina Cave System on the Island of Hawaii, USA - MA170107-4 metaG ...
ATAGGGAATGTTGGTGGCGGCGCATTTCCAAGTCATGAGAGAAGCGAGCGCCTTCATCTGATCCAAAGTCACGTTCGGATGGTAACGGATGCCCCCTTTGGCGGGCCCGCGCGCGATGTTGTGTTGAACCCTGTAGCCATCGAAAACCCGAATGCGGCCGTCGTCCATGCGGACCGGTAGGGAGACGATGAGCTGCCGTTTCATCCGGGTCATCACTTGACGCAAGTCGGGAGGTAGTTTAAGGACGTCGGCTGCGGCTTCAAAACGACTGCACACCATCTCAAACAAACTATTGGTCTCTTTCACAATGCAATCTCCGTGGGTCAGTCAATGGATGAGCCGCCCAGCTAACTGAAAAGTAGAGCGTACTTCAGCGCGTTTGCTTGTACTTGTCCAGACACTCCTGCGAGCAGAAATGCAGGGTTTCCCCGCCAAAAACTCCATGGATCGATGTAGTAACATCGACATAGGTGCCACACACGGGATCCTTTTCCATCTTTCCCAGTTTCACGCCGGCACTCCCTTGCGGGTGCCTTGGATCCAGCCTCGCTTTCTCGGTCGAGGCCATCAATCCTCGCAGAACAGACCGCAGCAGGAAAAAAAGAAATAAAATCAGAAGCAGTGGAACCAGGAATCGCATCAAAAGATCCGTTGTCGCATGTTGGCCGACGGTTGGGAAGGCGGTACATTCGAAGGGCCTTCTATCATGTGGTCGAGGTTCGCGATGGAGGAGTTTGCCGGATCGACATTCTTCAACCGGTCCAGGGCGGCCCGTGACGCGGCGATGTCTTTCCTTCCCTGGAGGTTGACGATCACCCAATTGTCGAGCGATTGGCGCGGATCGCTCTCAAACGACTGATTGCAGGCACCAATTGCCGGGTCCGCTCGGCCGGAGTCAGAGTGCGCCTCGCTAGGAACGGGCGGTGCCTCCTGATCGAAACGAACGGCGTCTTCCCGCATCGTAGTCCTATTGGCCCGATTGGTCACCCGCGTCGCATTGCGAGGCAACCAGTATGCTGCCCGCCTCCAGGTTTCGAAATCCGCCGTTACCGGCGGATGCCCATTGGGCCATCCTTGGGGTTGGGAAGGTGAGGGTGGGTTCGAGGGATTGTGGGTATGCTCTTCGCCCTGCTACACCACTTCCTTCTGCGCGGACTGCACTCCGACAAGATAGCCGATCAGTCCGCCGACTGCCAGACCAATCCGCTCCCAACTGCATCCTTCTTCGCCACCGATTACCTTGTCTTCGTGTGTTGCCGCCCTCACAAAGCGCGAAAAGTCTAGCAACCGCATTTTCGGAGTGTCAAGCGGAAGCCTGACCGGATGGGCACCGGACGCATCACTCAGTACCCTGGTCGTGATGATTATTTTCTTGTCCGACGCCGCACTCCATTCAGCCTTCCTCGACGGATGATACGTCTACGGACACAGTCAGATCGTGCGAACCGCCGCCTTGAATGACTCCTCGGATGGGACTGACATCGTTGTAGTCGCGGCCCCAGGCGAGAGTAACGTGATGTGTGGAAGGAACCAGGTTGTTGGTAGGATCCAGATCAATCCATCCTGTCCCCGGACAATAGACGGAAACCCAAGCGTGCGAGGCGTCGGCTCCGACGAGTCGTTCCAGGTTGGGGGCGGAGAAAGTTTGCAGATAGCCGCTGACGTACCGAGCTGCCAAGCCGACAGAGCGCAAGCAGGCGATCTGAAGATGTGCGAAGTCCTGACACACACCGCGCCTCCGTTCGAAAACTTCCTCTATCGGCGTTGTGATATTTGTGGCGCCGACGTCGTACTGAAAGTCTTGATGAATCCGTGCAGTCAGATCCTGAGCAGAGACTAGCAAGGGCGTCCCAGCCGTGAACGAGACCCTCGCGTAGTCCGCGAATTGGTCGGCGCATCGCACCTGTGAAGACTCGAATGTGAACTGGAAAGCGTCGAGTTCCTCGGAGCTGGGATGTTCCGTCAGCAGGCGGCAGGCTTGTTCCCAGGCTGGCGTTTCCACAGGTTCCACCAGACTTTTGGCAACAAGCTGAACATCGCTGTTTGCCTCCACTGTCAATTGTTGGTGAGGTTCCTGCAGCGTGACCAGCACGACCGTGTTGCCGAAGTAGTCCGAGCGGGTGTTGGAAAACGAGGGTGATGGATCCATGACTAATTGGGTCCCATGGCACCTTTGGTGAGGCAAGGTTCGGGGGCTCAAACGCAGGGCATGATACGACGTCGAAACCGGCTCATTGTATCGATAGGTCGTTCGATGGGTTACCCGAAGGGTCATGACGTCGGTCCCGATTGCAGCGAGGCAAGCTGCCGGGATGTTTGTGCCAGACTGAAATAGCCGTGGGCTATCGCATTCGACACCATGGGTAGCATGGAGGCAATTGCATCCAACAACTTGGCTAGCGCCGGACGAAAATGATCCGCTTCGGCGAGACACAGCGCATTGATGTCAGCTTGTCTGATCCGGCTCAGCGCCTCGGCAACCAGCTGCTGCTCGCGGTCCAGTGCGGCCTGCGGCTTCAATTGTGGCAAGCAGACAAACTGTTCACCAAGATCAGCCAACTGAAATGCCAGAGAGCGAGGGTTGCTTTCGTCAGCCATCAGCAGGTCCAACACCGCTGCCGGCTGGAGAGTTGTAAAGTAACGGGACCGGTAAGTCATCCAACTATCGGCGACTTCCAGTAGCATTTCCAGAAGCGGGGTACGATCAGGCGAATAGGACACCAGCAAGCTGCGCAGGAGTTGCGTGAGATGTGCCGACCGTTCCAGCCGACGTCCGATGTTTAAGAATCTCCAGCCGGGTCCTCGTGTGATGTTTTCCATTTCAATACCGCGAAATGCCGCCAAGGTCGTGATGATGGCGTTGAGCAGCGAACGCACATCGCCTGATGGCAAATAGCCGCTCGGGCGGTTGGGCACGCTCAATTGGTTCAGAATGCGCAACGTGTCGGTTGACAGGCGATCGCGGACGCCAGCTGCCACTCGATCGATCTGCTGCATCGTTTCGCGGAGGCTGCCCGGGCGTGTTTCGTCAAAGATCGACAAGAGCAGTTCCTTTTCGAGCTGTCCACCGAGATCGCCTTTGGCAAGGTCGGCCGAAGAGAGATACGATGGCCGCAAGCAGCAATAGACCTGCGCCAGCAACGCCAGCTCGGTCTTTCCCGAAGCTCGCGCCTCGCCTGTCAGCCGGATCAGAATCGCACGAAGCAGTCGGGCAGCGTCTTCGGCACGTTCAGCATATCGTCCCAGCCAAAACACGTTGTCAGCCACGCGGCTGGGCAGATCGTTCGTGCTTCGCTTGAGCTCGACAGGTTGATCAGGCGGTTCCAGCAGGCTGAACTTATCTACCGGCACAGACGACAGCACCCACGTATCCTTGCTGCCCCCGCCCTGTTGCATCGAAACGCCCGAGGTGTCGGGGCCGACAGAAACGCGGGTCAGCCCGCCAGGCATGACGAGATAGGAATCTCCGGACGCCACGAGGTAAGCACGCAACACGATACTTCGCGGTTGCAGTTGATGATTGACCCAAACGGGCGCCGTCGACAAGGCGACCTGCTCCTGACCGATGAAAGCATAGGGACGCTGTTCGATGCGAGCCACCAGCTGGTTTCTCTGGTCGCCCGTCAGTTTCCAGCCGATGACGGGTTTCATATCCATTGAGGGGAACGCTGGCTTGATAATGATCTGGCTCAGATGATCCACGACATACTGCCGCGCCTCGCTTTGTCCGCACCACCAGGTGGCAACGGACGGTAAGCGTAGCGGCTCGCCCAAGAACCGAGTGCATAAGCCGTGCATGAATGGCATGATTGAAGCCGTCTCGACCAGGCCGCTGCCAAGCGGGTTGGCGACGACAACGCTGCCTGCCCTTACAGCCTCGACCAGTCCTGCCACACCCAGAAACGAGTCTCCCCGCAACTCCACCGGATCGCAAAAGCCGTCGTCGAGCCGGCGCAGGATGACATCGACCGGCTGAAGACCTTCGAGGGTTTTCAGGAACACTCGATTCCCACGCACCGTGAGATCAGTGCCTTGCGCGAGAGTGAAACCCAGATAGCGGGCCAGGTAGGAATGTTCAAAATACGTTTCGTTAAAGGGGCCCGGGGTCAGAATGACAATGCGGGGATTTCCGGCCTTCGGCCGCGCAGCATTCAACAGCGTGTCGCGAAATGCGCGGAAGAATGTAGCCAGACGCTGCACCTGACAGTTGCGGAACAATTCGGGAAATGTTCCCGAAAGGACCACCCGATTCTCCAGCGCGTATCCGCTTCCCGAAGGGGCCTGCGTGCGGTCAGACAGTACCCACCACTGGCCGTCAGGCGCACGTGCCAGATCAATGGCCAGGTGGTGCAAAAAGGTTCCACCCGGGACTGGAGTACCGTGGCAGGGACGCAGGAAGGCAGGATTGGCTAAAACCAGTGCCGGCGGTAGATGTCCTTCGGACAGCAGCGTTTGGCGACCGTAAAGATCGGAACCGATGAGATTCAAGAGTCGGGCGCGCTGAATCAGTCCCTCCTCCAAACGGCGCCACTCCGCTTCGGGGATCAGCAGAGGAATCGTATCCAGTTCCCAGGGACGATTCATTCCACGGGGATCGCCGTAAACATTGTAGGTGACGCCGTTTTCTCGAATGGTCCGCCGGGCATGCTCCCAGCGACGCAGCAACTCCTGACCGCCCATTGCCGTCACTCCCTGGATGAATTTCTCCCAGTGGGGGCGCAGGACACCCGGGGCAACCAACATTTCGTCGTAAACTTGGGCAGGAATCGGATAGGTTGTGCTGAGGGTGGGCGGTTCTGGCGTTTCCAGGATTTCCGGACGAGGTTCCATTAATTCGTTATGCAGCCTGCCGAAACGGGAATAGCCAAGGCGATACGCTGACGAATGAGAGGGTGGCAGAAACCCCTCGCCCTAAATTCGGAATTCGATTCGACCGGGGCCAGTCGCACTCTCGACCTTTGTTGGAGGCGGTATGCATACGAACTCCTTGTCGAACTACCCACTTGAGTCTCTCGGGCGGACCGTCTTTGGGCGCGGGTTGCGCAGTTTCAACTCGATCAGCTGTCACAACCCTGGGTAAGAAGAATTCGGAATCGTGCTACGTGCTTCGAAAACTCAAGGACCGGGAACGTGACCCGTGCCGGTGATATGAGCACCTCCAGGCACGTTAGAATCAGTTCCCGATGCGCCCGCCAGCCTGTTTGTTCTCGCTCCGTCCCTTTCGACCGTCGCCCGACGATATCAGAAACCAACTGTGAACGCACCGGCTTCGACGTGTGAGCCAGCCAAGCGCCCGAGTTAGATGCCTACGTGGAAACACAAACCGCCGTCTGCAGAATCCCTTGTGACGTGGGCCGAGCTCTTAACTGGGGTTGCTCCCGTTTCCAGTTCATAGCCCGCCTCTGATTCTCCGCCTCATCCCAAGATCGACGAACAGCTAAGTGCAGCTGAAAAGGCTTGAGTGTGCTGACCTCGGTGATAGTGCGTCGCGGGCAAAGCGATGTGGGTGGAGTTACAACCGCTTCCGTCACTGTTGGCGTTGCGTGGCAGCGCCAGCCAACGGGCGGAAGGCGAAGAAGCTCTCGTGGATGCCGTCACCCACGCGGTTCAGCTTGGCTTGCAGCTGGTCAAGAAATTCATGCAGTCCGTTGGCAAGCACCTCTCGCACCTGGGTGTAGGCGAGATCGGAACGCAAGTGGCCAAGGCGTTGCTCGGCGGGGTTACTGAAAGTGCCAACGGGAGCCCCGGAAATCGCATGCAGCGCTTCGTCAGCCTTCACAACACAGAAACGGATCGCCCTCGGGAACTGATAGTCGAGCAACAGGAAATCCACGACTTCATCGGGTGCAATTCGGCCATGAGTTTTGCGGTACATCTCGAACGCGCTGGCAGAGCGCAACACCGCTGCCCATTGGATATCGTCATACGGTGTACCCACGTCCGCCACCGTGGGAAGCAGAATGAAGTACTTCACATCCAATATCCGTGAGGTCTTGTCCGCCCGTTCCAGCATGCGGCCCAGGTTAAAGAAGTGCCAGGGCTCGCCGTGAGACATGGTCGCGTCGGCGACGCCCGCAAACAAGTGGCTGGCCATCTTGATGTGGGGAAAAAAGTCATGCAATTCCTCAATGGTCCATCCGTCAGCAGCCTCCTGATTGACGGTAAGGTACAGCTTGTTGACCTGCTCCCACATTTCACTTGAAATGACTTCCCTGACTGAACGGGCATTCTCGCGGGCGGCTCTCGCGCAGGAGACAATAGAGCTCAGGTTGGAACGATCGAACGTCAGGAACTCGATGACATTCTTACGGGTCGGGGGACCATATCGTTCGGCAAATACCTCTTCATCTCCTGTCGTACTCACCAACGGATGCCACTGGTCATCGAAACCCGCCGGCAAGTCAAGCATGAGGTGCAAGTTCACATCGACAAAGCGCGCCACATTCTCAGCACGTTCGATGTACCGGCTCATCCAGTAGATGGAATCCGCCACTCGGCTTAGCATGAAGATTCTTCCTTTTCATAGGAATCGGGCTGCGGAGAGCGAATCCTCAACCCGCGCGCCGCGAACCCTACCAGTCCGCGCTGAGCCTTTCGGAGAAGTCACCTTGCGTCACGTCAACTTCCCGACAACACCCATGTGTCCTTACTGCCGCCTCCCTGCGAGGAATTGACTACCAAAGAACCCTTCTTTAGCGCTACCCGTGTGAGTCCGCCCGGGAGGACGTAGATGTTTTTTCCGTAGAGAATGTATGGGCGCAGGTCCACGTGGCGACCCTCAAAATGATCTCCCATGATGACAGGAACTCTCGAAAGCGCCAGCGTTGGCTGGGCGATATAATTGCGGGGATTCGCTTGCACGCGGCTCGCAAAGTCCTCCCGTTCGGCAGAGCTGGCGTGGGGTCCCACCAGCATTCCATAACCACCAGACTCATTGGCCGCCTTCACAACGAGTTCGTCCAGGTGCTGCAGCACGTAGCTCAGATCTTTCTCGTCCGCACAGACATAGGTCGGGACGTTTGGAATGATTGGGTCTTGCTGCAAGTAGTATTTGATGATTTTAGGCACGAAGGCGTAAACGACCTTGTCGTCTGCGATCCCGGTTCCGGGCGCGTTGACCAGGGCGATGCGACCGTTTCGGTAAACCTCCATCAGTCCTGGGACACCCAGCAGGGAATCCTTCCGGAACACCTCAGGATCGAGGAAATCGTCATCGAGTCTGCGATAGAGAACGTCGATCCGCTCGAACCCCTTCGTCGTGCGCATGAAGACGAAGCCTTCGGATACGACGAGGTCTCTTCCCTCCACCAACTCCACACCCATCTGCTGCGCCAGAAAGGAGTGTTCGAAGTATGCGGAATTGTAAACTCCCGGAGTCAACAGCGCCACACGCGGCTGTGATGCCCGCTTGGGCGCAACGTGTTGAAGAGTGTCCAGCAAACGGCTGGCATAGTAGTCCACCGGCTTTACTCGTGATGAAGCCTCGAATACCTGAGGAAACGTGCGTTTCATCACCTGGCGATTCTCCAGCACGTAAGACACGCCGGAGGGACAACGGAGATTGTCTTCCAGAACGTACAGCTGGCCATCGGCGCCCCGCACCAGATCTGTCCCGGTGATGTGGCACCAGATGCCCTGGGGCGGACTAAAACCAGCGCAAGCAGCACGGTAGCACTTGGCCGAGCGAATGATCTCCGCCGGAATCACCGCGTCTTTTAGAATCTTCTGCTCGTGGTATATGTCGTCGATGAAAAGGTTCAGTGCTTCGATCCGCTGCTTCAACCCTCGCTCGACGACATCCCATTCGGCGGCTTCGATGATGCGAGGAATGATGTCGAACGGAAAAATGCGCTCTGCTCCCGAGTTGTCTCCGTAGACATTGAAAGTAATGCCCATGTGCAGCAGGGCCCGTTCGGCGGCTCCCTGCCTGCGGAACAGTTCGCCATCTGTCAACGACTCTACCAGTTGTACCATCTGCCGGGCTCCGGGACGAGGACGCCCGTCTGCCAGAAACATTTCGTCGTAAAAGCCTTCGACTTTGTAGGAGTCGAAATTCATGGGTCAACCCCTTCTCGTTTGAGATCGCTTCGGCTAGAAAATCCGGGACAGCCGCCCTATTCGCAGCGCGAAACGCGTCGTTGACTGAAGGATCAGGAAGGGAAACGACGCAAGAAGCTGAATTGACTTCGTCGTGGAAGTGGGAGGAAGAATAACGAAATCCTCCCCTGTTGTCAATCGGCGAGGACTTGCTGCTGACCTGCTTGTGGGGACCCATATTGTTTGAGCGGCTTCTTAAAATATGTTATAAGCAGGTTGCTTTTTAGGGTATGAATCTCAAGCCTTTGCCCAAATCGCGAAATGCAAGAACCCATCGGATCGACTGGCCTTAGAACGGGTGAGAATGGAATTCCATCAGCGCCTGGAATTCTGACTGAAGTCAGAGGGTGGCTAAAAGACATCCTGCTGGCTGTGGTTATTGCCTTCTTGATGGTGGTCTTCCTGTACCAGCCCGTCAAAGTGGAAGGCACGAGCATGCAGCCGGAGTTGCTTGACCAGGAAAGAATATTCGTCAACAAGTTTGTCTATCACTTTGAAGAGATCCACCGAGGCGACATCGTTGTTTTCTGGTATCCGAAGGACCCTACCAAGTCATTTATCAAGAGGGTACTCGGAGTGCCAGGCGACGTTGTTTCGATTCGCGAGGGTGAGGTCTACATCAACGGGCGACCGGTTGAAGAGCGTTATGTGCCACAGGGCTATCAGGACGTGGATTCCTATCCGCCCGTGCGGGTTCGAGAAGGGCATTACTATGTGCTTGGAGACCACCGGAACGCGAGCAATGACAGCCGCTCCTGGGGTTTGGTGCCCCGTAAGTACATTTACGGGAAGGCCGTCTTTCGATACTGGCCCGTCGAGAAGGCAGGATTCTTAGAGTAGGGGATGTGCTGTGGCGTATCTCGAGCTGGCGCACCGACAGTGCATTCGAGATGACCAAGAGTTCGTTACGATCTCGGTTTCAATTTTCAACTCGGAGATTCGATGGAAGCACTGCTCGCCTTGGAAGACGGGCGTACCTTTAGAGGTAAGTCATGTGGCGCAGATGGAGAAGTTTCAGGAGAAATTGTTTTTAATACCTCACTCACCGGCTATCAGGAAATACTGACCGATCCCTCCTACGCAGGTCAAGTTGTAGTCTTCACCTACCCCCTTATTGGCAATTACGGTGTCAATCCACAGGATGCTGAATCGGCCCGCCCTTTCGCTGAGGGTCTTGTCGTACGCGAGATGGCTGAGATTCCCAGTAACTGGCGCCAACAAGCCTCTCTCCCTGGCTATCTGCTGAAGCACAAGATTGTCGGCATTTCCGAGATTGATACGCGGGCTTTGGTACGGCATATTCGGACGCACGGCGCGATGCGTTGCATGATTTCGACTCGAGATTTGGATCCGGCGTCCCTCCTGCTCAAGATTCAAAGTCATCCGGTCATGTCCGGGCAGGACCTCGTTCGAGAAGTCACGTGCCCAGAGGGGTACTCGTGGCAGGACCCCTCGGTTGATCTCTTTCCCAGTCGGAAACGAAAGTCTCGAACGGCCGCCAAGGCACCGAAGAAGGTGCCGCCTCGTTTCAGAGTGGCGGCGTTCGATTTTGGCATCAAGCACAACATACTGCGGCTGTTAGCCGATCACGGTTGCGAACTGACGGTTGTTCCAGCCACGACAACAGCCAAGCAGATCCTGAGTTTGAATCCGGACGGAATTTTTCTGTCCAATGGCCCTGGAGACCCCGAGCCCGTCACTTACGCTATCGACACCGTGCGCCAGTTGCTCGGCAAGAAGCCGATCTTTGGCATCTGCCTTGGCCACCAGATTCTGGGTCTGGCGTTAGGCGGACGAACCTATAAACTGAAGTTCGGGCATCGAGGTGGCAACCATCCGGTGCTGCGGATACCCACGGCTCAAGTGGAGATTACTGCCCAGAACCATGGATTCGCTGTCGATATTGACTCCCTTCCAAAGTCTGAAATCGAAGTCACTCATATCAACCTCAACGATCAGACACTTGAAGGCTTCCGCCATAAGAAACTTCCAGCGTTCTGCGTTCAGTACCATCCGGAATCCTCGCCCGGACCCCATGACTCCCGCTATCTTTTTGAAGAGTTTAAATCCATCATGCTGGCGCATATGGCAGAGAAGGGTGAAAGGGAAAAGGCGAAAGAGTGAGACGGTGCGCCGAATCATTTAACACAGGTGTGCCGATTTCATTTGGATCGCAAGACCGTTCTCTTTTTAGTCCTTATCTTTTCGCCTTTCGCCTCGCTGACAATGCCCAAGAGAACCGACATTAAGAAGATTCTGATTATCGGCTCCGGTCCGATCGTTATTGGTCAGGCGTGCGAGTTTGATTACTCCGGCACGCAGGCTTGCAAAGCCCTCCGATCCGAGGGTTACAAAGTGGTGCTGGTGAATTCCAACCCTGCAACGATCATGACCGATCCTGAGCTGGCTGATCGAACCTACGTTGAACCGCTGACGGTTGAGTATCTGGAAGCCATCATTGCCCACGAACGTCCGGATGCGCTTCTTCCTACGGTCGGGGGGCAGACCGCGCTGAACCTCGCGGTGGCGCTCTCTGAAAAGGGCATTTTGGACGAATACGGCGTCGAGCTTATCGGCGCCCAGATCAAGGCCATCAAAATCGCAGAAGATCGCCTGCAATTCAAAGAGGCGATGAAGGAGCTCGGGCTTGAAACGCCGAACAGCGGCGTGGCCTACACCTTCAATGAAGCCCTCGCCATCGTCGACAAGGTGGGTTATCCCGCCATCATCCGCCCTTCCTTTACGCTCGGAGGCACAGGCGGGGGCATCGCGTTCAACTCGGAGGAATTCGAAGAGCTGGCCCAGCGCGGTCTTGACCTGAGCCCCACGCACGAGATTTTGATCGAGGAGTCAGTGATCGGGTGGAAGGAATTTGAGCTCGAAGTCATGCGCGACCTCAAAGACAATGTGGTCATCATTTGCAGTATCGAAAACATGGATCCGATGGGAGTTCATACGGGAGATTCCATTACCGTGGCGCCGATCCAGACGCTGACCGATAAGGAATACCAACTGATGCGCGATGCAGCCATACGCATCATCCGCAAAGTGGGTGTGGAAACGGGCGGCTCGAATATTCAATTCGCCGTCAATCCAGACAACGGACGCATGACAGTGATTGAAATGAATCCTCGGGTGTCACGCAGCTCGGCGCTTGCCTCCAAAGCGACCGGATTCCCTATCGCCAAGATTGCCGCGAAACTGGCGGTAGGCTACACCCTGAACGAGATTCCCAATGACATCACAAAAAAGACTCCGGCGAGTTTCGAACCCACCATCG
>Ga0187893_10013473_pt1 | contig 11375 bp, 11 predicted proteins | sample MA1701074metaG_FD_139574 | JGI IMG/M metagenome (GOLD analysis project Ga0187893, IMG submission 139574) | White microbial mat communities from a basaltic lava cave in the Kipuka Kanohina Cave System on the Island of Hawaii, USA - MA170107-4 metaG ...
CACCCGAGGCCGCCGGTTCGTCCTGCTGTCGTTCCTCTACGGTGACGAGGGCAGGGTGGCCAACGTGCAGTCGCGCGGGTTGCCTGGGGTTGAGTGATCGACCAGGCCCTTGTACGAGGCTCCGCGCAGGATCGTGGCCTGGGTCACGCCGTTGAACACGACGCGGCAGACCAGGCGGGGCTCGACCCAGTGGGCCTGGCGGCGCTCCCGAGGCGGCAAGGCGCTGACGTCGGCGAACGGCGTCGATGATGCGGCCAGGGGCGCGAGGCGTTCGGCGAGACGCGTCAGCTCCGCATCGTCGAACCCCGTCCCGACCTTGCCGACGAAACGCAACGAGCCGTCCCCGTCGTACAGACCTGCGAGCAGGCTGCCGAGCTTGGCGTAGCGCGCGCCCTGGCCGTCCAACCAGCCGCCGATCACGACGTCGACGTCCTGGCGGGCCTTGAGCTTCAGCCAGTCTTGCGAGCGCTTACCCGGTCGGTAGACGGATCGGGCGCGCTTCGCGATGATGCCTTCCAGGCCTTGCCGCGTGACCGCGTCGAACAGCGCGACTCCCTGGCCGCGGATCGGGTCGCTGCGCTGGATCCGGCCGCTGGGAACGAGCAGCTCTGCGAGGACGTCGAGCCGCTCGCGCAGCGGGCGGTCGATGATGGCTTCGCCGTCGACGGCCAGCACGTCGAATATCACGTACGTCACGGGGATCGTGCGTGCGGCGCGCTCGACGGCTCGGTCGCCGCGCAGGTGCATGCGCCGTTGCAGCAGCTCGAACGACGGCCGCCCGTCCGGGCCTAACGCCACGATCTCACCGTCGAGCACGGCGTTGCGGGCCAGTACCCGCTCCCACAGCGCGGCGAGCTCGGGATAGGCGCCGGAGAGGTCGTTGCCAAGGCGGCTCGTCAAGGTCGTCGAGCCGTCCTCTCCCGCACCCGGCCTCACCGTCCGGGCGATCGCGCGGATCCCGTCCCACTTGACCTCGAACAGCCAGTCGTCGTCGTCGAAGGGGTCAGTGCCCTCGCTCGCGAGCATCGGCTCCAGGCGCGGGGGTGGCGGCACGATCGCATCCGGTGAGCCCGCCCGGCTGACCATCCACTGGTCCGGGGCATCGCGGCTGGTGCGGAACAGATGCCATTCGCCCCGGTGCCGCTTCCCGTGAAGGACGAAGGTGACCTTGTCGTCGGCCCACTCCGGCGCCTCGTAGGTCCCTTGGTCCCAGATGCGCATCGCCCCCGCCCCGTACTCGCCCTCGGGGATGTCGCCCGAGAACTCGAGATACTCAAGCGGGTGGTCCTCCGTCTGCACCGCGAGATGGCGTATGCCGGGGATGTCGGGCAAACCCTTGGGCAGTGCCCAGGACCGCGCGGTGCCCTCGCGCTCGAGCCGGAGATCGTGGTGAAGGCGGCGGGCCAGGTGGTGCTGGATCACGAAGCGGTTTCCCGCCGCCTCGGCGCCGCCATCGGCAGGGGGCGGGGGGAGTCCCCCCATAGCAGGGGGCGGGGGGAGTCCCCCCATAGCACGGCCCGCCGGTTCCGGCGTCTTGGAGAAGTCCCGCTTGCGCGCGTACTCGTCGAGGGTGGGATAGGGTCGCGGTGCCTCTCGCGGCGCCTCTCCTGGCGTCCGGTGGCGCGCGGGCGTGGGCTCTTGCCCGGGCGCCATGCCCAACGCCGCCATGGCGGAGCGCAGGTCCTGCCCGCCTTGTAGGACGGGTTCCCACAGGTCGCCGACCTCGCCCAGGCGCGCCCAGATCGTGCTGATGGTGAAGTCCCGCGGCTCGACGCCCCGCTCAACCTCCTCCCATGTCACCGGCGTCGCGACCGGCGCCGCTCGCTGGGGGCGCAGGCAGTAGGTGGCCGCGATGTTCTTGCCCTCGGTGTTCATCCCGTGGTCGAGGAAGACCTTGCCGCTGCGAGCGCCGACCGACCACTCCATGGTCGTGCGGTCGGGCATGGCCTTGTTGATCAGCCGGCAGACCCGCCCGACCCACTCGCGGATCTCGTCGGCGCCATGCACGCGGTCGACGGGGACGTAGACCTGCATCCCCGTTGCGCCAGACGTCCGTGGGTAGCCACGCAGGCCCAGCTGGTCCAGGGCCGTCCGTACGACCAGCGCGACCTCGCGGACGATCGCGAAGCTGACGTCGAACGGATCCAGGTCGAAGAACGCGTAGTCCGGCCGCCCCAGCTCGTCGATCCGCGCGTGCCACGGATGCAGCTCGATGCAGGCGAGGTTCGCGAGGTACAGCAGGCTCGCACAATCTTGAGCCAACAGGTAGTCGATCGTCTTGCCACTGTCGATCGAGGTGACCGGCGCGCGTGGAATCCACTCAGGCGCGAACTCGGGGGCTTGCTTGGAGTAGAAGAACTCGCCGTCAGCCCCGTCCGGCATCCGCTTGAGCGTCAACGGTCGCTGCCGGACGACAGGGAGGATCCACTCGGCGATGTTGTAGTAGTAGGCGATCAGGTCGGCCTTGGTGTAACCCTCGGGCTCCCAGAAGGGCTTCGACAGGTTCGAGAGCTCGACCTCCACGCCGTCGACCGCGACCCACCACTTGCCGCGCTCGTGCCGGGCGGGAAGCTCGCGTGGAAAATTGACAGTGGTTGGAACCGGCCGCACGGGTACATGATAGGGAGCAGCGGAGATGAAGAGGAGGGGCGGGCATGATACGGACGTTATGGCGAGGCACGCTCTCGTTTGGGCTGGTCACCATTCCCGTGGGGCTCTATACGGCGATCGAGGACCGCTCGCCCTCGTTCAACCAGCTGCGCGCCTCGGACCACAGCCGGATCGGGTACAAGCGTGTCTCCAAGGCCGACGGTGACGAGGTCGACTACGACGAGATCGTCAAAGGCTTCGAGTACGAGCGCGACCGGTACGTCGTGTTCGAGGACGAAGAGCTGGCCGCCTTGCGGCCGAAGTCGAGCAGGATGGTCGAGATCATCCAGTTTGTGCCTCTTGCACAGATTGATCCCATCTACTTCGCCCGGCCCTACTACCTCGCCCCCGAGCCGGCGGGCGCCAAAGCCTACGCGCTGCTGTCGAAAGCGATGGCGGACCGCAACGCCGTCGCCGTCTGCAAGATCACGATGCGCGACAAAGAGCACCTCGCGACCTTGCGCCTCCACGACGGGATCTTCGTGCTCGAGACCATGCACTGGCCAGACGAGATCCGCGCGTTCTCGCTGTCGGACGTCGGCGTCGACGAGATCCCCGAGCCGCGCCCGCGGGAGGTCCAGATGGCGCAGGCGTTGATCGAGAACCTGACTGAGGACTTCGACCCGTCCCAGTTCCACGACGCCTACCGTGAGCGCATCCTCGAGGCCGTCCAGGCCAAGGTCGACGGCGAGGAGATCACCGTCGCCGAGACCGAGGAGCCGGCCACCGTCGTCGACCTCATGGAGGCCCTGCGGCGATCCGTCGAGCAGTCAAAGGGTGCCAAGGAGGCGACGGGATAGGTTGTGTGGAGGATCCGCGCGGTATACCGCGCGGATCCTCCACACAAGACACGGCAGACTGGGCCTATGCCTCTGCTGCTGCTCATCGCCTTCATCGTCGTTCCGATCATCGAGCTGGCGGTCATCATCCAGGTCGGCCAAGCGATCGGGGTTGTCCCGACCGTGCTGCTCTTGCTGGCGATGTCGGCCGCTGGCGCGTGGCTCGTGCGGCGTGAGGGTCTCAAGTCCTGGCGGCGCTTCCGCACCGCCCTCGACCAAGCGCGCATTCCCGCCGCCGAGGTCGTCGATGGCGCGCTCGTGATGCTGGGTGGTGCCCTGATGCTGACCCCGGGCTTCGTCACCGACGTCTTTGGCCTGCTGCTCGTCGCCCCGCCGTCGCGGGCGCTCGTCAACCGAGCGATCCGCACGCGGGTGCGCTGGAGCTTCGGGATCCCGGGGGTCGCCCCGCGCCGCCCGACCCAGCCGGTCACCCACCCTGACGACCCCATCGACGTCGAGGTGGTCGATGTGAAACGAACACAATCGCGCGATTGACCGGCGCGCCTTTGCGCGGACTTTTCTCACTTCCCTGCTCAGAATCGGCCATAGCCCGCCCGGTTTGCCGGGTTCGCGCTCTCCAGCGATCCTTATGGCCAGGATTCGGCACGCATGCGTGCCGAATCCTGGCCATAGGACGGGTGCAAGAAACGGGAGGGGCGCCCGGCGATGCACATTCTTCTTCAAAGGTGTCCACACGTCGGATCTGGTTCACAGGAGTAATTCGAGATCTTTCGTAGGCTGCCGGCGTGCTCGATCAACGGGAGCGACTCGGACCGGTGCAGCGGCAGGTGTTGGAGGACCTGCTCGCGATCGACGCGCCCCGTCCGCTGGCAGACACCGAGGCGGGGTCCAGGCTCCGGGAGCAGCTCGACACCGGCCTGGCCGGGGTGGCCGGCATGTTGCCACCGGTCGGCAGGCCCCTCGTCGTCGGCAAGAGCGCGCTCGACGCGCTCGACTGTGAGGGACGGTTCCTCGACCGTCTCGACGCGCCCTTCCGCTGGGCACCCGGGATGGTGGCGGGGACCCTCGCGCACACTGGCATCGCGGTGGACCTCGCGGGCGGGCGGGCGCGGGATCCGGGCGAGGTGGTGGCGCACGCGTGGCAGGCGTTCGCGACGTCCGGCACCCCGGCCGGCCACTATCTCGCCGAGCTTCCAGGCGTCGAAGCGGATGCCCTCCGCGGTCGCGCGCTCAACCTGGTCGTCGAGTTTCGCGAGCTCTTCCCGCCCCTGCCTGATTGGGTAACGCTTCGCACCGAGCCAGACCTCGCTGCCCCGCTGCTCGGCGGGCGCCTGATGCTGCGGGGCAAGCCCGACCTCGCGATCGGCAGGGCGCTGTACGCGGGCCGGCGTCGCTTGCTGCTCGTGGACCTGAAGACTGGGCGGCGCAACCACATCCGCCACAGGGCGGACATGCGATTCTACGCATTGCTCGCGACGCTGAAGTATGGGGTGGCGCCGTTCAGGGTCGCGACGTTCTATCTGGACGAGGCCAGCTGGGACGCCGAGGACATCGACGACGACGTCCTCGAGGCCGCCGCCCGCACGGTGGTGGCGAAGGCCTCTCGGGCCGTTCGCCTCACCCAGGAGCGCCCCCCGGATCACGCGCTGCGCCTGTTGCCCGGCCCTGGTTGCGGCTGGTGCGGCCGGGCGCCCAACTGCTCCGAGCGCGCGAGCGCCGCGCAGTGACCTCTAGACTCGGTGCGGCTATGACAACGTCTGCGGCATTCTTCGATCTCGATCGCACGCTCATGTCCGGCAGCAGCGCGTTCTTCTTCGCCAAGATCATGTACCGGGAGGGGATGTTGCCCTTGTCCCGGGTGGTGTTCGACGGGTTCGGCTCCTTGCTGTTCAAGGCGTTCGGGGCTTCCGACGAGCAGTCCGAGGCGCTGCGGGACCGGATCCTCGCGAGCGTCGCTGGCACCGCCGAGGAGGTATTCGCGAGGTTATGCCCCATCGTCGTCGACGAGCTCCTCCCACGTATCCGGCCCGAGGCGCAAGCGCTGCTGGACATGCACGCCGAGGCGGGGCGCGATGTCTACATCATCTCGGCGAGCCCCGTGGAGATCGTCGGGGAGCTCGCACGCGCCATCGAGATCACCGGTGGTTTGGGAACGGAGAGCGAGATCGTCGACGGGGTCTACACGGGGCGGCTCGCGGCACCCTTTTGCTACGGAGAGGGCAAGGCTGAGGTCATCCGCAAGCTGGTCGCCGAGCTGGGGTACGACCTCGCCCAGTGCTACGCCTATTCGGACTCGGGCAGTGACCTGCCGATGATGCAGCTCGTCGGCCATCCCGTGGCGGTCAACCCAGACCGGGCGCTGATGTCGGTGGCGCACCGGCGCGGCTGGCCGGTGGTCGAGTTCAACCGGACGCAGAAGCAGGTCGCGAAGGTGAGCGTCGCTGGCGCCCTCACCGCCGGGGCGGGGGTCGGGGGGTTCCTGCTCGGCCGGCGAACTCGTCACTGACGTGCGAGTCCGGCTCGTCTACACCGACCATCTCGTCGACCTGATCGCCCGCGCCGAAGCCGCATCGGTGCGGCTTGCCCGCGCGCGACCCGACGCGCTCGCGGCCGCCGTCACACAGGCGAGACGCGAGTCCGCGCTGCTCTCCGCGCGGCTCGACGGCAGCCCGCTATCCGACCGGACCGCGCAGGCCGTCGATGCCGGCGAGATGCCAGGCACGCTCGAGCTGTCCGTCGCGCCCGCGGAGCCCGATCGCGGGAGCTGGGCGAGGACCTTGCGGCTGGAGGGATTGCCGACCCAAGACGTCGCCGCGGTCGAGTACGCGAACCTGCTGGCGTGTTTCGATGCCGAGGACACGGTCGCGGCGGACTTCTTCGACCACCCACGTGAAGCGTTGCGCGCGCTTCACGGGCTGATCTGCTCGCGGCTCGTGGCGCCCGATGTCATCGCCAGGCCTCGTGGCACCGCGCAGGCTGTCCATGACGGTGCGGAGGGGAGGATGATCTTCCGGGCGCCCGCCCCCGAGGCGGTGCCCGCGTTGCTCGAGGACCTGGTCGGCTGGCTCGGGCGGCAGACCGCGATGATGCCGACGCTCGCCGTCGCGGGAGTCGTGCATGAGCGCCTGCTGGAGTGGCAGCCGTTCGAGGCCGCGAACGGCCGGTTGGCGCGAGCGGTGTCCCGGGTCGTGCTCCGCGCGAGGGGGCTTGACCCGCATGGCCTAAGCGTTCCCGAGCGTCACTTCTCGGCTGATCCGATGGGCTACTACACAGAGGTGGCCGCGACCGCGCGGCGCGGCGACGTGGGCGTGTGGTTAGAGCGATACTCGGAGGCCGTCCTCGACGGGCTCGAGTCCGTCGCGGACCTCGTCGATCCCCAGCTGCGGCCCCGGGCGCACGCGCGCGGCATCGCCACGCTTCGCGACCTGGCCGCGGGGACAACCGTGACGACGCCTGAGTATGCCGAACGCGCCGGAACGAGCCTCGATACCGCGCGCACCGACCTTCGCGCGCTCGCGCGAGCCGGGCTCGTCGTTGTCGAGCCCGGCACCCGAGGATTGCGCTACCAGCTCAGGGGGTAGCAGGCCGTCGGCCTCGCCCGTCAGGACAGTGGTTTGGCGTGCGGCGCGCCGGGCAAGGTGTGCGGCAGCAGGTGTTCCGACATCAGTAGCAGGTTGAGCAGGTCGGTGATTGGCGCTCTTGCGCCGGCCCCTAACGCTGGAGAGAACGATGAAGCTGCGCAAGACGGTATTGGCCACACTCCTCGCCGGGGCACTCGCATTCGGTGCCGTTGCGTGTGGCGGTGGCGCCACCACCGACACTGGCGACACCGGCGCTGAAACAGAAAGTTAACAGTCTAAGTACGTCCCGTTTTGACCTGATTCGCCCGCTATCGCGCCTGTCCACCTGGCCAGGGTTCTACCGTGATAGGGGGGGAAAGGTCTGCGAGGATTCGAAGTACCTCCTACAGGGGTAGGAGAGAGCGATGCCGGGGAGGGGCGAATCCCGCTCCCATGCCCGACCTCATGGAGGCAAATAGATGAAGCTTCGTAGTAACGTTCTCGCCGCGCTCCTCGCTGGTCTGCTCGCCTTGGGCGCCGTCGCTTGCGGTGGTGGGGGTACGACCACCGACACCGCAACGGAACCTACCGTCGAGGAGACCGACGCCACAGGCAGCGCGACCGAGGAAGCCACCGAGGCCACCACCGAAGAGTCGACTGAAGCGTCGACGGAGGCCACCACCGAAGAGGCGACCGAGGCCGCGACCTAAGCCGCACACCAAGAAGTCACATCGGGTCGCACCCATAAGGGTACGGCCCGATTCACTTTCTCCCAACTTCGACTTCGGGGCGTATATCGCCCGAAGTCGAAGTTGGGGGACTGGGATCAATGGTGGCCGTTGCCGTTACCGGAGGGGCGTGCCCACGGGCCGGCGGCGGCGAAGGCCTCTTCCAGCGAGCTGGAGCAGTCGGGTCCCGTCCAGATGTGCAACATCTCGTTGTGTTGCCCGTCGTGGATATGCGGTCGAGGGATCGAGCCGAGGGACGGGAAGGTCTGCCGTTTGCCCGCCACGTACATCACCCCCATCAACTGGCCCTTCTCGATCACCACCATCTTGGGCTTGGTGACCCAGTCGAGGTCGGCGTCGAATGGGACGTGACCGAGCGACGGCCGGTGTCCCCAGTGGCGGTTGAACTCCGTCGGGGTATAGGCGTTCGAGCCCGAGGTCAGCCGGTTCCCGCTGATCTTGGCGGCCTTGCAGAACGCGATCGCGCGGTCGTGGAGCGCGGTCGCGATCTCGCGATCCTCTGGGGAAGCGGCCTCGATGTCTGGGCGGTACGGGTCCGAGTTCGCCGAGCACCCGGAGATACGGTTCCCGGTCGAGCTTGTACGCGTGTCGCAGCCATCCTGCGGCGCTCCGACCGCGGGGAGGGAGCCGACCGCCACGACGCAGATCGACGCGGCGAGAACGGAGATGACGCCTCGCCTCATCGCGCCGGCACCCGCGTACCGAGCATGGTGCCGTGGCGGCTGGGTGTTCCTGGTCGACAATGCCCGTGCCATGCCATCCTCCTTGGGAAGGGATACGGGTGCGGGGGGCGGCACCGCGGGCGGACCGATCGCTTCGATCGTGGTCCCGCCAGCGCGGGCGTCAGTTCGCGTCGCGCGTGGGCATCCGGGACTCACGAGCCGCGAACCAAGTCCTGCGCGCGCATCGTGATCGACCGGGCGGCGGCATGCGAAGTCGAGGCGACCTTGGGTGCCCCTCGCGCGCGCCCGGCTGATCGTTGTCCCGGCGACCTCCCGCTGTTCAGAGGCGAAAACGGGGTACGGATAGCGGCCGTGGAACCGGGATCCGCATGCGCGCACAGGCCGACCGCACGCCTCGCTGAGCGCGCGTGGCGGTTGTCCATCGGGTCATGCTGGCGCGGCGCTAGGGGTGCGGCTTCCCTTGTATGCGGAGGAACGCTGCAGGCCAGCGAGCCGGGCCGCGGTTAAGGGCGCACTTTCCCTCGCATCCTTCAGGATTGCTGCGCTCTCAGGCTACGCCGTCGCTCAGGTCCGACAGGAGCTGGGCACGCAGGGCGTCTAGGCGGTCGCTACGGCGCACCTCGAAACCGTTGTGGAGCTTTGGGGCGATCTCGTCGGCGGCGGTGAGGCAACGCTCTCGGATGTCGAGCAGGGGATCGGGGTCGTACAGCCGGCGACCTCCGGTCATCACGCGTTGAAGGAGCGGGCGCCCCGTCTGGTCCTCGTCGGCGAGCCCGATCGTGTCGCACCAGTCCTGGCGCCATACCTGCTTACGACCGGGGCTCGTGGTCTTCGCCGCGGTACCGCTGATCTTGAGCACGGGGCGCCCGCCGATCTCTGCCAGCTTGTAGACACCCCCGAACGCCGGGTCGGAACGCGCGGTGAGCAGCCAGGTGCCGACCCCGTACCCATCGATGGGGGCGCCTGTGGACTCGAGAGCCACAATCGCGGGGGCGTCGAGATCGCCTGAGGCGACGATGGTCGCATCGGGGAAGCCCGCCTCGTCGAGCATGCCGCGCGCTTGTATGGCGAGCTGCGCGAGGTCGCCTGAGTCGAGGCGGATGCCCCCGAGGCGATGCCCATGCTCGGCGAGCTCGGCGGCGATGGTGATCGCGTTTGGGATTCCGACCTTTATGGTGTCGTAGGTGTCGACCAACAAGATGCAGCTGTCGGGAAACGTCCGGGCGTACGCCCGGAATGCTTCCAGCTCGTTGGGAAACGACATGATCCAAGAGTGCGCTTGCGTCCCTGAGATCGGCACGCCAAAGCGCTTTCCCGCCAGGACGTTGGAGGTGGCGACGCAGCCGCCGATGATCGCGGCCCTCGCGCCACCCAACGCACCGTCCGGGCCATGAGCGCGGCGCGCGCCGAACTCGAGGACTCCCTTTCCATGCGCCGCTCGAGTGATGTGCAGGGCGTTGCTCGCAACCAGCGACTGGTAAGAGATGACATTGATCAGCGCGGTCTCCACAAGCTGGGCTTGGGCGAGCGGCGCCGTGACCCGCAAGAGTGGCTCATCGCCGAACACCGGCGTTCCCTCGGAGATCGCCCACATCTCTCCCGAGAAGCGGAGCTCCCGCAGCCATTCAAGGAAGCACTCCGGAAGCGTCCCCTCGGCCCGCAGGTAGTCGATGTCGGCGCCCGTAAATTGCAATTCCTCGACGAAGTCGAGCGCGGGATCGAGACCCGCGGTGACGACGATCTCGATCCCGCGAGGGGGCGTGCGAAAAAATAGGTCGAACGTCGCTTCTACATCCGCGTAACCCGCGTCGACGTATCCCGCCATCATGGTCAGCTCGTACAGGTCTGTGAACAACGCCTCCGACACCGCACTGCCTTTCAGGTGGTGATCACGTCGTCGAGAAGCACGAGGCCGTGGTCCGCGAACCGGTAGAGCTGCGCTGGCCGGTGCGAGCCGCGCCGCTGGCCCTCGGCGGACTCCAGCATTCCCACCGAGAGCACCTTCTTACGGAAGTTGCGCTTGTCGAGGGTCCTTCCCAGCACCGCCTCGTATACCGACTGGAGGTCGGTCAACGTGAACTCGTACGGGAGGAGCCCATAGGCGACGTTCGAATACGAGAGCTTGCCTCGCAGCCGGTCCATCGCCGATTTCAGGATCCGGGAGTGGTCGAAGGCTAGGCATGGCGGGGCCGCCACTGGCCACCACAGGGCCTTCGGCTCGGGGTCGACGGGCTCTGGGAGGAGCGCGAGATAGCTCACGCTCACCACACGACCGCGTGGATCCCTCTCGGGGGCACCGAACGACGCCAGCTGCTCGAGATGGCGCGGCTGGTGCGGCCCAATACTCTCGGACAGCACCCGCCGCGCGGCCTCCTTCAGATCCTCGCTGCGCCCGACGGCGCCACCCGGCAACGACCAGGCGCCGAGAAAGGGCTCGTGGTCCCGCAGGACCGCGAGCATGATCGGCTCCTGTGGCCGGCCTGGGCTGGATGGATCCGCGCGCAGGGTGATCACGACCACGTCGACCGCCAGCCAGATGGGTGTCACTCACCCCCCGCTTTCAATACGCTGAGCACGTCCTCCCCATACTGTGCGACCCGCTTGGGGCCGAAACCACTGACAACCTCCAGCGCGGGCAGGGTCTCGGGTCGCTGCGACGCGAGCTCACGCAGCGTCGAGTCAGGAAAGATCACGTAGGCCGGGACACCGTCCGCGAGCGAGCGCTCGCGCCGCCACGCGCGGAGGCGCTCCACGGCCGCTGGGTCGGCCGGGACATACGTCCGCTCGCTCGCGAGCCCCCTCGTGCTGGCACCCTTGGTGGTGCTGGCGCCCTTGGTGGTGCTGGCGCCCTTGGTGGTGCTGGCGCCCTTGGTGGTGCTGGCGCCCTTGGTGGTGCTGGCGCCCTTGGTGGTGCTGGCGCCCTTGGTGGTGCTG
>Ga0187893_10013474_pt1 | contig 11375 bp, 23 predicted proteins | sample MA1701074metaG_FD_139574 | JGI IMG/M metagenome (GOLD analysis project Ga0187893, IMG submission 139574) | White microbial mat communities from a basaltic lava cave in the Kipuka Kanohina Cave System on the Island of Hawaii, USA - MA170107-4 metaG ...
CGCCGATGCTCGCGGCAGGGAGCGACTGATGGATATCGCCCTCCGCGATGCTCGGGCAAGGCTCGTGGCCCTGGGCTATCCAGAAGCAGCGACAGCCGACGTGTCCGGCGTGCAACTTCTGGAAATGCCGGGTCGAATGCCTTGCTCGGGCCAATTGGCCCTAGGCTGCTTCGCAGTTTACGACGTACCGGTAGGTAAGGGCGTTCGGGAATACGGCGTCATGGCCTACGCTCGGATCGGCTCGGCAGCGGGCGGCAGCGGGCGCCAGGTTCACAAGGTGCTGATTCACGAATGGACTCATGCCCTGCTCTGGAAGCTCAGAGATCCCACGTGGGAAATCCACGACAAGAGGTTCAAGTGAAAAGCCTCTGGCTCGAGGCAGCGTAGCGGCTGCGGGTGAGGGAGAGCCACGAGGCTCTCCCCATCCCGGAGCTGACGCTCCAGAAAGAAGATTTACCATGAACCCCCAGCACAACACAACACAGCCCATAGAGTTGAGTGATATGAGCCGAAAGCTTTGGAAAGCGGCGCGACGAGTCACTGAGCTAGAGTATGAGATCCAGTTGCTGAAGCGCCAGCGACGAGAGCTTTCTAACCTCGTGCAGTCACTGATGGACAGCGAAGAAAGGCTAGACCGGCAATGCAACTGAGCGAAACGACGCTTCTTACGACGCTCGTCGACCTTCTGTCGCCGTCGCGCGACATCTGGTTTTACGATCGAGACGAGCTAGTCATCGAGGCTCGTTGTTGGGTAGGTACCCGGCTCGGTTATGCCGACGCGGCCGACTTACCCCACCGCGATCTCTTTGAACTGTGCGTGGACATCCTGAGAGAGGGAAGGTGAAACCGTGGACCGAGAGGTTCAAGGGTGCTACGGCAAGCAGGAGTACTCGTCCCGCGACGAGGCCGAGCGCAAGATCGGCCGCGCGGTGAAACATCGCGGGGCAAACCGCGGCGAGCTTCGCTCCTACCGGTGCCCCTTCTGCCACTACTGGCACCTCGGACATCGCGGCAAGGAGAAATAGGGTGTGGATAATACCAACATCTATGCTCTCTCCCTCTGCGCCGGAGTCGGGGGGATTGATCTCGGACTCCGTCTTGTTTCCCCCCGGATTCGAACAATCTGTTACGTGGAGGGGGAAGCTTATACCGCTGAAATTCTGGCGGCGCGCATGGAAGAAGGCCATCTGGATTCGGCGCCTATCTGGACGGATCTTCGAACCTTCGACGGCCGCCCTTGGCGTGGAGCGGTGGATATCGTCACTGCGGGATTCCCGTGTCAACCGTTCTCCGTCGCCGGAAAGCGACGATACGAGGCCGACGAACGGCATCTCTGGCCCTTCATCGCCCGAATCGTTGAAGAGTGTCAACCGTCTCTCATCTTCCTCGAGAATGTCTCAATCCGGGCGTTCATCGAGCCCTGGAGAGACCTTCGAGAGCTGGGCTTCTCTCTGTCGCGCCCCTTCGCGTGTACTGCCGCCGAGCTGGGTGCAGGACATCTTAGGCGGCGAGTCTTCGTTCTTGCCTACCGCAAGCACCGGCCACAGAACGAACCAGGGAGGCGCAGCTGGGAGAGTGGGGAAGGTTCGTCCGAGCATCGACCGATTTCTAGCGACGCCGAGGGCGAACAAATGGGGACAAGCCGACTCTCACGGGAGAGTGGCTTTAGGGTTGATTGGTGGGCTTGTGAACCCGGAGTGGAAAGAATGGTTCGTCGGGCTCCCGATCGGGTGGACCGGGACCGAGCCCTTGGAAACCTCTGCATTCCTATCGTGGCTGGATACGTGTTCGCTCGACTTGTTGAAGAGATTAAGTGTGATGCCGAGTTTCGATACAATAATCTAAGGAGGAATACATGAACAACCACGACGAAAACACTTGCGATTGCGGACAATCAACTTGTCCCGTCTGCAATGATCAGTTTCGCGAGTACATGGAATCTCCTCAATTTCAGGAGTACATGAAACCTATTCTCTCGGGCTACGATGACGACGATGACACGGACCCTCTAGGCATTTTCGAAATAGGGCCCTTCGGAAAGATCGATCATCACATGGACCGGGGAGAGCTCGTCGACACCTGGATGGACAACGAAGGTAGCTTACAGTCGCGCATCCTCAAGGTACCGAAGAGTTCCGAGTTCACGGTTTTCAGCGGCGGAATCTTGATCTACCACTGGACACCTGAGGCTGGCGGCCAGTGGTACGGGTCCGAGAAGCGTCGGCGATATAGTGAACACAACGAACAACTGAGAGGCGAATAATGATCAAAAAAATCATCAAAACCGAGACCACTCTCGAGGGCGACAGGCTTCGCCTCGAGATCTCGAGCTCCGGGTTCAGCACCATCTACCGAAAAACCTACCATAACGGGTACGTGAGGCTCGATCTCCCGAATTTTGAGGGCCTGGAGCTACTGGAGCTCTTACTGGAAGCTCGTCAAGAGGGCCTGCTCGGTCCGGTTCCGCGGGCCGCCACCTCGGCGGAACTCGCACAAAGGGGCAACTAGCATTGAGAGCCCGGATGATACGATGCGGTGTTTGCGGCAAGCAGAAGTGTCGCATGGCCCCGCGCGAGTGGACGTGCGAGGAGTGCTTGAGGTGGGCCAGTCACGCCAAGGCCACCATCCGCTTCGGACGGCTGGTACGGCGCTACGTCAGGGCACTGAGTCATTGAGCCTACACCCGGAGTTCATCGGATCTGAGCCCGACGGCAAGTTAGCGCGTTGCGTTGTTTGCCGAGCTCCGGTACCCCGGCTCTATTTCTTTTGCCCCGCGTGCTTCGTCTGGAGTTACCTACGGATCGACGAGGTCGGAGAGCACAACAAGACAATCCAGGACTCGATCAAGACCGTCATGACCGAACGAGGAGTCAAAACAAGATGAAGTGCAAAAGTTGTTGTTGGTACATCGCCCCCGACGTGAAACCCGAGGCACTGCCTCAAGAGACCGCCCTCGACACAGACGGCGAGGTGATTCTAAGCGGCGGGCACTGCCGGCGCTTTCCGCCCGTGTCGATCACGGAGCCTCGCCTCGCGGTGTTTGGCCCGGTGACATCGGCGCTTGACCCGACACCCGGGCCTCCAGTCTGGAAGATCGCGAGCGCCGGCTATTCAACTTTTCCCAGCGTGCTTAGCAACTGGTATTGCGGAGAGCACCGTGCCCGGTAAGCTGACGATCGTCGTCGAGTGGGAATGGGTGCGCAAAGGCGGAGTGATTCTCGCGCGACTGATTCGCCCCAATAACGGTGGCCAGTGGTTCTACATGCGAAGAATCCACCTGTGAGGAATTAGCCTACGCTCTTGTGGTGAAAATGCTACAATCGATTCTCGTAAGTTCTTGTTTTTATTGGTTGCAAACCCTGGCACGTGTGTTGCAATAGGTGGGGGGCATGAGCAAACAAGAATGGCAGAAGCACAGGGCAGAAGTCGGCCCGCACGACATGGCCTCTTGTCCCGAATGTGCGAAGCGCCAAAAGACGCGAAAGCAAAATGCACGACGCCGAGAGCGCGACGGACTACTCCGCGATCTGGGACTGACAAAGACCCGCTACGGGACGTGGGAGTAATTTTGTGAACCATCAAAAGCTCAGCACCTTGAAGATTGGGTCGACATTCACGATCCCGGGCGACGGTAGAATCATGGAGATCGTTCGCCTCTCCCCTTCAGCGGCAGTGGTTCGCCCCGTACGGGGCCACGGCAAACTCATTACCATCGACGATCGAACCATCGAAGACCGATCTGCCCTTACCATCAGTCCCTCTACAATCGTCAGCGAAAAGGAGAACAACGATGACAATGCCAAAGGATGAGCCCGAGGTTGACCGCGGCCAGCTGATCTACGCGATGGCGGTGATCGACCGGCAGTGCGACGAGATCGCCAGAGCGCTGGCCCTTCCGCGAATGCAAGAGATGGCCGCCGTCTCCCAGCACCTGCGGACCGTAGTCAGTAACCTGCGCGCTACGAAGCAAGTGATCTACCACGCGATGAAGCCCGCGGCGGTGCGCCGATGAATCACCAGCTTTTAGGTGTTCTTGGATTCGTGACGGGACTCCTCTTCTCAAAAAGCTTGGCCGCCGGTCAACCTTGGCTCGCGTTCGCGCTTGGCATGGGTTTTCTGCTTTTGGCCGCTTATGACGAGGGGTACCGATGACCTACGAAGAGTTCGAGGTGTTGGCCGAGCGCTATGAGGCCCGGCTGCGGTCCAACCAGGCCGCAGCCCGGCTCTCGAAGCTCATCCGTGACTCCGTAACGGTGCTGACGACTGACTTTGACCTCGTGGAGTCCGAGTCATGAACACCCGCGGGGAAGCCTATGACGAGGCTCGAAAGAACGCCAACGAGAAAAATGAGCCCTACGTCACCATCCAGTCGCTACTGCCTTACCCCTGCTGGATAGTCTTGCGGCTGGTCATCGTCAACGAATTTATCAAGGTAATGCAACGAGAGGCGCCCGACTTTGCGTGGGAGGCAGGCGACCGCCTAAACCCCGCCTCGTGGAACTAAAAGGAATGAGAATCGCTGACGCCTATTGCGATTGCAACGAGGGGCATAGGCCCGGATTCCCTTGGTACTACACGTCTGCCATGGACGATCGCGGCCAAAAAATTCTGCTTTCCGGTCCATACCTCAATCACCCCGCGGCTAGATCTCATGTCCGCGAAGATTGTCGTTGGGTCGCCGATGGTCTGAATGACCGGCGAGCTCTTTGGTATTCCTACGGGACTGCCGTCAGCTACCACAACGATCTTCCGACAGCAAGAAAATGATCCATTGCGGCGATTGCCTGGCCCTCATGGCCGGTCTCGATTCCGATAGTGTCGATGCTGGCTCCGCTCCGAGATTATTTGGGAAAAACCGAATGTAATGCCGTCCTCGGTTAGAGATCGGCCGACGAAATCCCACGAGCAGCTTTTCTTGCTCACCAAAAACTCGCGGTACTATTACGATACGGACGCGATTGCAGAACCGAGTGTGGAGAGCGGCACGCGCAACAAGCGCACCGTCTGGACGATTGCGCCCAGGCCGTTCCGAGAGGCCCATTTCGCTACCTTCCCCCCGGCACTTATCAAGCCGTGCATCCTCGCCGGATCAGCGGTGGGAGATACGGTCCTTGACCCATTCGCGGGATCTGGAACGACCGGGCTTGTCGCGTTACGATTCGGGCGGAGTTTCATAGGTATGGAGTTGAATCCGAAGTACGTCGAAATGGCGCAGCGACGAATCAAACTTGACAAAAATTTTAACGTGGAGTATGGTAAAACTCATGAGCCAACACCCACAAGAAACCCAGAAACTTCAAGCGTCCATAACCCACAACTTCAAAATGGAGGACCCATGACAGAACAAGAACAAGCAGAGCCCAAGAAACGAACCCGATCGCCGCTCCCCCCGCTCGCGGGGCCGGCGCTGGATCAACTCAATATGATTCGCCAGGCACTCGCCGTGGTGGTGTCGAAGATCGACATCTCGAAAGAGGTGCCGGCCGCCTACATCGTCGCCGCGGTGAAGGAAACCGTCAGCGCAGCTCTCGCCAAGCGAAAAAGCAACCCGCTCGAGCGGCAGAAGCAGAAGCTGGCGGCGCGGCTCGCGGCGATCCAGGCCGAGATCGCGGCTCTTTCAGCTCAGAAGTAAACCCCGGGCAGATGGCGGCCCTCCGTGGGCCGCCCACCAATCGAAAGGGAACCAGATGCTGATTGTGATCGACGGGCCGGATGGATCTGGAAAAACGACGCTGGCTCGACATCTTCAGGAAAAGCACGGAGCGACGTACCACCACGACAAAGGGCCGCCCGAGGCTGAAGACCTCGTCGCGTACTTCCTGTCTCTGCTCGCGAGGGGCGGTATCATCGATCGATTCGCGCTCAGCGAGATGGTGTACGGCCCTCTGCTCCGCGGTAGAAGCCGCATCGACATCAACGACTTTTTCCTCCTGATGCACGAACTCAGGAACCTGGGCGGCCGTCACATCGTCTGATTGCCGCCCCTCGAGACGTGCCTCGAGAACTGGCGAAAGAACATCGAGCGCGAATTTCTGAAAGACGAGGAAATTTTCAAAAATTCGCACCGCTGCTTCAAGATGCTCACAAACGATCTAGGATTGGTGATCTACGACTACACCACCGATGACCTTCCCGAATCTTCGTGAGGTAAAGCGCATCGCGCTCGACACGGAGACCACGGGGTTATCCCGCGCGGACCTGCCTATCGGCATCTCGTGGGCGACCGCCGACGACCACTCCGGATACTTGCCGTGGGGGCATGCCGGCGGCAACCTTCCCGAGGACGCCGTCAGGCGGTGGGCGCAAACCGAGCTCTGCGACAAAGAGATCGTGTTCCAGAACGCGAGATTCGACATCGAGATGCTTCGGCGATGGGGCGTCGACCTCGAGGCCATGAACGTCACGGCCACGGACACGCAGCACCAGGTTGCCCTCCTCGACGACAAGCGCCGGCGGTTCAAGCTGAAGGAGTTAGCCGAGGATTTCTTCCCCGGCGAGGTCGATTGGCGGAAGCACGATACGACCGCGTCCGGAGAACCGCTCGACCCGTCGCGCATGGCAACCTACCCCGTCAGCGAGATCGCGGCGTACGCCGAACAGGATGCGAAGCTAACCCTGCGCCTCTCCGATGACGTCTTCATGCCTGAAATTGTTCGCCAAGATCTCGGGCGAGTCCTCGCTCTCGAGAATGAGGTGATCTGGGTCGTGTGCGAGATGGAGCGAAATGGCGCGCCTGTAGACGTGGAAGCGCTCCGTGCATGGGCCATCGAAGCTAAAACCGAACTGGCCCGTCTCACCGAAGATTTGTACAACGCGACCGGGGTAGTGCTGAATCCGGACTCGTCGAAGGACTGGGCCGCACTTCTCGCGGCCAAGGGCCTACAGAGCGGCGAGCTAACCGAGAAGGGCAAGCCTTCCTACTCGGATTCCGCGCTTCAGGCCCTCGCCCACGACAAGCACGTCTCGATGGGACGCCGCATTGCCCGCCTGGCGGACCTCAACAGCAGATACTTCAACCCGTACAGCGAGCGAACGAAAACCGAGGACATGCTCTACTTCCAACTCCATCAGCTCCGCAATGACGAGTACGGCACTATCTCCGGGCGCTTCAGCATGTCCAACGTGAACCTGCAGCAGGTCCTTTCGCTCGACAAACAGATCGCGAAGTACGGCGACCGGTGGATTATCCGAAAGCTCTTCCGCCCGCGTAGTGGGCTTTGGTTCTCAGCGGATGCGGCCCAGATCGAATATCGCATCATGGCGCATTACGCCAATTCGCCGAAGGTTCTCGCGACCTACGCTCAGAACCCAATGGCCGACTACCATAAGATCGTTCAGGACATGCTTGCGCCGTTCAAAACTCTGGGTCGCAAAGAAATAAAAGGCCTCAACTTCGCCAAAATCTTCGGCGCCGGCCGGAACAAGATCGCAGCCATGCTCGGAATGCCACGCGCCGAATCCGATAGGTTCGTCAGCATCTACAATCGAGAGCTCCCCGAGGCCGGGCAACTGATGGATCAAGCGAGTCACGTAGCGAGGGTCAGGGGTTACGTCAAGACGTTCCTCGGGAGGCGGGCCCGCTTTGAAGACCGGCAGCGGCTTCATAAGGCGCTGAACGCCATCATCCAAGGCACGGCTGCCGACATCATGAAGGATCGTTTGGTGGCCCTGCACCGTGCGAATCGTAAATCGGGCCTTGGGCTCATTCTCCGTTTGACCGTTCACGATGAAGTGGACGGGGATACACCAAACGAGGACGCGGCCATCGAGGCTCATCGAGTACTGAACGAGCAGTCAGAGAAGTTTCCGCTGCGAGTTCCGATCCTGTGGACGATGGAGATCGGCTCTACATGGGGCGACGTTCACAAGATCGCAAAAATAGAGGAGACTTCAAGAAGAGGAGTAGCATGATCACCACCAACCGCAACGAATTTCTCGGGGTTCACGTCACAGGGGGGATCAAAATCCTACTTCGTGAAGTTTCCGAGAAGCGCGGAGTATCCGTCTCACGTCTCGTCTATGAGATTCTTCTCAGAGATCTCAAGAGGAAGTTCAAGAAAGTTGAAGAGGAGAGATGAAGATCGGAACATTCCAGTCGGCCGAAGACCTCGCGGCTGCTCTTAACCTAACTCGGCCATTCGTAGCGGCCGACGTCGAGACGACCGGCAAGAATCCGACTACCGCCCGAATCGTTCAGCTCGCTGCACTCAAAATTTGGCCGGATGGCCACGTCGCCGAGATCAATCTGCTCTTCAACCCGGGCGAGGATATCCCCCCGGGCGCAACCGAGATTCATAAGATCACGAACCTCGACGTAGTCCATGCCATACCATTTAAAACCGTCGCGGCGGAACTGGCAGACTTCCTCGAGGGGGACTTCTGCGGGTACAACGCCCGATACGACGCTACCGTGCTCGCCGAGGAGTTCATCCGCGCCGGCGTGAAGTGGAAGCACGGGGAGTTGATCGACCCGTTTCGGGTCTTCACGATGATGGAAACACGGTCTCTTACAGACGCCGTCCGGTTTTATCTCGGCGAGGATATGATTAACGCTCACGATGCGGTATTTGATATCCGCGCTACGGTGCGCGTGCTTCTGGCACAGCTGAAACGCTATCCAGATCTCCCTCAAACCGTTGACGGCCTTGCGCAGTTGTTCAAGGATCAGGACACGTCCTCGAAGATCGATGCGGATGGACGCCTGTTGTTTGGCGGACCAAAGGGCCACAAGGGGAAGCTGCTGAGCGAGGTTCCCGCCGACTATCTCAGCTGGATCATGTCGGCGGATTTCACGCCCGGAGTTAAGAAGCTGGTCGATACGGAGATGAAACGGAGAACGAAACCTTGAATGAAAAGACGCTAAAGGCGGAGCTCGTTAAGGAGATTAGGCGAAACTTGGCCTGGGAGGTCATCCGGCACGAGGACAGGTTCGGGGCCGGTGTTCCGGATATATCCATTACCTGGCCGGGGCGGTCTTTTACATATCGATCCGTCAACCATAACACACCGTCGAAAACCGCCTGGATTGAAGTGAAGGTTTCACCGGTTCGAGCAACAGGGTTACAGCAAGAACGCCTCCGACGACTGGGCGGGTTCTTGCTGGTCTATGGCGGTAAACGACATTGGCAACTCTTTCGAAGATATTCTCTTGTCGCATCGGGAGACGGACATCAAGAAGTTCGGGAATTCTTCCAGAGATACTTCAACCCATGACGGAACTCTTTCGGCATCAAGAGATCGCCGTTGAACGGCTAACTTCGCGGTCTCACTTCGGGCTCTTCATGGAGATGGGAACCGGGAAAACTCTGTCAGTAATCGAGGCCGCAAGACGCCTTCACCAGGCAGGAATCATCGATCACGTGATCGTGATCTGCCCGGCATCTGTACGGGCGGTGTGGTTCGACCCGATGCTCGGGGAGCTCGCGAAGCACCTCAAGTACCCGATCGAGGTCATCGAGCTTCACAGGAAACCGCGACGATGGGCTACGGCATCCGGGCCACGCCTGCGTTGGACGATCTCGAACTACGACTACCTACGGGGACACCTCGACGAATTCCGTGCAATCGCGAACGGGAAAACGCTTCTGGTTTGCGACGAAAGCTCGGCTCTGAAGAGCTGGAAGACGAAGCAAACCAAGGCGGCCACCGCGCTACGGCAGCGGTGCGGCCGGGCGGTGATTCTGAACGGCACACCGATCTCCAACAACCCGGGCGACCTCTTCTCTCAGATGCGCATCTTGGACCCTGGAATCCTAGGGATTCAGAGCGAGTTCCAGTTCAAGCTCCGCTATGGCGTAATGGGGGGCTTTGAGGGACGTCAGGTGGTGGCGTGGCGAAACCTCGATGACCTCCAGGCACGCATTGCCCCGCACGTAATGCGGGTGGAGAAAAAGGATTGTCTTGACTTGCCGGACAAGTTGCCACCGGTAACCCTCGAGGTGCCCCTAAGCCCAAAGACATGGGCGCACTACCGCGAGATGCGCCAGGAGATGATTGTGTGGCTGGGCGAACAAAGGATGTCTGCGGCTCCGCAAGCCGCGGTTCGGGCTATGCGCCTTTCGCAGTTGACCTCGGGTTTTCTCGGCGGGATTGTCGAGCGCGCCCTGTGCGGATGCGGGCCTATCGGCGACTGCATGCGCTGCGGGGGTACTGGAGAGTACCTACAGGAGCGGGGCGCCGAGCGGGTCTCGACGGAAAAGCTAGACCTGCTGGCGGGATGGCTCGAGGACCGGCTCGCCGAGGATCCAGCGTTCAAGGTGCTAGTCTGGTCGAGGTTCCGTGCCGAGGTCGATGCGATAGCGGGAATCTTGCCGAAACCCTTCTCTTGTGGTAGGATCTGGGGGGCACAACAACGGGAGGAACGTGAGCACGCGCTACGTCTGCTCGATCCGAGGACATGCCCGCCGGGGGCAGTTGCGGTGATTGGGACGCCGGCCTCAGGGTCCATGGGCCTCAACCTCGCGGCCGCAAACACCGTTGTTTACGTTTCAAACGACTACTCCTTCAAGACTCGCATCCAATCAGAGGACAGGGTTCATCGGCCCGGGCAGGTTAAGCACGTGAGCTACTTCGACGTGGTTGCGACCGGTCCCGACGGTCAGCGCACCATCGATCACGCGGTGATTCAGGCCCTGCGGGCCAAGGAATCGTTGGCAAACTTTACCATATCGGCGTGGCGGGCGGCCCTCGATGAATAGCGTGGGGTGGGTACTGGGATTCGTCCTGGCGCTGATCGCCGGAGTCGCGACTCGCGCATGCCATCGATTGCTCCATATCGCCGCATGGCTCATGGATTCAGAAATTGGGCCGTGCCCGACTTGTGAGGAGCTGAAAAAGTGAGAGAACCCCTGTACGCGCTCCTGTGGATCCTCGCCTTGATGGCCTTCTTGGCGGGGATGACTCTGCTGACGATCGGTTGCGGAGCGCGGGCTCCGGGCGACCCGATTGGCTGGTACCGGCCCGAGGAGCTCGTGACCATCTGTCACGCGGAGTTTGACCCTCGAGGGCCGGGCTTTGGGCCACCGCCCGTTCTCTCCTCGCTGAACTTCAACCACTCGCGAGCCGAGTGGCATCTCCGTCATCATAAGTTCGACCACATGGGAGGGTGTCAGACTTGAAAAATGACGTTCGATAAAACCGCCGACATGAAACAAAAAGTGACGGTAGCTAACGCCAAGCATGCTGTCGGGCACAAGCGAGTCCCGCTTGCTCTTGTTCCCGCGGCTGGCGTCATTCACGGTGCCCGGGCCATGGCCTACGGGGCCGAGAAGTACGGAGAGTTCAACTTTCGAGAGTCCACTGAGATCTCTTTCATGGTCTATCTTCACGCGCTGCTGCGACACGTCTATGCTCTCGTCGATGGCGAGAACATCGCC
>Ga0187893_10013475_pt1 | contig 11374 bp, 11 predicted proteins | sample MA1701074metaG_FD_139574 | JGI IMG/M metagenome (GOLD analysis project Ga0187893, IMG submission 139574) | White microbial mat communities from a basaltic lava cave in the Kipuka Kanohina Cave System on the Island of Hawaii, USA - MA170107-4 metaG ...
ACATCGATAGCTTCTACAATCGGATCCGCCGCCACAGTCACCTAGGCGGCGTGAGCCCAGAGCAGTTCGAAGCGGCTCGGAAACCGCGGTGACGGGGGTATCCACCAAATCCTGGGAACTCCATGAGCCGAGTCTAATTGAGACTTGGCGACTCAATAGGATGAAGGTTGTGGACCGACGATGCGATCTACGTGCAACAGGCCGGGGGCGGCGGATACTGGAGGCCGCCAGTCGCGAGCCTCGACTACGATCCTGAAAGGCTCAATGCGTTTGTCGATGCCTTCCTCATTTCGGTATTTGGTCAGGATTGAGATGGGACGTGCTCGGCGCGGTGATCACCGAGGGAACGTCGCTGCCGCAGGCCACAGGGAGCCGAGGGCACGGATCGGGGAGATGCCCCGACGGGACCAGCCGATCGCCCGAGATCGGACTGAATGAATCCTCCTCCTTTCGGATGCAGGAGCTGACACCCTGTAAGGGCACATCTTTCTTGATTGTGTCGCCGCTTCATCTGCATGCTCCGGCTCGGCTGTTCACCCTCCCGGCCGAGAAGGAGACTCTCGATGGCCAGCCCGCACCGATCAGTGCTCGCGATCCTTGCCGCCCTCCTCACTCTTTGGGGCCCGGTCGCCGGCGTCCTGGCCGCGGACCGCCGCGCAGCTCCCTGTCGCCTGACCGTGATGACCTTCAACGCCCAGTTCCTCTGGGATGGAGTGGCCCCGGAGGAAGGGCAGGTCGAGTTCCCCTGGAAGAACTCGCAGACCGAGGCGGAGGACCACATGCAGCGCGTCGCCCAGGTCATCGTCCAGAGCGATCCGGACATCATCAACCTGGTCGAGGTGGAAGGCATAGAGGCGCTGACCACGTTCAACACCAAATTCCTGGCGGGTCGCGGCTACCGACCCTACCTCGTGAAGGGGACAGATACCTTCACTGGGCAGGATGTCGGCCTGCTCACCCGGATCGACCCGGAGAACAACGCGATCGAACGGGAGAGCCGGAAGGGCCGGGCCGGCGACGTGCTCAAAGAGGTGTCCAAGAACTACGTCGCCAAGATCGAGGCCGACAACACGAAGCTCGCCCTGATCGGCCTCCATTTCCTCGCGATTCCAACCCACCCAGGCCGACGGTTGCCGCGTGAGGCCCAGGCGGACGCCATCCGCACGCGAGCGCTCGAGCTCCTGAGCCAGGGCCACCGCCTGATCATCCTGGGGGACTTCAACGACTTCGATGGCGACCCCTCGAGCATCGACCACGTGGACAGCACCCCGATCACCAACGTCGTGCGGCTCCTCAAGGCGATGGACCCGGCCACCCCCTCGGACGACCTCACCAACGCGCTCTCCCGCCTGCCCAAGGCCAAGCGGTTCACGGCGTTCCACGATGCCAACCGGAACGAGCAGGTGGATCCGCCTCGCGAGCTGACCGCGATCGACCACGTGCTCTTGTCGCCGGAGCTCGCGGCCAAAGTGGACCATGTCGACGTCAACCAGCAGCACGATCCCCGGCAGGTCAGCGACCACTTTCCTCTCGTGGTCCGGCTCAAGCTGTGCGACGCGGGCCCGGTCGCCCCGGGGACGGCGCAAGTACGGATGACCAGTCTGCTCCCCAATCCCCCCGGCAATGACACCCTGCACGAGGAAGTGACCCTCAAGAACCTCGGCACCCAGGCGGTCAGCCTCGCTGGCTGGACGCTCCGCGACCAGTCCGGCCGCACCTGGACCCTCAACTCCCTCGGCACGCTCCAGCCCGGGCAGGAGAAGACCATCAAGCGCAACGGCCAGCCGATGGCGCTGAACAACCAAGGCGACACCATCGGCCTCGTCAACGCGGGAGGGCAGGTGGTCCAGTCCGTGACCTATCCAGCGGTGCAGGAGGGGGAAGTCGTGACGCCCGCCAACTAGGGTGGGCGTGATGGGCCTTGGGCGGGGTTGGCGTAGGAACACCGGTGCTGCGGCTCGAGTCGGCGCCCTGCTCGGGGTCCTCGCGCTCAGCGCGTCCGACTCTGCTGCTCAACAGCGACCCGGCGTCCCACCGCAAGACGCCTGGACCTGCCCCTCCACTCACCCCATCAAGGGCAACTTCACCACGCACTCGGGCGAGCCGTGCATCTACCATGTGCCCGCTGGACAGTTCTACTCCCGCACCAAGCCGGAGCGGTGCTATGCGACGGCCGCGGACGCGGTGAAGGACGGGTGCAGGCGGTCGAAGCGATAGATGAGGTCCCCACTACGAGGAGGCACCGCTTGATCGCCAAACTTGTGAACAGCAAGGCAGGACACTCTCGACCGTCGCTGGACTTGGACATGGGTTCTGGTACTGCTTTGCGAACTTGGTGCTGAGAGATGCCCGACTGGCTTGTCGAGCTACAAGGTGAGGAGGTCGATCTCGAAGCCCTCACGAGGCTGCTCGCCTCTTCCTACCTGAAAGTCTCCAAGGAGGGCGATACCTACTACCTCGGCTGCTCCGGCTCCATCGGCTCTCAAGATGAAGTGCGCGAACGCGCTCGCGAGATTCTCCAGCGCGCGAGTGCAGCCGAGCGCATCCGGTGCGGCAGTTCCCTGCCAATCAAGCTCGGCGAGGTGTTCCGAATCGAGGCTGACGGGACTCGCCGACCGTTTTTCTCTTCGGCCCTCCGATTCTCCTGGACTGTCCGTGTGCCCCATGCTCCCGTCACCGAGGAGGACGCCACGGCCTTCGGGCGGTGGGTGGAACTCGCCGAGCACGACGCCAAGGTCGACAAGGTGCTGAGGATCCTGATCACACGCGAGACGAACTGGGTCAATCTGTACAACATTCTCGACGTGGTCTTGTCGGACGTAGGCAGCATGATCTGGCAGGCAGGATGGGCGACCGATCGCGAAGTCAAGCGTTTCAAGCATACGGCCGCTAGCGAGGGCGCCGTTGGCGACGATGCCCGCCATGGCCGGGAACGAACCCAGCCCCCGGCCGATCCGATGTCCCTCACGGAAGCTGACTCACTAATCCGGAGGATCCTGCGCGCCTGGCTGGCGTGGAAGGCCGCGACTGGTAACTAGGAGTCGAGCGCCCGGTAGCCGTATCCTCCGCTGCACACTGCTCACCGCGGGTCCCGACCGCTACGCTGCGCCATGCCTCACGTGCTCTCCGCCCTCATCGCCTTCGTCGCCGAGCACCGGCGCTGCGGGGAGCTGGACGGCGGGCTCGAGACCGGCGTCGTTTGGCTCGCGTGCTCGTGCACGGCCCGGCTCGCCCATCCGGCCGCGCCGCCCATGGACCGGACTCGGCGCGCAGAGGGACCAGGCGGGTCCAGCCCCTCCCCTGGATGAAGGGGCGCCAATTCTGCCCGCCCGGGCAGATTCCGTTGGCCTACCCAGTAAGGGCACCCCCATCCTGTTCCCTACCGAGTAAGCACACCGGCCGCTAGGGGAAGAATTCGCGGCGCGTCATGCTTGGGGTGACCGACTCTGAGCCCAGGAGATCCCGATGAAGCGGCTTCACCTCACTCTCGTAGTTGCGCTCGCCCTGCTCGCTGGCTGTGCGGACTTGAAAGTGCAGGTCCAGTACGCTCCAGACGCCAAGATCGAGAAGCTCGCGGCTGGGGCCCCCGTAACCGTCTTCCGCTTCGCGGACGCCAGGGGTGACGAGGGCGACAAGGCTGATCCGTATCGCGTGGGCGGCGTCTACAACGGCTATGGCATGCGCCTCTCCAAGATCCTGCACCCGACGCCATGGCCCGAGATGCTCGCGCGGGATCTTGGGGCCGGCTTCACCCAGCGCGGCGTGCAGTCCGTGGTGGTCGAGGAGCGCATGTACGTCCCCGGCAGCGCCGTCACCACGCCGTTGGTGCTGACGGGTGAGATCCGTAACTTCTCGACCGAGAACCGCTGGGCGGGGTATCTCGCGCACGTCAGTGGCGTCGTCCGTCTCTATGACCAGTCGGGCGCGAAGCTGATCGAGAAGCCCGTCTCAGCACGGCTTCGTCCGAATGAGGAAGAGGCTCAGCTACCGGACGGACGGCTCCTGCTGGAGCGACTTCTCAACCGGGCCGTGTCTGAGTTCGTCCACCAGGTGGTGACCGATCCTGACCTCACGCAGCGCCTCATGGCCGCGCGCTGACAGTACCGACCGCCACGAAGTAGCGTCGCTGGGAGGCTGGGGCTAGAATGCCGCCGCGATGGTCCCGCCCATGTGGCTCGACGAGCGCGGCCAGCCCCGGCCGAAGCAACCGTGCGCGGGTTCGCCGCGCTCGTGATCGCGGCGTCAAACGCATCGGTGCTCGGCGTCAGCTCCGTGTTCTGGGCGCTCGTGCTGGCTCCGCCGCTGTCCCTGGTCCTGGACCGCGAGTCGGGAAACACAGGGTGAGGGTACCCCCACCCGTGCTTGCCATCGGCCGGAGCTCCGTACTGGCTACCAATCGCTCAGATAGCGAGACTCGAGCGGATCGCGCGTTGCCGGGCGAGCCCTGCTGAGATGGCAACGACGGCATAGAGGACTGCGGCTGTCAGCGAGTACGGCGAAGGCGACAAGCGCCCTTCGACGAGTTGGACAAAGAAGATGAGGACCGGCACGGTGGCCAGCACCACACGGACCGTGAGCGGCGACGCCAGCGAGATACCGACTTGATTCACGTAGCTCGGGGCGACGATGAGCAGCGCCGCGATCAGCATGAAAGCATCGATCGTGAGCGACTGGACGGCGGGCAGGCCGGAAGGGGATAGAGCCGCGAGCCCCGCCGCCGTGAGCACGGTGGCCGGGTACCGAAGCGACAGGAGGGCAGCTGGCGTGGCTCCGGCGTCATTCAGTTTCCGGCAGAGCGTGGTGCTCACGGAGATCGAGACGCCTCCGCTCGCGGCGAACATCACGCCGAGCGCAGCCACGCCGAGTGGCTGGACCCCCATGCCCGAGACCCCCCAGAGCGCGACAGATGCCGACACGGCCAACGACCCGAGCAGGACAAGGTAGATGGGCCGCTCCGTGCGCGTGAGCGGAACCCCCGGCCCGGCCTGCCGGAGATGGCGGTCAATCCAGATGACCGATAGCGGTCCGATCCCCGAGTAGAGGATCTGCACGAGCACCGGCTCGATGAGCCGGAGGGCCGCGAAGAACGCCAGCCAGGCTATCGCGGATGTGAGGTTGACCCAGAGGAGATCGCCTGGGCGGCGCAGGAGCCCCGCGAGGCTCGCGCGCGACTGCACCAGCGCGATGGGCAGCAGGATAAGCGTGCAGAGGGTGAAGGCCACCATCGCGACCGAGAGCGGGCTAACGCGCTGAAACAGCCCGCCGAGATACACATCGCGCACGGCCGCGAGACAGACAAAGGCCACCGAGACCAGGAAGCCTGCTGCTTCACGCTCTTGGTGCGATCCTCTCCCGCGGCCTCGGCTTGTTGCCATAGCACATCGTCATACGTCCGAAGGCAGCGAAATGGGTGGAACCCGAAGGGGCAGCCTCAAGAGGGCGGCTCATCCCCTTCGGGCGATGGCCGGGCACCTCGCCACGCGCCCGGTAACCGGCAGCCCGAGCGAGGGCATTTGGGCAGACTCGGACACCATCTCATTGACGAGCACTGTGTAGAGGCCATCAACGGCGCGGATGTCGGTGGTGGCGATCGGTTCAGGCAGCTGCATGCGAGCCTTTCCACCCCTGTGTCAGAGCGCTAGATCCCCACGAAATGCGCTGGCCGTTTATCGAGGAAGGCCGCCGTCCCCTCCCGCATGTCCTCGGTGCTACAGATGAGGCCAAACAGATTTTCCTCGAGCTGCAAGCCCTCGGCCAAGGTCATTTCCATGCCATGCTGCACGGCTTCCAGGATCACGCCCACGGCCAGCGGGGCTTTGGCGAGAATCTGCTGTGCCAGCGCCTCAGCCGTCGCCATCAGCTCAGCCGCCGGCACCACTCTGTTGACCAGGCCGACGCGATGGGCCTCCACGGCTGAGATCGGTTCGCCGGTCAGCATCATCTCCAGCGCCATGCCCGTGCCGACCAGACGTGGCAACGTTGGGTGCCACCGGCCGCAGGGAAGAGGCCGAGGTTGATCTCCGGCTGCCCGAAACGGGCGTTTTCCGCCGCCAGGCGGATGTGACAGGCCATCGCCAACTCGCACCCACCGCCCAGCGCATAGCCATGGACCGCAGCGATCACTGGCTTCCCCAGATCGGCAATGGCCCCGAAGGCCAGGCGATTTTTCTCCACAAAGGTTTTGGCGGCCATTGGCGTCGTCTGCGCCAACTGTTTCATGAGATTGATATCCGCTCCGGCGCAAAAGGCTCTGTCGCCCGCCCCGGTCAGGATTACCACCCCCACCTCGGGGTCATGTTTGATGTCGGCGAACACCTGGGCCAGCTCCTCATACATCTCTGGGCTCAGGACATTCAGAAGCCGGGGGTGGTTCAACGTGACATAAGCGATGCGTGCCTTTTTGTCGTAGAGCATGGTGTTGTACGGCATCCGTTCACTCCTCTCGGGCGGCTATCGCCCCTGAACCGGTGACAACGGTTGCTTCCTGAGAGAACATAAGCGACATCAACGCCCCCCACCCGCGCTCCAGAGAATGCTGTGGAGGGCGTCCGGCTTGTACCGGCCCAAGTAGCACGATGGGCCCATCACACGTCATCGAGCACGCGCGGTCCATCAACTCTCACCTTGGGGCGGCGGGCTGGCTGCACATGAGTAGCGTCCGGTTCGCCTGCGCACCGATGCTCGGGCTCTCGTTGCCGGGCGGGTTGGTCGTGTCGATGTGGAGTTAGGCTTGGAGCAGCTCGACCGTCTCCCCGTTCCAGCGCCGGCCAGTCGATCATGCGCGGGCGTGCTCCCAGAAGTGACCGGGGTTGGGCCGCTGGGCGAGGCGCCGCTCGAGCAGCGTCGCAGCCAGCTCCGGCTGCGGTCCGCGGAGGGCGGCGGCCAGCAGCGTGTCGTGAAAGACCTCGCGCTGGGCGTGGCTGCCGCCCACCTTCACGATGCGATCGGCCACCGGCAGCATGCGGGCCATGCTCTGCGCATACTCGGCCCGCGCGAAGGCGTGCAGGCCCTCCATCAGGGGAACCACGACCTCGCCCAGCGTCGGGTTCTTCGACTTCGTCCCGCGACGGCGCAGCCGATCGAGCTGCAGCTCGGCCCCCTCCCAGTCGCCCGACGCAGCGAGGGCCATCCCCACGTGCAGGTCGAGGAAGAGCAGTTGGGGCATCTCGATCCACCGGCGCGCGTCGGCGCCGAGCTTCGTCCAGCGCTGCGGATCGGAGCGGCCGAACAGGTCGAGCCGCCACGCCAGGGACACCGAATCCTGAAGGTCGGAGGCGATCGCGATCCGGATGCGTCCGAACACGCGCTCGAAGAGCCGCGCCCCGCGATCGTAGTTGCCCTCGGCCAGGTGCAGGAGGGCCAGGTGCCAGAGGAGGTGGTTCCGAAAGTAGCCGAGGTGATCGCACGGATGGATCCGCGGGGGCAGGCTCTCGATGCCGCGCCGGTGGTCGCCGCGCTCGTAGTGCACGTGCGCGATGGCGTGCACCGCCGACGCGTCCCGTGGATTCATCGGCACCGCGCGCTCGGCCAGCGGCAGCGCCTCGTCGAAGCGTCGGTTCTCCTCGAGCGCGAAGGCGTGGTAGCCGAGGGCGTAGCCATCGTCCTCGAGCGCGGGCAGCACCGAGCCGGTCACCTCCAGCATTTCGGCGGAGCGCCCCTGCCAGAAGTAGATGTAGTAGAGGCGCTGCATGAGCAGGACGTCGCGGGGGAATTCGGCGAGGGCCTCCCGCATCAGCGCGATCGCGTCGTTGCTGCGGCCGCCCACGAAGAAGCCGAGGGCGTCGAGGTGGCGCCGCTCGCGGGCGGTCAGCGAGGCGGCCCTCGCCGCCCCGTCGGAGGCCGCCCGCTCCATCTCCGCGCGCGCGGCGGGGACCTGCTCGTCCAAGTAGAGCGCGACAGCCAGGGCGGCGCGGGCCAACACGAACTCGGGGTCGGCCGCGATCGCCTCGCGGAAGCGCTCGACGGTATCGGCACCGAAGCCCAGCAGGGCTCGCACCCCGCGATCGTAGGCGTCCACGGCGGGCCGAGAGGAGGTCGAGACGGCGAGCCCGTACGCGTCGCGGGTCACGGCGGTCATCGTAGTTGGGTGTCCTGTGTGCTCTTCTTCAGCGCATATCGAAAATCACAGTGACTGGCGCCTTGCATGATCGTTTGCGTACGGGTCAGCTGCACGTCGGCACCAAAGCCTTCTGCCATGGTAAAATCCGCGCTGCATGTCAGCAGGAATCCTAGTTCCGGTGCGCCGATCTCTTTATAAAATTTGGCGTAGCGACATTCGGTGACGTTTATTTCGAACGCATCCGGAGTTTGTTTGATCACCTCGTAATCCAGGGCGTCCCCGGCCGCGAACCCGTCCCAGGCTGAAGCCATCTTCTCCCCGAGGTCACGGGCTCCCTGCTTCCGCCACCACTTCTCGCCATACTTGCGATACAGGTCTCCGAGCGCCTTTCGGACAATGGCGTTGGCTCGCTCCTCGCCCAGTTCTACCTGGAGGACTCTGACGAGCGGAACCAGGACCTGGGCTTGTATCTTGACCTGCTCAATCAACGGAATGTCCATCGCTCGTCTCCCTTGGTTCTCCAGTGACCTGTTCGGAATAAAAAGCGAATAAGCGGAAAAGGGATCCTACACCAGCAGCGCGGGATCGCATGATCATGTAGAGCATCGCCGGCCTCCTTGTGCCTGGCGCTGGTCTCGGGTTGCGACTCGCGACCCGCACCGAGCCCGCGGTGGACGAATACCTGGCAGACCTCGAGGTCGTCGCGAAACGGATGGCGGCCGACGGGATCCAGGGCCGCGGGAGGCCGATCCGCTACGCCTGATGTGCAAACGCCCGACGGAGGAGGAGTGTCGGTGACCGCGAGAACAGTCTCCGCCCGGTGTGGCCGCATGCCGTGCCGCCCGACGTGGCACAGCCGGGCGATCGACGCTGGCGACCGCCGAGCGCATAGGAAATACAAAGCAGGACCTGGTGTCCCCAGCCAACCGCAGGGGGAGCCGGCGGTGGGCAGCGCGGTGGCAGCGCGATGAGGGCGAAGGTGAGGGGGCCCGAGCGATCGCTTGAGGCCGGCGTGATCTGCCCGGGCGGGCGGGGCGAGGGCAGGGCGGGGTCAGGGAGCGGGCAGAGGGGTGCAGGGGTGCCGCTCCGAAGGCGGGAGCGGTGCCGGGCGAGGGGGCGGGGCCACGGCGAGGAAAGGAAGGGGGCTGCGGCCGGCGGTGGCGAACCAGAGGAGCAAGAGGCCCGCCAAAACGAGCAGCGCCACCGCCACGCCGATGCCGGCGCCGGCGCCGCTCGGGGCCGCCGGGACGACGAGGGATCCCATTCAACGGGATGTTACCTCGCCGAAGAAGCGCTCCAACATACCCCCCACGACCTCCGGCGCTTCGAGCTGGAGGAAATGGCCGCACTCGGGCAGCGCGGTGACCTCGGCCTGAGGCAGGTCCGCCTTCACGCGCGCCATGGTCTCGGCGACCTCCGGGAGGTGCGGGTCGCGCTCTCCGTAGACGATCCGGACCGGGCCCGCGAACTTCTTGAGGCCCAGGACGATCGCGGGATACCCCTTCAGCTCCGTGCCAATGCCGGCCTGGGCGAGGGCGCGGCGCGCCTCGGGCGCGTCGAAGGGCGCGAGGAAGGCGGCGAGCGTTTCTGCGGAGAGCCGGCCGGGATCGGTGAGCCCCTTCCGCATGATCGATTCCAGGCCTTTGGGGCTGGTCAGTTCCTCGGAAAGCCCGGGGGTGCGGCAGGCGTGGATGAAGTCTTTCACCGCCTGGGAGAACTCCGGATAGACGAGGGTGTTGAGCAACGCGAGCTTCTTGACGCGTTCCGGACGCTCGACGAGCCAAATGCAGGCCGATGGGGCCGCCTAGGTCGTGGACCGCGAGGCCGCCGAGCTCGCGGATGCCGAGCTTTTCGAGGAAGAGGTCGATGGCGCGGCCGAAGAAGCCGAAGCTGTAGCGAACGCCGAGCGGCTTGTCCGACCCGCCGAAACCCGGGAGGTCGAGGGCGATGGCCCGGTTCTTCTTGGCGATGGGGACCATCACCTCGCACCAGAGGAGGGAGTGCGTCGGCCATCCGTGCAGCAACAGCACCGGGGGGCCCTCTCCGAGCTCCCGGTACGCGAGGGTGAGCCCGTCCACTTGAACCTGCGAAATCGCCGCTGCGGTCATTTTCCCTCTCTTCGTAGAAAAGAAACCGACTGTTGGTCTAGAATATGACCGACGGGGGCGGTACGTCAATGGGGATCGCGCGCGCTTGCTTGAAACCGACCGCCGGTCTAGAATCGGCCACGTTGTCCGACCTCCGCCTCGAAAAGGGGAAAGCCACCCGCGATCGACTGATCGCGGCGGCGCGCAAGCTGTTCGGACGGCACGGTTACGAGGCCACCTCGATCGAGGCGATCCTGAAGGCGTCCCGGGTGAAGCGCGGGTCGCTCTACCACCACTTCACCACCAAAGAAACGCTCTTCGACGCCGTGCTCGACTCGGTGGTGGGGGGCATCGCCGAGACCACCGCCGAGGCGGCCCGCGCCGCCGGCGCCGATCCGGTGGCGCGCCTCCGCGCCGGCTGCGACGCCTGGCTCCGCATGGCGCTCGATCGGTCCATCCAGCGCATCGCCCTCCTCGACGCCGCTTCCGTCGTCGGCTGGACGCGCTGGCGCGAGCTCGATGCGAAATACACGCTGGGGCGCCTGCGCGCGAACATGCGCGGCGTCCGCGCGTTCGGCTCACTGCCGGCCGCGGAGCTCGACGTCCTCGTGCACATGTTGATGGCCGCCCTGAGCGAGGCCGCCCTGCTCATCGCGAGCGCCGAAGATCCCGAGGCGGCCCTCGCCACCGGCCGGGCGGCGGTGAAGACCTTCCTCGATCGACTGATGAGGGTGTGATCGCGGCCCCCTGATCGATACTCCGGCGCGCAAATGGCGACGGTGCTCGACCGATCGCTGTTGACATATAGACCGGTCTATATAATTATCTTGGAGAGGCGACCAAGGGCGACGCGCCTGCTCGCCTAGGAGATGGGGTCTTGCGAGCCAGTGAGCGAGGGTCAGGACCCTGAGGACACACGCCCCATGAAGGGCTGGTCGGCGCGATGGGTTACTTGGCGTGCGTGGGTTACCGCTGCTGCAGCCCGGGGTGATGGCTATCCCTGAGCGGATGGTGTGTCCCGTAAAACAGGGAAGGATGCGGTCGGCATGATCACCTGCTATATCCGCTACGTCATCGATCCCTACAAGCTTGCAGAGTTCGAACAATACTGCCGGTTGGTCATCCGGGCGGTCGAGAAGGGCGGCGGCCGGCATCACGGGCATTTTCTCCCCCACGAGGGGCCCAACAACATCGCGATTACGCTCTTCAGCTTTCCCTCGCTCGCCGA
>Ga0187893_10013476_pt1 | contig 11374 bp, 10 predicted proteins | sample MA1701074metaG_FD_139574 | JGI IMG/M metagenome (GOLD analysis project Ga0187893, IMG submission 139574) | White microbial mat communities from a basaltic lava cave in the Kipuka Kanohina Cave System on the Island of Hawaii, USA - MA170107-4 metaG ...
AACTCCGGAAATACCAAAGCCAAGCAAGGCTACAGTCACAGTAATGTAGACCAGATGGTTGTAATATAGCGCCGATAAAACTCTTGTCTGGACCAATTGCAGACATAAGGTAGAGCCGGCGGCTGCTGCCGTTGCTATATAGAGTGATGCCCACTGAAACTTATTAAATTTGGAATTTATCATTGGTACAGTTTAGCTCAATCGATATCTACGCAGATAAGCGCCCACGGTTTTTCTTTAACACGGGTCATAGCCAGAGTAGCTTTGCGCGAACCTGTAAGCTTGAGGCGTTTCTGAAATTGATCTATGTCTCCTGCCAACCCGCGCCGACGAATATCAACAATGCCTATGTCGTGACTCTTGAGACGCTTAGCCAATTGCTTATCATTCCAGGGACCGGAATCAATTATTCGAAGCGTTCGGCCAAATGGTGTTTTTATGCCGGAGTCCAAGGATAGAAAACCAATTTTGTCGTCAATTTTCCAGGCGGCGAGTTGACGTGCAAGTTCTTCCACAAGCCCGGCTCTTGTGATAGCAGGATTAGGATCGACAAGGAATTCTCCGGGCATTTTTATTTCCACGGGGCTTCCTTTCTCATCAATCATAGTGTGTCCTTCAGGCAGTATAGTTGCTCGACGCTTGCCTCTGGCTAGAGCCGGAGACCAGGCTACTGCCTCTTTTAAATCTTTTCCGAGGGCAATGAATTCCAATTCCCAGTCTTCCGGAAACAATGCATGATCAATGCCAGGTGCTGCCTTTATGCATAAATTTGCTACCTCTTGGCTCAAGTTGATGCACCATTCTAAGGGTGGTTCACTTAGTCCGGTTTTTAGACGGGAAGCAGCTGTTCGGCGTGCTGGATCAATGAATATAGCGTCTAAATTTGCCAGTGGAACATCACGCACATCCGATTGTAGAAATGTTAGGTTTCTGTCAACTCCTAATACCTGTGCGTTAGCTTTGGCTATTTCAAGGTGCAAGGGCAAAATATCGACAGCCGTGATAAATGTTACTTTTGCCAGCTGTGATAAGTCGCCGCCAATTCCACAACAAAAGTCTGCCGCATGTTTTAAGTCGCAAAAGCGCTTGGCTCTGTGCTCAGCGATTGCATCCGATGAAGCTTGTTCTAGTCCTTGTTTAGTGAAGAACATTTCCATTGCCTGTGGAAATTTCGCTCTTGCTTTCAGGCGTAGCTGGTGTTGGGTAATAGCATCAATAACCAGCTGCACAGGAAAGTCCTTGCGCAATTGTTGACCTATCTTAAGTTCGTTTTGTTCTGTCAGTTCTTCTTGCAAAAGCCGGTCGAGAATTTTCTTGCCTTCTGTGGAAAGCAAGGCATGAAAGCGCGCAATAGCATCAGTGGTATCGGACAAGCAAAAACCTTTCAAATAGATGATTTGAAATTATGCAATGCGAGAAGCTTTTTGCTTTAGTTCTTTAACGAGATCTTCTTGTCCTAGCAGATATCCGCGGCGGGCTTGATCATCTGCGTAGGCAATTATTGATTCGGTCACGTTGTTCAACATGCTGATTGGAATGAATTCGCTTATCTGATTGAGAATTTGCTCGACATGTTGCCATTCATCCGTTTGGAGCGGAATTGCATCATCAAGCCTGGCAATGATTGTGTAATTGCGGAGCTTATCCGCTTTTACGTTGTAGCCCTTTTCCATTTGAGTTGACGCCTCTGAACCCGTTCCCTTTGGTTATTCCCGAGATTCAACAGGTTAATCGTCTTTTCAAGATGCCAAGAGTGAAGTTTTAAGCTTTTACTTTTCGATAGAAGTCAACAACAAAGCGTTCGGCCGCTTTTAGACCGACAACTTCGTTCAAGCATTGTGCTTCATGCAATGCTTCCAAAATCTCTCCTACTACTGGTCCTGGTCCTATGCCAAGTAAACTCATCACACTCTTGCCATCCATAAGCGACGGAATTGATTCCTGCTTACTTATAAAGACGGGAAAACCGTTCAAAAGTTCAATCAAACTCTTTTCAAGAGCTTCTCTATTAGCACCTTCTAATCCAGGACCACATGTTGCACCAAGATCGCCAAATGCCAAGAGCATTAATTCTGGAACATCAGCACCACATTTACGATAAAAGCGATTGACAGCCTTTTCAGTAGGTGGACCCTGATGGAATAAATGTCCAGGGCGCAGGTGCCATGCCACCAATTTGACAATGAATTTGGATAGGGCAGTTGACCACTTAAGACGTTGGGCTATTACTTCGCACAAGTCGGCGCCAACTTTGTCATGCCCAAAAAAAGTGTGGCGACCCTCATCGGTAATTACCCATGTAGTTGGTTTGCCGATATCGTGAAGAAGGCATGCTAACTTTGTTGCTGCCAGTCGACTGATACCAGATGTGATGTCTTTTGCAGCACTGACCATAACCCAGGACGGCACTTTCTTTGTTGAGAGCTCTGCTTGTCTTACAACCTCTAACGAATGATCGTAAAGACCAAGGTGGTGGTAAGCATTTTTTGTCACCTGCCTGGTTGGTGTTAATTCAGGAAATATGACTTCTAGAACTGTTGCTTCGCCCATCATTTTAAGAATTGATGTAGCATCGTCAGCTTCTAGAATTTTGAAGAGTTCGTAATTGATGCGCTCGGCAGCAGACTCTGCAAGATATTTGCTGTTTTTCTTCAGGAGGTCAAAAGTTTCGCCATCAATTGTGCAATTGGTTGTTGCTTGAAATCGAAAGGCGCGCAATAAGCGCAAGGGATCAGCCAATAAATTTTCTTCGGAAATTGCTTTGACAATTTTGTTTTTTAAATCACTCAGACCACCGACCAGATCAATTATCTTGTCCGGCTCTTCCGGGTCCCAAGCCAGGGCATTGATTGTAAAATCACGGCGAAAAATATCGGTTTTGATGCTGCCGCCGACAACGCCTGCTAAGTCAATGACACAGCCTTCTTGTAAAACTACACGTGCAGTATCTAGGTTTTCGTCCAACAAAACGAAATGACCATTTAGTTTGTCGGCTAGAGTTCTGGCAAACTGAATAGCAGAATCACCGAGAAAGGCAAAATCAATGTCCTTAGGTAAATTCTCCTTTGTTGATTTGCCTGAGAAAATGTCGCGCAAATAGCCGCCAACCAAGTACAACTTAGCCTCGTGAGAGCGCGCTGTCTCAATCACGAGTTTTATTGTTGGGTCGTCGTTTGGATGTAATCCTGGAGGAAACACTTAGTGCAGGCTTTCGCTTTGAATTTTTTCCATCTCGGCAGCAGAAATTTTGAAGTGTCCCAGCCCGTAAACAATTCCGCCTACTAAGCTGCTCAGTGTTATAAGACCAAACCAGATAATGGCGTAGGTAACAGCATGTGCTTTATCCACACCCATGAGCATGAGGAAATAGGTATAAGACCACTCGCGGATGCCTATGCCATTGAATGTCGGTGTAATAAAACCAAGTACTGCGACAGATGGATAGAAAACGAAGTAATACCACAGAGGCACTTGAGTCAGACCCAATGCCATGCCCACTGCAACGTGGCAAACAACAATGACTACTTGTAGGATTACGGACCAGGCAAAAGAAACAAAAGCTAGATTTTTATTCTGCCAATAAACGGATGCAACTGATTCGTTTAATTGACGGCTGACCCAGTTGTCCTTGCCTAGAATTAGCGAGGCTAATCGGGGAACAAAAGGCAGCAGTCCAAAAACGAGGATAGTGCCGGCAAAAATTGGCCAACGAAGCTGCCATGGTAATCCATCTCCACCTGGTCCAAAAAGCAATCCGGCTGAAGCCATAAGAAAGAGCACGGAAATGCCGGCAGCTCTATCGGCAACGACGGAATAAAAGGCATTAATGTATTTGCCTGTTCCCTTAGACAGATAATAACAGCGACTCACATCGCCACCGACCGTTGAAGGAAGAAATAAATTGAAGAAAAGTCCTACATAGCAATACTGGGTAAGCTGCAGAAGGGACTTTTTGAGCCCTACGGCACTAGCTAAAAGCTGCCAGCGGTGGGCATTGAGGAATACGGACAAAAGGAAAATTACCAAAGCCGCGCCCAAGTAAAATTGGTTGGCATTGAGTGCTGCTTGCCAGGCTTCGCTAAGGTCAACTTTGCCAAAAATGAATAAGGAGGCAAAGAGGACTATGCTGATGGCGATTTTGAGCCGAAATTTGACCTCTTTTGACATTAGCTTGGCAACAATGGGATTCTGGGCTAGTACTTCGACTTGTCCTTCAAAGTGATCTGACTGCCTTTGAGCTCTTGGCGCGTCCATCTCTTGTCTGGCTTTGGTCAGTTCTTCAGTAATCATGCCCTAATTGGCTCCCGGATGCATTTTTACCGGACATATTCTAAGCGAATTCTCAGCAACGCATAGGTTGTCCGGCACAGTATAGAGATTGCCCACTAAGTTACAAAGAATTGCAGGGAAAAGACAAGGCTATTGAGTTCACTATTAAAGACTTAGAGACTAAGGAGAAAAATTTGAGCAGCTGTGGCGAAAAACTGTAGAATTAAATAAACTGAAGATTGGTGGATCTATTTATCCGGTAAAGATAATTTATCGGAATGGCAATTTAACCGAGGAGCAACCATTGCGTACGAGTGAGCCGATAAACAGGGTAATTGCGGGCATATCAGCCAGCCTGATTGTCATGGCAACTTGGCTAGGTGTCTTCGGCCAAAGCCCGGCATATGCTGAGCCGAAACCTCCTGCAACATTTATTCAAACTGACAAGATTTCTGTACCACCGCCTGTGCTTTATCGGCAGGCATGGAAACTTATCAAAGATTCTTATTACGATCAGAAATTTGCCGGACAGGATTGGACGCGCTGGGAACATCACTACGATGGCAAACTAAAGTCATCTGATGATGCCTGCAAGGCTATAGAGACAATGCTTGCCAGCCTTGGTGATCCTTACACTCGTTTTCTAAACCGCGATGCTTTTGATGAGGAGAAGTCGCAAATAGAAGCGCACTTGTTCGGCGTTGGCATGCAACTCGGCATGAATAAGGAACAAAGGGTAGTTGTAATTGCTCCTATTGAAGGCACTCCTGCTTATAACGCCAACATTATGCCTGGCGATGAAATTATCGAAGTAGACAATAAGCCAGTTAAAGGGCAGTCTCTCGATCAAGTTGTTAAGCAAATTCGTGGTCCTATAAGTACCAAGGTAATAATTACCATTGCCCGTGGCACTGAAAAGAAAAAGATTACGCTAACAAGAGCGGAGATACCTATTAAAGCAGTAGCAAATGCAACGGTATTGCCCGGTGGGATTGGTTACATACGTCTTGATACTTTCATTTCTTCAAAAGCTAACGATGAAATGCGTGAGTCCATTAAGCGTTTGGCTGGACAAAACATCAAGGGAATAGTGCTTGATTTAAGAAATAACCCTGGTGGTTTGTTATCAAATGCAATTGATATTGCCAATATGTTTATCGATACCGGCGTAATTGTCTCGACAATTGATGCTGATGGCTACAAAACATCTCAGATGGCCAGTTCAGCTTTGGTAAGCAAATTACCATTGGTAGTTTTGATCAATCCTGGATCAGCTTCTGCTAGTGAAATTTTGAGTGGAGCGTTGCGGGACAATGGCCGTGCGAAACTGGTCGGACAAAAGTCGTTTGGTAAAGGTCTTGTTCAAGCAATTAACAGACTAGATGATGGGTCCGGTATCAATGTCACCATTGCTCGTTATTTGACACCTAATGACACTGACATTAACAAGCTTGGCATTGTGCCTGATTTTGAAATTGTCTTGAAGGAAGACGACTATAAACAAGGCAAGGGACCGTGGTGGATTGATCCAACATTTAGTAATTTCAAGCGCGCCCCAACCGATGGTAAGGATGTGCAGTTACTCAAAGCGCTAGAAGTGTTGGGCAAGGAAATTGTTGCCAATTCACCTAATACGACTCTCAAGTCTGCTTCGCCATCGATATATAAGAACTAATAATCATTAGCTCTCCTATCAGATTAGCAATGCAATATTTATGCGCGACTTTAGCCGTTGCATTGGTGACATCTGTTGTTCTTCAGTTTGGTCTCGGTGCCACTGTTGCTAATGCGCCAATTTTGTATTTATTGGTGGTGACGGTTGCAGCGCTTTTTGCCGGACGTGGTGTAGCAATTTGGGTTTCCTTCGCTTCATTTCTGGTGATTAATTGGTTTTTCGTTACTCCTCGCTACACGCTGACGGTGCAATCGCCAACGGAATGGATAACGCTCTGCATGTTTTTATTCACGGCGGTTATTACCGGGCAACTTGTTGCTTTACGTGATGCGCTAATTCAGTCACGCTCCGAAGCAGCTGCCTTGGCTGATGCTGATCGTTTAAAAACAGCTTTGTTGTCCATGGTCTCACATGATTTTCGCAGCCCGCTCACGGCAATTAAGGCTTCGGTATCAACACTTTTGTCCGAGGGAAAACCATTAGATACCGAAACGCATAAGGTTCTCTGTCAAACTATTGAACAGGAAACTGATCGCTTGAATCTTTTAATTGGCAATATTCTCGATTTGTCGCGGCTGGAAGCTGGAGCCTGGCAACCAAAAATTGAAGCAACACCTGTATCTGAATTAATTGGTATGGTCCTGGACAATTTCAATGCAGAGTTAAATAAGCGTATCGTTGTTCAAATAGACTCTCAGTTAACCGATATTGCTATTGATTCTGTGCAGATGGTACAAGTTGTGAAAAACTTGGTGGAAAATGCTTTGAAATATTCGCCATCGGACTCACTGGTGGAAATTGTTGCCGGACGAGATGATGAGAGTACAACAATTGCCGTGCTTGATAGAGGCTCCGGATTATCCGGTGAAGATATTGAGCATATTTTTGAAAGATTCTATCGAGGCGTCGGATTACCAGAAAGTTCATTGCCTGGCTTAGGAATTGGTTTAGCTGTTTGCCGTGGACTGGTAGAAGCAAATGGTGGAACATTAGCTGCCGGCAATCGTCAAGGTGGTGGAGCCGTCTTCACAATTTCACTTCCTTTGCGGTAACGTGGTACTTATGGACTTTAGGACAAAGAAATGAAAGTTCTTGTTATCGATGATGAGCCACAAATAAGACGAGCTTTGCGCGCTGGTTTGGAAAGAACCGGCTATTCTGTACAGTCCGCCTCCACCGGCGAAGAAGGCTTAACATTAGCTTCGGAAAGACCTCCGGATATTGTCATATTGGATTTAGCAATGCCAGGCACTGATGGCTTTGCGGTTTGTGAAGAGTTAAGGCGCTGGACTAATATTCCAATAATTGTTTTGTCCGTAAGGGACAAGGAGGACGATAAGATTCGCGCTCTGGATTTAGGAGCCGATGATTATCTCATTAAGCCATTTGGAGTTGGTGAATTGCTTGCGCGTATGCGTGCGGTATTGCGCCGCGCCTCTACTAATGAAGAGGATTCCGGTGAGCCGGCATTTGTTGTGGATGATTTGAAAGTTGATTACATAAATAGGCAGGTGACTGTAGCTGGTCAAGAAATTCACTTGACGCCAAAAGAGTACGATTTACTCAAATGTCTTATTTACTATCGCAATCGTGTAATGACGCATAGTCAATTGTTGTCCAAAGTGTGGGGACCGGATCACGTATACGAAGCGCATACCTTGCGTGTGCATATGGCAAACCTAAGAAGCAAGATTGAAAAGGACCCGGCACGTCCTAAGCATATTCAAACAGAACCACGAATTGGCTATCGGTTTAAGGTCGACGAATAGGCATTTTGGAATCTTTTAAGATGGTCTTGATAGTTTCTTGATAGATGAAAGTATTCCTTTACTCCTCCTTGATTAAAACTGCTGTTAAATGGGCAGTACTTGGAAGGACTTCCAAGTACTTATTTTTGGTGCATAATGGCAGGTTAATGTGGTTACCACGGAGCGTCGGGCGGCTACAACTAGAAATCAGTTTCGTCGCTGGTTTTTTGCAGGTCTTCGCAAAAGTAAAGTCGAATCTCATGAGCAAGACTCCTGGTGGAAGGTTATGTGCCTTACAGGGGTTGATTATTTCTCTACACTTGGTTATCAACCAGGGATTGCCCTTCTAGCGGCTGGACTGTTGTCGCCTGTGGCAACGTTATTGGTTGTACTTATAACTTTATTTGGACTGGTGCCTTTATATTCGAGGGTGGCTACGGAAAGTCCGCATGGTCAGGGCAGTGTAGCTATGCTGGAACGCTTATTGCCCGGTTGGTCTGGAAAAACTCTTGTTCTAATACTTTTGGGATTTGCAGCAACTGATTTTGTTATCACAATAACTCTGTCAGCTGCCGATGCTACAGCGCACCTGTTGGAAAATCCTCTTTGGCCGGCGTTTTTAGAACATAGAGAAGGTGTGACCATATTTATACTGAGCGTTTTGGGGGCAATCTTTCTAGCCGGTTTTCGGGAAGCAATTGGATTGGCTGTAGCTATAGTTGTTCTTTATCTTTTTTGTAATTCTGTGGTTTTAGCTCGAGCAGTGGTTGAGGTTGTAGCGCATCCGGAAGTTTTCGCCAAATGGCAAAGCGGATTATTTGCGTCCTTCGGCAATGTTTGGTCAATGATTGGTGTATCGGCAATTCTGTTTCCCAAGCTTGCTTTAGGCATGTCCGGATTCGAAACTGGTGTTGCTGTCATGCCGCTGGTTCGAGGACAAGCAAGTGATACTCATGAAAAGCCGCTAGGTAGAATTAAAAACACCAAAAAACTTCTTTTGACTGCGGCAATAATTATGGCTGCATTGCTTTTGGTAAGCACTGTCGTGACAACGGTTTTGATTCCGCCGGAAGCTTATAAAACAGGTGGTGATGCCGATGGGCGGGCACTTGCCTATCTGGCTCACCTTTATCTAGGGCACACAATGGGAACCGTCTACGACATAAGCACGATTCTCATTCTTTGGTTTGCCGGAGCATCGGCAATGACCGGTTTGCTTAATCTAGTACCGCGGTATTTGCCACGTTATGGCATGGCACCCGAATGGACGCGTGCGCAAAGACCGCTTGTTGTATTTTTTACACTAGTTACATTCCTGGTTACGGTTATCTTCAAAGCTAGCGTTGATGCGCAAGCAGGAGCTTATGCTACAGGGGTCTTGGTGCTCTTTGTTTCGGCATCTTTGGGTGTTGTGCTTGCTGTCTGGAAGGAAAGTCTAGGTAAAAAGCTTTTATTCGGCGGTATTTTGGCAGTGTTTGTTTACACGACAATTGCCAACATGCTTGAACGACCGGAAGGCTTACATATTGCTTCTTTCTTCATCGCCGCGATCGTTGTCTTTTCTCTTGCTTCAAGAATAGTTAGGTCCTTCGAACTAAGAGTTGATGAAGTAATTTTCGATGCGACAGCGGAAAGTTTTCTTGATCAGGCGCTACACACGCCTGGTGGAATTTGTCTTCTAGCTCATAGACCGGGTGGACGAGACTACTTAGAGAAAGAATTGGAAACTCGTAGCGTGCATAAGCTTACAAACGACGAGGCAAGTTTTGTCTTTCTGGAAGTTAGCGTAAGTGATCCGTCGGAATTTGCTGGAGAAATCCTACGTGTTTCAGGACACCAAATTGAAGGCGCCAAGGTGCTTAGGTGCCAGAGTCATGCCGTGCCCAATGCGATTGCCGCTATTTTATTGTACTTGCGTGATAAAACAAAAACTATCCCACATGTGTATTTCGGCTGGACGGAAGGAAATCCACTTTCCTATGTCTTCAAATATATTTTCCTGGGTGAAGGCGAAACTGCTCCTGTGACAAGAGAAATATTGCGGCAGGTGGAAGCAAATCCGGCACGCCGGCCAAGAATTATTGCAGGTTGAAAATGAACGCACGTCAGGCAATTAGCTATGATCAGTTATTGTCTTTAGCTGTAGGTTTGCTTGGTGCAACAGGGTCCTTTTTCGCTGTTTACTTGTCTAGTTGTTTCATGCTGCATGATAAGGCGTTTTCATTCTTGTACGCGCTTGTTGTAAGCTTACTTTGTTTGCTTTGTATAAGAAGACGGGTAATTAGCAATCTACGCCGACAATAGCGCGGCCATGATGTTTAATTTGAGTTGTTTGGGTAATTGTCGTAGCGCGCTCGGTGAGCCAATCTGGTGCGATGCGTCCAGTGAGAATGAGCATTGTGGGATCTTTTCTTTGATCAAGGACTTCTTTTATTTCATCCCAATTGATTATGCCGACTCGGCCAATATCTAAAAGTTCATCGCATACAACAATGTCATCACCACGCAAGAGAGCTTCTTTGACGTATTGTAAGCCTTGTCTTGCAGCATCGGTATCTTCCGGCAATATGCCATTTGGTGAGCTGTATAAGCGGAAACTACCTTTCGGTCCGGTGCCAATTCTATTTATGCCAGTGTAGTTAACTGAAAGCTTGCCAAAGAAATTGGCGGCGCTGGACAGATAGCGAAGCGTCTTGCCTTCGCTGGAGTTTTCTTCCAGCTTATCGAAAAAAACAATGGACACATTCTTGTGTGCGGCTATGGCTCGTAAGATGACGCCAAAAGTAGCGGTTGTTTTACCGCATCCTTGTCCTAGATAGAGACGCACGCGTTCTAGATTTTCTGGCAGATCGACAATTGATGTCATGAGCCGTTCATCCATGTTTAACACCTGAATATCATAACCAATAGAGAAGTTCATGACTTCAGGGGAATTGGATTACCTTGATTATCGACCGACACAAATGTCAGATCTGCTTTGGTTACGTGAATAATTTCGCCTTTCCGGTCAACCTCCACATCAATGTGGACGCGCACGGAGGTCTTGCCTAATTTGACCGTTGAGGAATAAAAACTAACAAGTTCACCGACTCTTACTGGATGCTTGAAAACAACGCCATCCATTGCCACGGTGACTATTCTATGTGGCGTATGTTTGCCGGCTTCCACGGCGCCTGCTAAGTCGATATAGCTCATGATAATGCCGCCAAATATAGTGCCGGCGGCATTCGTGTCACGCGGTAGGAGCATGACACGAATGGCCGGTTGACGATTATCTTTAGGAAACTCGGTAGAGTTCAATGATTAGTCCCTAGAGTGTGGAATCCGGTCCACCGGAATGTTTGCTGGCAAGCGCAAAACGCTTGTTGCAGACATCCCAATCGATATTGGCTACAAATGCATCGAGATATTTAGCTCTATCAATACCGTAATCGATCATATATGCATGTTCATATACATCCAGCACGACAACCGGTATCACGTTGGCAGGTACCCACATATTGTGCATATCCAATCCATATGCATGCAGCTGGCCATCGCGGGTATTGTAGCCAACAATAACCCAACCACGCATGCACTTACCGGCAGCTTTGAAGTAATCCATGAATTTGCCGGTTGAGCCGAAGCTTGCTTCAATAGCTAACTTTAAGTCGCCGGTTGGCTCACCGCCTGCTCCGCCCAG
>Ga0187893_10013477_pt1 | contig 11373 bp, 14 predicted proteins | sample MA1701074metaG_FD_139574 | JGI IMG/M metagenome (GOLD analysis project Ga0187893, IMG submission 139574) | White microbial mat communities from a basaltic lava cave in the Kipuka Kanohina Cave System on the Island of Hawaii, USA - MA170107-4 metaG ...
CTTCGAGATCGAGGGCGGCGGCTGGTACGCGGCCTACGCGCCGGCCGGGACGCCGGCGCCCGCGATCGAGCGCCTGTCGAAGGCGATCATCGCCGCGCTCAACGCGCCGGACGTGCGCGAGAGGCTCGACACCTACGGCATCGAGCCCACCGGCCTGCCGCCTGCCGAGCTCGCCCGCATCCACAAGCGCGACTACGACCTGTGGGGCCCGGTGATCAAGGCATCGGGCTTCAAGCCCGGCAGTTGAACGTCCTGTTCGCCTCGCAGAAGGAGCAGCCGGAGTTCTGGTTCCCCCTGCTCCGCGCGGCGCTGCCGCGGGAGCGCTTCTTCGCCTGGCCCGAGACCAACGGCGGCGACATCGACATCGCGCTGGTGGCGACGCACCCGCCGGGGACCTTCGCGCGGCTGCCGCGCCTGAAGTTCGTGCAGTCGCTGTGGATGGGGATCGAGAACATCCTCGCCGACCCGGACTACCCGCGCCACGTCCCGCTCGCGCGCCTGATCGATCCCGGGATGGTGAACGCGATGGGCGAGACGGTCGCGGCGCACGTGCTCGACTGGCACCGGCACCTGTACCTGTATCGCCGCTGGCAGCGCGAGAAAAAGTGGAAGCGCCGCCGCCAGTACCTGCCCTCGGATCGCACGCTGGGGCTGCTCGGCCTGGGCGAGCTCGGCCGCACGGTCGCCGCGCGCCTGCTGGGAATGGGATTCCACGTCGCCGGCTGGAGCCGCAGGCCGAAGCAGATCGAGGGCGTGTTCTGCTCGACCGACCTCAAGGAAGTCCTGCCAAGGAGCGATGCCGTGGTCTGCCTCCTGCCGCTCACGCCGGACACGAGGCACGTGCTGCGCGAGGAGACGCTCGGGCTGATCCGCAAGGGCGGCTGCGTGATCAACGTCGCGCGCGGCGGGCACGTCGCGATTCCCGACCTGCTCGCGGCGCTCGACGCGGGGCACCTCGAGCAGGCCTACCTCGACGTCTTCGACACCGAGCCGCTGCCGGCGGACAGCCCGCTGTGGGCGCACCCGCGCGTCACCGTGACGCCGCACGTGGCGGCGTTCACCGAGCCGCGCACCTCCGTCGCCAGGATCGCCGAGAACATCGAGCGGCTGCGGCGCGGCGAGCAGCCGCTCGCGCTGGTGGATCTCGCCGCCGGCTACTGAGGGCGCGCTACCCGGCGCCGCGCGGCGGGTCGTTGCGCATCACCTTGCGCATCGTGTGGCGGCGGTTGCGCGTGTACGGGCGCACCTCGGTCGGCCAGCGGCCGAGCTCCACCGCCGCCGCCCACGCGGGGCTGGTGACGACGCCGATGTCCGCGAGCTCGTAGACCGCGCTGTACTTCGGCTCGCCCTCGGCGGCGATCGTCTTCACCTGGCCGCCGATGCTCATCTCCAGCGGCGCGAGCGTGGCGCGCGTCACGGCGAGCACGCCGGGCACCTTGAGCAGGAACGGGATGTGCTCGGTGTCGTAGACCTGGTTGAAGACCGCCTCCCTCTCGGGGTCCACGTCCATGCTCGCGGTGAAGAGGTATCTTGCATCCGGGTGCATGCGAAGTCTCCCTGCGGCGCAGCGCCTGGCGCGATCGTAGCACCGCGCTGCCCGCCGCCGGGCATCCGGCGCGCGCGTGCCGCGCCCGCCTAGGCGCCGTAGGAGAGCTTCGGGTACCAGTCCCGGCCGCGGCCCTCGGGGGTGAAGTCGAGCAGGTTCCACAGCGGCCAGATCGAGTCGACGTGCCTGGGGTGCTGGTTGGGGGCGGACTTGGCGAAGAAGAGCTCGCTGCAGTACTGGTGGCGGATCCCGCCCTTGCGCCGCGCGAACACGTTGAGCAGCGGCCATTGCGCGCCGTCGGCGGTCTCGGCGAGGATGTCGATGCCGCCGTGCCTCTGGGCCACCGTCTGCATCGCCGCCTCGACGGAAGCCTCGTCGGCGACGTCGCAGGCGATGACGGTTTCGCCCTTCTGAACGTCCAGGCGGGCGACCGAAGCGGAGAACTTCTCCAGAAGCTCTGCGCTGGCCTTGCCGATGCCCTTCGCGGCGCCGGTGACCACGGCTACCTTTCCCTGGAGATCGAAGAGCTGCATCGGCGCGCCAGTATACTGAGGAGGCAATGCATGACCTCCTGATCCGCGGTGCGCTGCTGGTCGACGGCAGCGGCGCGCCGCCGGCGCACGGCGACCTCGCGGTGAAAGACGGCCGCATCGCCGGCGTCGGCAGCAGCCTCGGCCCGGCGCGGGAGACCGTCAACGCCGAGGGCCTGGCGCTGATGCCGGGCATCATCGACAACCACACGCACTACGACGCGCAGCTCACCTGGGATCCGCTCGCCTCGCCCTCGCCGGCGCTGGGAGTCACCACGGCGGTGATCGGCAACTGCGGCTTCACCATCGCGCCTTGCCGGTGCGCGGACCGCGAGCTGGTGATGCGCAACCTGACCCAGGTCGAGGGCATGGCGCTCGAGGTGCTGCGCGCCGGGATCCGCTGGGAGTTCCAGACCATCCCCGAGTACCTCGAGATGCTGGAGCGCCGCGGCGTCGCGCTCAACGTGGCCGCGTTCGCCGGGCACTCCTCGATCCGCACCTGGGTGATGGGCGAGGAGGCGCCGCGGCGCGCGGCGACCGGGGCCGAGGTCGCGCGCATGCGCGCGCTGGTCCTCGAGGGCATGGCTGCGGGCGCGATCGGGTTCTCGACCAGCACCTCGCCCGCTCACAACGGCGAGGGCGGCCTGCCGATGCCCTCGCGCCTCGCCCACGAGAGCGAGCTGCGCGCGCTCGTCGCCTGCCTGGGCCAAGCCGGGCGCGGCGTTTTCATGCTGACCAAGGGCGGCCAGACGTCGATCGCCTTCCTCGAGGAGCTTGCCGCCTCCTCCGGCCGCCCGGTGGTGGTCGCGGCGCTGCTGCACAACAGCACCAACCCGGGCGTGGTGTTCGATGACCTCGACGCGATCGCGGCCGCCGCCGCGCGCGGGCGAAGGATGGTGGGCGCGGTGTCCTGCTGCCCGCTGAGCTTCGACTTCACCATGCGCTCGCCCTACCCCATCGAGGGGCTGGAGTCGTGGCGGCCGGCGCTCGGGCTGAGGGGCGAGGAGTTCAAGGCGAAGCTCGCCGACCGGGGCTTCCGCCAGGCGATCCGCGACGAGCTCGCGCGGCCTGCGGCCTTTCGCCTCTTCAACGGCGAGTGGGACAAGGTGCAGGTGGTCGAGGTCGCGCGGCGCCAGCACGCGCGCTGCGAGCAGCGCAGCCTCGCCGAGCTCGCCCGCGAGTCGGGCCAGGACCCGCTCGACATCTGGTTCGACCTCGCGCTCGCCGAGGACCTCGAGACGGTGTTCGTGGCGCTGACGCTCAATTCCGACGAGCGCGCGGTGGGGCGGATGCTGCGCCACCCGGCCAGCCTGGTTTCGCTCTCGGACGCGGGCGCGCACCTCACGTTCTTCAACGACGCGGGCTACGGCCTGCACCTGCTCGGGCGCTGGGTGCGCGAGCTGAAGGTGCTGACGCTTGCCGAAGCGGTGCACCATCTCACCGGCCTGCCTGCCCGGGTGTTCGGTATCCGCGGGCGCGGCCGGCTCCAGGCCGGCTACGCGGCCGACCTGCTGCTCTTCGACCCGGCGAAGGTGAACCGCGGGCCCAAGGAGCGCGTGCGGGATCTGCCGGGCGGCGGCGCGCGCCTGACCACGCCTGCGATCGGCGTGCACGGCGTCTGGGTGAACGGCGCGTGCGTCGCGGACGCGCGCGGCATGCGCCCGCTCGCGCGTCTGCCGGGGAAGCTGCTGCGCGAGTTCGCCGCATAAGGCCGAAACCGTCGTCGCCCAGCGACGATTGGACGTGAGATGTGCCTCATATCCCATTGATTCAATGTGAGTCTGCAAGCCGGCACGGCGTCTGCTTGCGCTCGTTCTCCGGCCTCAACCCTGGGAGACACGCGATGCTGCAAAAAGACAGCTTCTTCAGACGCTCTGAGCCCCTCGCACGCCCCCTGCCGCCCGCGCCACCGCCGGCCACTCCGGAGCCGGCGCGCCACGAGCCGCCGAAAGCCGCGGAGAAGGGCGAGGAGCGCAAGGAGGCGAAGCTGATCGTCGGTCCGGACATCAAGATGAAGGGCGTGGAGGTGACGGATTGCGACACGCTGGTCGTCGAGGGCCGCATCGAGGCGACGCTCGACTCGCGCGTGCTGCAGATCGCGGAGAAAGGAACGTTCGCCGGCACCGTCGCAGTCGACACTGCGGAGATCCACGGCCGGCTCGAGGGCGAGCTGACCGTGCGCAAGCATCTCGTGGTGCACGCCACGGGACGCCTGTCGGGGAAGATCCGCTACGCGCGGATCAAGGTCGAGGAAGGCGCCGAGCTCTCGGGCGAGATCAGCGTGCTCGAGCGCGCCCATGCCGGCGCGCCGCGGCAGGCGCCGCCGCGGCAGGCGGCAGGTGCCATCTCGCCCTGAGCGCGTGCAAGGACGAAGCGGCTACGGCTGCGCGGCGCGCAGCATGCCTGCGGTCTCGAGGAAGCGCAGGATCGCGTCCAGGCCCTGCCCGGTCTTCAGGTTGGTGAAGACGAACGGGCGCGCGCCGCGCATCTTGCGCGCGTCGCGCTCCATCACCTCGAGCGAGGCGCCGACCAGCGGCGCGAGGTCGATCTTGTTGATGACGAGCAGGTCGGACTTGGTGATGCCGGGTCCGCCCTTGCGCGGGATCTTGTCGCCGGCGGCGACGTCGATCACGTAGAGCGTCAGGTCGGAGAGCTCGGGGCTGAAAGTGGCGGCGAGGTTGTCGCCGCCCGACTCGATCAGCACCAGGTCGAGATCGGGGAAGCGGCGGCTGAGGCGCGCCACGGCTTCGAGGTTGATCGAGGCGTCCTCGCGGATCGCGGTGTGCGGGCAGCCGCCGGTCTCGACACCGAGGATGCGCTCGGGGGCGAGCGCATGGTTGCGCACCAGGAACTGCGCGTCCTCCTCGGTGTAGATGTCGTTCGTCACCACGGCGATGGCGTAGCGGCCGCGCAGCGCGCGGCAAAGCGCCAGCGTGAGCGCCGTCTTGCCCGAGCCCACCGGCCCGCCGATGCCGACCCGCAGCGGGCCGGCGCTCATGACCGGAACAGCCTCGAGTATTGCGTCTCGTGCCGCGCCGAGAGGATCGCGAGCCGCGGCGCGAAGGCGCCGAGCTCCTCGTCCTCCAGCGAGCGCGCCTCGGCGGCGACCGCCCCCAGGCGCGCGCCGAGCGCGAGCAGGATCCGCTGCCCGTCGGTCTGCCCGAGCGGGACCGCCTTGACCGCGGCCATCACCTGGTTCTCGAGCCAGGCCCAGAGGTAGCCCGCGAGCGCAGCATCGGGCTCGATGCCCCAGGCGACTGCGGCTCGCGCAAACGCCGTCGGGAAGGCGAATTCATGCTCTGTCGCCCCCGAGCGCTCTTGTCGGGGGCCCACGAGATCGTCGAGCAGCCTGCTCAACGCGTACCCCATCTGCACTGTCTCGGCGCGGAGCTCCGCTGTCTCGCGGCTGGCGAGGAAGATCTCGTTCCATTGCTTCACGGCATCGAGGTCCCCCGCCCGCCAGGCCGTGCAGAGTCTGAGGAACGCCGGCGCCTCCATGCGCGCAACGGGGTGCGCGAGCACCGCGCCGATCCAGCGCTCGGCGCTCGCCGCATCGCGCACCAGGCCCGCCTCGATCGCGGCCTCGAGTCCGCCCGAGTAGCTGTAGGCGCCGGCCGGCAGCGCCGGGCTCGCGAGCTGCAGCAGCCGCACGAGCTGGTCAGTGCCCGTGCTTGTGGTCATGGTGGTGATCTTCGTGGTCGTGGTCGCCCTTGTGCTCCCCGTATTCGTGAATGCGGGCGCCGTGCGTGTGTTCCCCGTGGCTGTGGCCCGCGCCATAGGCGCCGGCCTCGGGTTCGAAAGGCGATTCCACGCGCCTCAGGCGCGCACCGAGCCCTTGCAGCATCTCCTCGAGCACATGGTCCTCGACGATGCGCAGGAACCCCTCGCCCACCTGCACCGCGACGTGCCGGTTGCCGAGATGGTACGCGGCGCGCGCGAGCGCTGCAGCATCGGAGCACTCGATGTGCAGCAGCCGCTCCGGCTCGGCGACCACCTCGATCACGCGCCCGTCGGAGGCCGCAACGAGGTCGCCGCCGCGCAGCACCTCGCCGCGCGGCAGCATGAGCGCAACCTCCTCGCCCGATTCGAGCCGGGCGTGCAGGCGGCTCTTCTGCCGCGCTTCGAACGGCAGCTTGAGCCGCCCGCGCACCTCGATGCGGTAGGCGCCCTTCGCGCCCTTCAGCTTCGCCTTGATCTGCAGCATCAGAACAGGAAATAGCGCTGCGCCATCGGCAGCGACTTCGCCGGCTCGCAGACGAGCAGCTCGCCGTCGGCGCGCACCTCGTAGGTCTCGGGATCGACCTCGATCCTCGGCTGCCAGGCGTTGTGCACCATGTCCTGCTTGCCGATCCTGCGCACGTTCTTCACCGGTAGGAGCGTCCTGAGGTCCATCTTCTGCACGTCCTTGCCCTTCAGGAAGGCCTGCGAGACGAAGGTCACGGACGAGCGGCGCAGCGCCCCGCCGAAGGCGCCGAACATCGGCCGGTAGTGCACCGGCTGCGGCGTCGGGATCGAGGCGTTCGGGTCGCCCATCGCGGCGGCGGCGATGGTCCCGCCCTTGAGGATGAGCGAGGGCTTGACGCCGAAGAAGCCCGGCTTCCAGAGCGCGAGGTCGGCGAGCTTGCCGGCCTCGATCGAGCCGACGTGCTCCGAGAGGCCGTGCGCGATCGAGGGGTTGATCGTGTACTTGGCGACGTAGCGCTTGACGCGCGCGTTGTCGTGCGTCTTCGGGTCGCCCTTGAGCGCGCCGCGCTGCAGCTTCATCTTGTGCGCGGTCTGCCAGGTGCGGATGATCACCTCGCCTACGCGCCCCATCGCCTGCGAGTCAGAGGACATCATCGAGAACGCGCCGAGGTCGTGCAGGATGTCCTCGGCGGCGATCGTCTCCCGGCGGATGCGCGACTCGGCGAAGGAGACGTCCTCGGCGATCGCGGGATCGAGGTGGTGGCACACCATCAGCATGTCGAGGTGCTCGGCGATGGTGTTCACGGTGTAGGGCATGGTCGGGTTGGTCGAGGACGGCAGCACGTTCGGCTCGCCGCAGACGCGGATGATGTCCGGCGCATGCCCCCCGCCTGCGCCCTCGGTGTGGAAGGTGGCGATGGCGCGCCCCTTGAAGGCGCGGATCGAGGTCTCCACGAAGCCGGACTCGTTCAGCGTGTCGGTGTGGATCGCCACCTGCACATCGTGCTCATCGGCCACGGCGAGGCAGTTGTCGATCGCGGCTGGCGTGGTGCCCCAGTCCTCGTGCAGCTTCAGGCCGATCGCCCCGGCCCTCACCTGCTCGCGCAAAGGGCCGGGAAGGCTCGCGTTGCCCTTGCCCAGAAAGCCGAGGTTCATCGGGAACGCCTCTGCCGCCGCGAGCATCGAGTGGATGTGCCAGGGGCCCGGCGTGCAAGTGGTGGCGAACGTGCCGGTGGCGGGCCCGGTGCCGCCGCCGATCATCGTGGTCACGCCCGACATCAGCGCCTCCTCGATCTGCTGCGGGCAGATGAAGTGGATGTGGCAGTCGACGCCGCCGGCGGTGACGATCATGCCTTCGCCGGCGATCACCTCGGTGCCGGCGCCGATCGGGATCGTGACCGCGGGCTGGATGTCCGGGTTGCCCGCCTTGCCGATCCTCCAGATCCTGCCTTGCCTGATGCCGATATCCGCCTTGACGATGCCCCAGTGGTCGACGATCAGGGCGTTCGTGATCACGGTATCCGCGACCTTCGCCGCGGGCAGCTGGCTCTGGCCCATGCCGTCGCGGATCACCTTGCCGCCGCCGAATTTCACCTCCTCGCCGTAGGTGGTGAGGTCCTTCTCCACCTCGATCCAGAGGTCGGTGTCGGCGAGCCGCAGGCGATCGCCGGTCGTCGGCCCGAACATCTCGGCGTAAGCCTGGCGGCTGATTCTCACTTGAGCCTCCCCATCACCCGCCCGGCGAAGCCGTACACCTTGCGCGCGCCGGCGAGCGCGACCAGCTCCACGGTGCGTGTCTGCCCCGGCTCGAAGCGCACCGCGGTCCCCGCGGCGATGTTCAGCCGCATGCCGTAGGCGCGGGCGCGCTCGAACCGCAGCGCCTCGTTCGCCTCGTGGAAATGGTAGTGCGAGCCGACCTGGACCGGCCGGTCGCCGCTGTTGGTCACCTTGAGCGTGAGCGTCTTGCGGCCCCGGTTGAGCTCGAGCTCGCCCGGGGCGACTTTCATCTCGCCGGGGATCATGGGATCGGGTTGTGCACGGTGACGAGCTTGGTGCCGTCGGGAAAGGTCGCCTCGACCTGGATCTCCGGGATCATCTCCGGCACCCCTTCCATCACCTCGTCGCGCTTCAGGAGCGTCGCGCCCCAGGTCATCAGCTCCGAGACCGCCCGGCCGTCGCGGGCGCCTTCCATGATCGCGGCGCTGAGGAACGCGACCGCCTCGGGGTAGTTGAGCTTGAGCCCGCGGCCGCGGCGGCGCTCGGCGAGCAGCGCCGCCGTGAACACCAGCAGCTTGTCCTTTTCTCTCGGGGTCAGCTCCATGTTACTCGATCCTTGCGCTCGCCTCGCCGATTCCCGGGAAGCGCGCCAGGATCTCCTCGCCCGGCCGGGCGAGCTCCAGGCCGGTCCAGGAGCCGGTGGTCACCAGGTCGCCCGCGCGCAGCGGCCTGCCGCGCCGCGCGCAATGCGCCGCCGTCCACGGCAGCAGGCGGAACGGGTCGCCCCAGGGATGCGCGCCGCGCGCCGCGAACGAGCGCCGGCCGATCCACAGCTCGACCGGCTGTGCCCTGAAATCGATCCGGCGCCAGGCGCGCGTGCCGCTTCCCACCACCAGCGCGCAGTTGTTCTGGAAATCGGCGAGTTTCCAGAGCGGCGGCGTGTTCTGCCAGCCGGCGAGCCGCGTGTCGCAGATCTCGATCGTCACCAGCGCTTCGATCACCGAGGCGGCGAGCTCGCGCTCCGGGATCGCGCGCTCCGCGCCGATGATGTCGTGGCCGACGCGGTAGGCGATCTCGGCCTCGACGCCGATCATGTTCATGCCCGCGGCGGCGAGCCGCGCCGGGCTCAGATGCACGTTGGCCGCGGCGATCGGCGCCGCCGTCGGCTCGACCTTGTCGCTCGGCCCGCCCGCCTTCCAGGCGCCCGGCCACTTCCCCGGCCAGAGCAGGGCGAAGGTCTCGTCCTGCACCCGGTAGGCGTCCTCGGCCGTGGCGAGCACCGCGTCCGGGGGAATCGCGAGCGGGCGCTGCGCGCGCCGCGCCTCGACGAGCAGGCCCGCGATGCGATCGACCGCTGCGCTGGTCACGTGCGCCAGATCCTGGGCTCGCGCGCCTCGCGGCCGGCGAGCGCCGGCCGCAGCGCGCGCCACAGCGCCTCGAAATAGCGCCGCGCCGACTCTCCCGAGTCGCCAAGGTACCGCGCGAGCAGCACCCCGGGCAGCAGCGTCACGCCGGTTTCGCCCTCCGCCGAGCGGGCCTCGCGGCACGCCGCGAGCTGCGCCGCGCCGAGCCCGGGGAAGGACGCGCAAAGCGTGCCGCAGACCGTTGCGCCCGCAAGGCCGGCGTCCGCTTCGAGGAGCGCCCCGCCGCCCTCGATGCGGCCGCGCTCGCGCCAGGCGAGCCGTCCCTCGAGCCGGATCTCGGTCTCCAGGCGGCACGTGCCGCGGGTAAATCGCTCCCCCGATCCCGCGCGCCCCAGGCAGACGATCTCCCAGCCCAGAAAGCCCGCCTCGGCCGCGAGCCGGACCCGGGTCGACAGGTGCGCCGCCGCGCCGTCGAACACGATCGTCTCCTGCGGCAGCCATTCGAGCACAGCGCCGGCAGCGACCTCGATCTCGATGCGCTGCCGCGCCCGGGGACCCGCGGTGCGGTACCACTTTCCCGCCCCGGGCGTCGTCAGCAGCGCATGGGCGCCGGCGCCGGCCCCGAGCGAGATCTGCAGCTCGTCGCCGCCGACGATCCCCCCGGGCGGATGAACCACGATCACGTGGCAGACTTCCCCCCCTTCCGGGTAGAGCGGCTTCTGCACCACCAGCGGGCCGTCGTGGCGCCGTGCCGCGAGCACCGTCCTGCCCGCCCGGGACTGGAACTCGAGGGAGAGATTGGCGGTCCAGCTGGCGCTGACCGGCTCGGCGATTCGCATCCCGGGACCCGCGGCGACGAGGCAGGGTCAGATGCCGCGCCCGGTGATGACCCGGCCGGACCGGGCCTGGTCGGGAAAACTCGCGCTCACGCGTACCTCTTTTCCAGCTCCTTGTATTGATCCGCGCCAAGGACCTTCTGCCGCTCCGCGAACAGCATGAGTTTCGACTCGATGCCCTCGATCGAGCCCCGGTCGTGCAGGTGCTGCAGCACCTCCTGCATGGCGAGGAGCGATGCCTGCAGCGCTGCGTTGGCATAGAGGATCACCGCGTAGCCCGCCGCGGCGAGCTCGGCGCGCGGCAGCAGCGGGGTCTTGCCGCCGATCACCATGTTGCACAGGTGGATGCCGGGAACCTGGCGCGGAATGGCAGTGAGCTCCTCCCGGCTGAGTGGCGCTTCGACGAAGAGAAAGTCCGCGCCCGCCTCCTGGTAGGCGCGCGCCCGATCGAGCGCCGCCTCGAAGCCCTCGACCGCGCGCGCGTCGGTGCGCGCGAGGATCATCATGTCGTCATCGACCCGCGCATCTACGGCCGCCTTGAGCTTGGACACCATCTCCTGCCTGGGGATCACCTCCTTGCCGTCGAAATGGCCGCAGCGCTTCGGGTAGGTCTGATCCTCGAGCATGATCGCGTTGGCCCCCGCGCGCTCGAGCAGCTGCACGGTGCGGCGCGCGTTGATGGCGTTGCCGAAACCGGTGTCCGCGTCGACCAGCAGGGGGATGCGCACCGCGTCGCGGATGGCGGCCACATGCCCGGCGAGCTCCGTGACCGACACCAGGCCGATGTCGGGCACGCCCAGGTAGGTGTTCGCCACGGCCGCCCCGCTCACCATCATCATCCGGTAGCCCGCAGCCTCGACTACGCGCGCGGCAAGCGCGTTCGCGACGCCCGGCATGAGCTGTCCGGCGCCGGGCTGCAGGTCCCGGCGCATCATCTGATTGAGGGACGTTCCCATTCGATCGGCAGGCAGACCGCTTCATTATGCCGGCCCCGGTGCCGAATTCAATGGGGCGGCCGGCTCGACTGCAGGCCTCACACCGCGAGCAGCCGCCGCACCCCGTCCCGGTCCATCTCCGCGCCGGTGCCGCGCGCGACGATCTCGCCGCGCTCCATCACCAGGTACTGGTCGGCGAGCGAGCGCGCGAAGTCGTAGTACTGCTCGACCAGCAGGATCGCCATCTCGCCGGTCGCGGCC
>Ga0187893_10013478_pt1 | contig 11370 bp, 10 predicted proteins | sample MA1701074metaG_FD_139574 | JGI IMG/M metagenome (GOLD analysis project Ga0187893, IMG submission 139574) | White microbial mat communities from a basaltic lava cave in the Kipuka Kanohina Cave System on the Island of Hawaii, USA - MA170107-4 metaG ...
GCCAGGCGCTTGATGTCTTCGACGGCCTTCTCCACGCCCTTCTCGATGCCGCGCTTGAGCGCCATCGGGTTGGCGCCGGCGGCCACCGTCTTCACGCCTTCGCGGAAGATGGCTTGCGCCAGCACGGTGGCAGTGGTGGTGCCGTCGCCGGCCACGTCGGAGGTCTTGGAAGCGACCTCGCGCACCATTTGCGCGCCCATGTTCTCGAGCGAATCCTTCAGCTCGATTTCCTTGGCCACGGTCACGCCGTCTTTGGTGATGACCGGCGCGCCGAATTTCTTCTCGATCACCGCGTTGCGGCCCTTGGGGCCCAGGGTGATCTTCACGGCGTCGGCCAGCTTGTTGACGCCGCGCAGGATCGACTGGCGAGACTCCTCACCAGTCACAATTTGCTTCGCCATGCTCTTGTTCCTCCTCGATCAATTTGAGACTGCGCCGGACCGCGTTGCGGCCGGGAAGAAAACTTGGTTTGAGCCTCAGGTCAGTTCGTCCCTTTCGGTCCGAACGGGACTTGAGCTACATGCCTCAGGTCAGCCTCGCCCGCTGTCGCGTGCTGCGGCGGGACCTGAGCTACAACTACTTCTTGGCGGCTTTGGCCGCGCCGCTGATCTTGGCCAGGATGTCCTCTTCGCGCAGGATGAGGTACTCCTGTTCTTCGATCTTGATGTCGGTGCCGCTGTACTTGCCGAACAGGATGCGGTCGCCGGCCTTCACGTCGAGGGGAATGGTTTCGCCCTTCTCGCGGCGGCCGGAGCCCACGGCGATGACTTCGCCTTCCTGTGGCTTTTCTTTGGCCGTGTCGGGGATGATGATGCCGCCCCGCACGGACTCTTTCTCTTCAATCCGCTTGACCAAAACACGGTCATGCAGTGGAGTGATATTGACAGCCATCTTTCGCAGACCTCCGAACGTAGAGTTTGGGATTCGCTTCGCGAAACGAGCGCCGCGGATGAGGCATTAGCACTCGTCGCTTACGAGTGCTAATAATACTCGGAACTGGACTATTGTCAAGGGGTTGGCAGCATTGCGGTGGGGCGGTGGCGCCCTAGTTTTAGTTTTGTATTTTCAACAGGTTGCCGCAAAATGGATGAGTTCAAATGTTGAAAAGTTGAAGGGTCGAAAGGTTTGAAGGCTAGACCTGCAACATTTGGGCCCTTGAGCCTTTGAACCTTTCAACCTTCAACCCTTCAACGCTTTGAACTCTCAAGGGGGCCTTGCTCCCTTCCAATCTGTGTTCATCTGTGTTCATCTGGTGGCCCTGGGGCATGGGCAGATTCGACCAAGTCGAAGGCTTCATCCTCACGGGCGGCAGCAGCCGGCGCATGGGGCGCGACAAGGCGCTGCTGGAAATCGGCGGGGCGCCGCTGGCGTTGCGCGCGGCGCGGATGCTCGAGCCGTTGGTGCGGCGCGTGACGCTGATTGGCCAGCCGGAGCGCTACGCCGCGCTGGGGTTGACCGTGGTGCCGGACGACGAGGCGGGGCAAGGGCCGCTGGGCGGCATCGCCACGGCGTTACGCGTGAGCGAGCGCGATTGGAACCTGGTGGTCGGCTGCGACATGCCGTACCTGACGGCGGAGTGGCTGGAGTTTCTGATCGCGGCCGCGCTGCCCGCGCGTGCCGATGCGCTGATTCCGCGAAGCGCACACGGTCGCGATGAGCCGCTGTGCGCGATGTATCACCGGCGGTGCGGGCCGACGGTCAGCGTGGAGCTGGGACTGGGCATCCGCAAAGTGACCACGGGCCTCGCCGCGCTGGCGGTGGTCACATTGCCGTACGAGAATTGGAAACAGTTTGATTCGCAGGGGCGGCTGTTCAAGAATATGAACACGCCGGAAGATTACGCCGAGGCGAAGAAGGAATTGGCCACGGATGAACACGGATGAACACAGATAGAAAAAGATTCAGGCAGAACGGGAATTGATGAGCGAACGGTTCCTAGTGACCCGGAGGAGTACAACGACGATGTAGGTGTGACCCATGATTGAATCTCTTCATCTGTGTTCATCTGCGTTTATCTGTGGCTAAATTCGTTAACCATGAGCCAGCCGTACATCGAATTCCGCAACGTCAGCAAGGCCTTCGACGAGCGGGTGATCCTCGACAACGTAAATTTTTTTGTGGAGCAGGGCGAAACCTTGGTGATCCTGGGACGCAGCGGCGTGGGCAAGTCAGTCTCGCTGAAGCACATCATGGGCTTCCTCAAGCCGGATAGCGGGCGCATGATTGTCGCCGGGCAAGACATCACCGAGTTCAGCGAAGCGCAGATGGAAGCGATCCGGCGGCGCGTGACGATGGTGTTCCAGTCGGGCGCGCTTTTTGATTCGCTGACCATCCGCGAGAACATCCGCTTTCCGCTGGAGACGCGCGAAGATTTGAGCGACGAGCAGAAAGACGCGCGCGTGGCCGAGTTGATGGAGATGCTGGAAGTGGCCGAGCATGCCGAGCGGCTGCCGTCGGAACTTTCCACCGGAATGAAGCGCGCGGTGGCCATCGCGCGCGCGCTGGCGCAGGACCCCGAGGCGATTCTCTACGACGAGCCGACCACCATGGTCGACGCGGTGATGGCGGCGCACGTCGGCGACTTGATCGTCAGGATGAAAGAAAAATTCCACAAGACGTCGGTGGTGGTCACGCACGACACGCATCTGGCCAAGCGGCTGGCCGACCGCGCGGTTTTTCTGCACGACGGCGGCGTGGCGTTCTTCGGGATGTGGGCGGAGTTTGAGTCGTCCAGCGATCCCTTCCTGCGCAACTTCGCGCTGCAGGATCAACTCATTCCCGCCATGGATCAAAGCGTCTAAAGGAGCTGCCGCGAGGAGGGTTGGGATGGCTGATCGGTTCACGCGGAGGCAGTTCCTTGCCGCCAGCTCGCTGACGCTGCTCAATTGGCGCGAGGCAGGCGCCGCGCCTGCGGATGCTCGCCCGCTGGTCAACGACGTTCACTCCCACTTGAACCCTACACGCGTCGAGCGCATCGTGCGGCCAGAGTCGCTCGCGGCGTTACAGCAGGCCGTAGGCACAGCACGCAGTGAAAAGAAGGCCGTGTGCATCGCGGGCGGGCGTCACGCGATGGGTGGCCAGCAGTTCGCTGCCGATTCCGTGCTCATCGACGTGCGCGGACTGAACCGGATCCTGCATCTCGATGCCGAGCGCGGAATCGTGGAGGTCGAAGCCGGCATTCAGTGGCCTGAACTGGTCGCTGGCCTGTTGCGAATGCAGGGGAACGAATCCCGGTGGGGCATCGCGCAGAAGCAAACCGGAGCGGACCGCCTGACCCTGGCGGGCACGCTGGCAGCCAACGGTCATGGGCGTGGGCTTCGGATGGCGCCCTTCTCCAGCGACGTCGAGTCGTTCGTGCTGGTGGGGGCCGACGGAGAGCCGCACAAGTGCAGCCGAAGCGAGAATGCCGAGCTCTTTCGCTTGGTTTGCGGAGGCTACGGCCTGTTCGGCGTGGTGACGTCGCTGGAACTGCGGCTGGTGCCGCGGCGCAAGGTGCGGCGAGTGGTGGAAGTCTTCGAAGTGGACCGCTTGATGCCGGCATTTGAGAAGCGCATCGCCGACGGGTTCCTCTACGGTGACTTTCAATTTTCGGTTGAAGAGTCCTCCGAGGAATTCCTGCGCAAGGGTGTTTTCTCCTGCTACGTGCCGGTCTCGCAGGATACCCCGGTCCCCGAATCGCAGAAGGAACTCAGCGACGAAGCATGGCATGAGCTTTTCTTCCTGGCGCACGCCGACAAGAGCAGGGCCTTCAACCAGTACGCTGAGCACTACCTTTCCACCTCCGGCCAGGTCTACTGGTCAGACACGCATCAAATGAGCTTTTATCCCGACGGCTATCACCCGCCGCTCGACCGAAGGATGGGCCAGCGCGGTCCGGCCAGCGAGATCATCACGGAGATCTATGTGCCGCGGCTCGAGCTGCCTGATTTTCTGGCTGAGGCGCGCAGCGATTTTCGCAAGCATCAGGTAAACGTGATCTACGGCACGGTGCGGCTGATTGAAGCGGACGTCGACAGCTTTATTCCCTGGGCACGCCGCCCGTGGGCCTGCACGATCTTTAACCTGCACACTGCGCACAGCAAGCAGGGCATCGCGAGGTCCGCGGAGGCTTTCCGCCGCCTGATTGACATAGCCATCCGCCGCGGCGGCAGCTACTTCCTCACGTATCACCGCTACGCCACGCGGCGGCAGGTCGAGGCCTGCTACCCCACCTTCGTTGAATTTCTGCGACAGAAAAGGAAGCATGACCCCAGCGAGCTCTTCCTGAGCGACTGGTACCGCCACTACCGGCGGATGTTCCGCGATGCGCTCTGATAGCGTTCAGCCTCATGCGCGCACGTACGCGCCTTGGCTATGGCTGCTTTTGTTTCTCTTCTGTTTGCGCGTGCTGGGACAGGTGCTGGTGGGTTTTTTCGGCGTCCGGTGGCTGCCACCGATGCAGGAGTGGTATTCGGGGCTGCTGGCCTATCCCTGGCTGCTTTCCAGTCAATTGCTGATCGTTGTGCTCTACGGCAAGGTGTGCGTGGACTTCACGCGCGGCGCAGGATTCTTTGCACGACCGAACCGCGGGCTGGGAAGCGGCCTGCTGGTGTTCGGATGGATGTATTTACTTGCGATGGTGGCGCGCTACGTGATTCGCATGGCGCTGTATCCGGACGAACGGTGGCTGGGCGGGACCATCCCGATCTTCTTTCACTGGGTGTTGGCGGGGTTCATTCTACTGGTGGGGCGTTATCATCGCCGGGCGGCGGGTTAGAAGCGGAGCACAGTACGCAGATCACCGAACCAAGCACGATGCTCACCGACTATGCGCTGGCTGCGTGGACGGTGTTTCTCGGCATAAGGTTGTGGAGGCGCAGCGCCGGGCAGCGGGCAGTGCAGTTTTGGGCCGCATCATTTGCGGCCACAGGGCTTGCGGCGCTGACCGGGGGCACGGTGCACGGCTTCAGCCTGATGCTGCCTCTGCCGGTGGCTGTCGCGCTGTGGAAAGTCACACTCTACAGCATCGGGCTGGGCAGCTTGCTGCTGCTCTTGGGCGCGGCGTGGGCAGCGCTGAGCGGCAGGGCACGGCGCGCACTGCTGGCGGTCGCGCTGATCAAGTTTGCGGCCTACCTGGTGTGGATGGGGCTGCATGATGATTTCCGCTACGTGGTCTTCTCTTATGTGCCGGACATGCTGGCGGTGATTGCCCTGCTGACACTGGTGTCACCGGACATGCGCGGCAGCCCGCGCGCATGGGGAATAAGCGGAGTGCTGGCATCGTTGGCCGCTGCGGCAGTGCAGGTGAGCGGGGTCTCGCTGCACACTCACTTCAACCACAACGACCTGTACCACGTGATGCAGGCCCTGGCATTCCTGCTGCTGTACCGCGCGGGCACCCTGCTGCGCGACAGCAGTGCGCAGCCCACCTAGAAGTTCGTTGTGACGACCAACCGCTACGCGATCTAGCGGAAGCTGCCGTTCAGTTTGTCGAAAGGCACGGCGCGGGCGAGTCGAGTGAAAGTTCCTTGCTCGGCGATTTCTTTCGCGGCGTCGAGGAAGCCGCCCCAGGCTGCGCGGGCCAGCGCGCCGCCGACGCTGATGCGGCGCACGCCCAGCTCGGCCATCTCCGCGACGGTGGTGAAGTCGGTGCTCACCAAAACATTGACGGGCTTGGGCGCGACGGCCTTGACCACGGCGGCGATGTCCTGCCGGCTGCGGATGCCCGGCGCGTAGAGACAGTCGGCGCTCGCTTCGGAGTAGGCGGTGAGGCGGCGAATCGTTTCGTTCAAGTCAGGACGGCCGACGATGAAACCCTCCGAGCGGCCAATCAGCATGATCTGGTTGCCACTTTCGTTGATGGCCTTGCGCGCGGCGCGCACACGCTCCACCGAAAGCTGAAAGTCGAACAGCGGATTGGCGGCATCGCCGGTGGAGTCTTCGATCGAAATTCCGGCCACGCCGGTCTTCGCCGCTTGCGCCACGTTGGCGGCCACGCCCGCAGGCTCGACCGCGAAGCCGCCTTCGAAATCGGCGTTCACCGGCAGTTCGACGCTTTCCGCAATCGCGCGAAAGTGCGCGAGCGCGTCTTCGAGCGAGATGCGGTTGTCGGCCCGGCCCAGCGTCCACGCAAAGCCGGAGCTGGTGGTGGCCAGCGCGCGAAAACCGAGCTGGGCCAGCAGGCGCGCGCTGCCGATATCCCACGGGTTGGGGATGACGAAGCAGCCGGACTCGTGCAGGCGGCGAAACGCGCGACAACGGTCAGCAATGTTCATGAATGCACCATGAGCTTTGCGCGAGCGAGGGTCGAGTGCCAAATTGGTTTTGTTTGTGCTGGCCTCGCCACGATTTTTATGTAAACTGAGGCCGCACAAATCACAAGACGGTCGCGCGGCACGCGGCCACGATTGCTGAGGCCTGGTGAGCAAAGAGTTCAAGCCCTTTATTCCCGCCGAATCGCAAGAACCCGAAATGACGGTGAAGGCCGTAGTGCTGGGCGTGCTGCTCTCCGTGCTGTTCGGCGCAGCCAATGCGTATCTGGCAATGCGCGCCGGGCAAACCATCGCCGCTACGATTCCCGCGGCGGTGATCGCCATTGCGGCGTTCCGCCTGCCGTTTTTCCGCGGCGGCGTGCTCGAACAGAACCTCACGCGCACCGCGGCGTCGGTGGGCGAAGCATTGGTGGCGGGCGCGGCGTTTACGATTCCCGCGTTCCTGATTGCCGGGCTGTGGCCAAACCTCACCGACTACTTCTGGGACGCGGTGTGGCTGATGCTGGCGGGCGGGCTGCTGGGCATCTTTTTCATTATTCTTCTGCGGCGGCCGCTGGCGGTGGACGCGGACCTGCCGTGGCCGGAAGCGACCGCCTGCGCCGAGGTGGTGAAGGCCGGGCAGCACGGCACCACAGAGGCGCCGCGCTTTGTCTTTGGCGCGATGGGGATTGGCGCGGTGCTGCAGTTCTTCACCAACAGCCGCGGGCTGCAACTGTTCCGCGAGAACGTCACCGGCCATCAGGAAATCCCGCAGGTGATCCTCAGCCGGTTTGAGACGGCGGAGGCGGTGCCGCACAAGGCGATTTTTCCTTTCTCGACGCCGCTGGCCTCGCCCGCGCTGATGGGCATCGGCTACATCGTGGGGCCGCGGCTGGCGTCCATCAACTTTTCCGGCACCGCGCTGGCGTGGTGGGTGCTGGTTCCGCTGATTCTGTTCATTGACCCGGCGCTGCCGATGCGGATGGGCGCGGAGGCAGGCGACTGGGAGAGCGTCTCCGGCGCGGTGTGGTTCAACGTAGTGCGGCCCATCGCGGTGGGCACGATGCTGGTGGCCGCGCTGTACACGCTTTACACCATGCGCGATTCGCTGGCCGCGTCGGTGCGCGGCGCGCTGGGCGCGCGCGCCAAGGCCGGCATCGCCGCGATGCAGGACCGGCTGGAAATCGACATCCCGCTGAAGTGGACGGTGATTTCCATCGGCGTGCTGGCGTTCCCGATTCTGTTCATCTACTACCGCTTCACGGGCAGCATCGGCGTGGCGCTGATCGCGGCGGTGGTGATGATTGTGATCGGCTTCGTGCTCTCGGCCATTGGCGGGTATCTCGTGGGCCTGATCGGCAGCAGCAACCAGCCGGTGAGCGGGTTGACGCTGACCGCGCTGATGATTGCCGCGCTGCTGATGGTCGGCCTGGGGGTGCGCGGCACGGAAGGCGTGGCGGCGGTGATCGGCACGGCGGCGGTGGTGGCCATCGCCGCGTCGGTGGCCGGCAGCCTGATTCAAGACTTGAAAGCCGGGCACCTGCTGGGCGGCACGCCGTGGAAGATGCAGGTGGCGGAAATTATCAGCGTGGTCGTGCTGGCGTTTTTTCTGATGTGGCCGATCATCGCGTTGCACGAAACCTACGGCATCGGCAGCCGTCAATTGCCCGCGCCGCAAGCCGGGTTGATGGCCGCGCTGGCGCAGGGAGTTGTCGCCGGGCAGATGGCGTGGGGGCTGGTGCTGATGGGCTGCGTCTTCGGCATCATCCTGATCATGATCAACGCGCCGGCGCCGATGCTGATCGCGGTGGGGATGTACCTGCCGTTCGAGACCACGTCGGCGATTTTCGTGGGCGGCATGCTGAAGCTGATCGCCGACCGCATCGCGGCGCGGCGCAAGTTGTCTGCTGCGGGCGCGGAGCAGGTGGAGCAGCGCGGGACATTGCTGGCGTCCGGCTTTATTGCCGGAGAGGCGCTGCTGGCGATTGTGTTGTCGGTGTCGTTTATCGCCGCAGACCGGCTGTTCAACTATTCGGAGTTCTCCATCACCAAGCTGCTGACCGGCGAAACGTCGCTGCCGCTGTACGCCGACTTCGGCGGCGCGCTGTCGCTGGTTGTGTTCGCCGCCGTGGGCTATGTCTTGGTGCGCGGTCCCTTCCGCAAGGGCCTGGCAACATAGTACTCATCCTTGTCAAGGGGAATTTTTTCTGTAGAATACCCGCCGTAAGATCTATGTGTCTCTGCGACTAAGTATGGTCTTCCGGCCCAAAACTGACGAAAAACTCTGCTTTGTGGCGATGCCGCTACATGAGCCTTTTCTTGGCTATTACGAACACATCATCAAACCCGCCGCGAATGAAGCGGGACTAGAAGCGCTTCGAGCCGACGAAATTTTCGGAACCGGGCCAATCATCAAGGACATTTGGGACTCCATTTGGAAAGCACGCGTAGTCGTTGCGGATGTCACTGACAAGAACCCCAACGTCAATTATGAGCTTGGTCTTTGCCATGCTCTCGGAGTGCCAACAATCTTGATAACAAAGAGAATCGACGATGTGCCATTTGATTATCGTCATCGACGTTGCATTGTTTACGACACGCAGAGCGCAGGTTGGGAGTCTAGACTTCGAGTATCCTTGAAAAAGACCGTACTAAGCGTGCTCGCAAGCCCCACTAAGGAGGAGCTTTCTTGGCCCTATGACACAAACCTCCTCAAAGACCCTGGGGCACTCAGCAAGGTTATCGTTGCAGAGGATCCGGCACGCATTGTCATCAGAGGCTGTTCCTTCGTCCACGGTCCCGTAAGCAAAGCTTACGGTCCACAAGGGACTCTTTTTTCCGTTACAGGTCCATCTGGAGCAAGGGCTTCATTGAAAGGGGGAGGCGCAATTGCACGGGCCATTTCGTCGCATAACCCTCTTGAAGATCGGGGGATTCAGCAACTGGCTACTCTAGCTGCTCAATTGACGGATCGCGTCGGTGATGGCGCCAAGCTTGGTGTGATTCTGGCGTATCACATAATGAAACGAGGGCGAGAAGCGTTAGAGGCCGGCCATTTGGCTACAGAGCTCGTGCGCGGCATGGACAGGGCGATTCAAGAGGCAGTTGCGTACCTTTCCTCGACGGCCAAAGCAGGTGGGGAAGGGCAGCTCGTCAACGCAGCAATTACGGCGGCAGGTGGAGACAACCCAGTTGGGACTACCGTGTGCGAAGCACTTAAGAAAGTCGGGAAGGATGGCATAGTGTCGATCCAGCGCAGTCTTGGGACAGAAACATGGCTTGAGCTCAAGGAGGGGATTCAATTCGACCGAGGGTATCTGTCGCCCTATTTCGTCACCGAACCAGAAACAATGGAATGCGTAATCGAAGATGTCTTGATACTTATTACTGAGAAAAAAGTTAGTTCCATGAAGGAATTGCTCCCCGTCTTGGAACAAGTAGCCCAAAGTGGTAAACCGCTTCTCCTAATTGCGGAGGATGTGGAAGGGGAGGCACTTTCCACACTGGTCGTCAATAAGATCCGGGGTGCGCTCCGATGTTGCGCGGTCAAGGCTCCGGGTATCGGCGATCGTCGCAAAGCCGTGTTAGATGACATCGCTATCCTTACAGGGGCAATGCTTTTTACCCAAGACTTCGGTCAGAGGCTCGAGGACACTAGGTTAGAAGAACTCGGGTACGCCAAGAGAATCGTAGTCACCAAAGGCACGACGACGATAGTTGAAGGCGCAGGCAAACCCAAGGCTATAGAATCCCGCATTAAGCAACTCCGCCGTGAGATTGATGAAACCTTTTCGGACCATGGTCGCGAGGTGCTGCAAGAACGACTTGCAAACCTTGTAGGTGGAGTCGCAATCATTCACGCTGGCGGACTGACAGAATTCGAGGTTTTGAACGAGGAACATAAGATTCGGAGTGCATTGAGTGCAGCGTCATCCGCCGTCGAAGAGGGATGGGTGCCTGGTGGGGGCCTAGCTCTTTATCATGCGAGGGAATCAGTTGAGAAGCTAGTTTCAAGAAATGAAAGCGAAACAGTGGGAATAAATGTCGTCATGGAAGCCCTCGAGCAGCCGCTGGGGATACTGATCGAGAATTCGAAGCGAAGTCCCACACAGATCATCTCAGAAATTGCAAAACGGGACTCACCAGTGATCGGTTTTGATGCGAGCGATGGAGGAATTACAGACGTAGTTGCGGCCGGTGTTCTTGACCCTGTCAAAGTCATTCGGGCTGCTTTGCAACTGGCAATGTCAAGTGCCGGCGAGATTCTTCGCACGGGAACTTGGGAACTCAAGAACCTACCATCCTCTTCTGGGAGAAATCCTGCAAACGATTGGTGAACGGCCAAGCCTAGCGAATAGTATTGTCGATGCATTCAGAAGCCTTGCTCGAGCAGCTTCTCGACCGTGAGGTTCGATGCGGGCGCGGAGTCGCGCGCTGCCAGCAGCCGCTCGACATACTTGGCGAGCACGTCGCATTCGATGTTGACCGCGTCGCCCAGGCGCGCGTCGCGCAGGCTGGTGTGCTCGAAGGTGTAGGGAATGACGGCGACGTCGGCGACGCCGTCGCGCCAGCCGGCCACGGTGAGGCTGATGCCGTCGAGCGCGATCGAGCCTTTCATCGCCACGTAGCGGTGCAGCTCCGCGGGCACGCGCACGGAGTAAGTCCACGCCTTGGGCGCGTCGGCGGGGCCTTCCGGCGTGAGCGCGGCCACGCGGCCGACGCCGTCGACGTGTCCTTGCACGAAGTGGCCGCCGAGTTCAGCGCCGGCGCGGAGCGGCCGCTCGAGATTGACGCGCGCGCCGGAGCGGATTTCGCCGAACGCGGCGCGGCGCAGCGTCTCGCCGGAAAGGTCGGCGGCGAAGACGCCGTCGCGCAGCTCGACCACGGTGAGGCAGCACCCGTTCACCGCAATGCTGTTGCTGATGGCCAGGCCGCCGGCGATTTCCGCGGGCACGCGGACGCGCAGCTTGCCGCCCTCGGCGGTCAGGCCGAGCGATTCCACGGTGCCTGCGGCTTCAACGATTCCGGTGAACATCGCGGAGATATCCTTCCATGATTAGGTCGGGGCCGCAACGGCGCACGGCGACGGGAGTGCCCTTGCCGTCGCGGGTGAGCAGCAGGCGCGCCGGGTCGATGGCGA
>Ga0187893_10013479_pt1 | contig 11369 bp, 11 predicted proteins | sample MA1701074metaG_FD_139574 | JGI IMG/M metagenome (GOLD analysis project Ga0187893, IMG submission 139574) | White microbial mat communities from a basaltic lava cave in the Kipuka Kanohina Cave System on the Island of Hawaii, USA - MA170107-4 metaG ...
AGGCGGATTGTGCCCGGGCTGATGAAGGGCAAGATCTGGTTGGCCGACGACTGGGACTCCGACGAGACCAACGAGGAGATCGCCAAGCTGTTCTACGGCGAGTGAGCTTCCTCCTCGACTCGCACGCGGTCGTGTGGTGGACGCTCGAAGTCGGGCGGCTGCCTGTGCGAGCCCGCTCGGCGCTCGCGGCGAGCGATGGCGCCATGGTCAGTGCGGTCTCGATCTGGGAGTTGGAGATCAAGAAGGCAGCCGGCAAGCTGGCCCTCGACGCGGATCTCGCCGAGCGCGTTCTCGCATCTGGCTTCGCGCCCTTGCTGATCAGTTTCGAACACGGGGTGGAGGCGGCCAAGCTGCCGCTGCACCACCGAGACCCCTTCGATCGGATGCTCATTGCGCAGGCGCGGCTGGAGGGCCTGACGTTGGTCAGCGGCGACGCAAGGATGCGGCTGTACGACGTGCCCGTCCTCTGGGACTGACGGAAGGGGCACTGGATCGTCCCTTCCGTCAGTCGCGGGGAAGACGCCTACGACTCGTCGTCGGCTTCGAACACGTGGGCCTGGGCCTGGGGCGTGTCCAGCTCGAGCGTTTGCCGGGTGAAGGGGTCCACCGGCACCGGCTTGAGTGCAACCTCAATGGCGTCCGCAGCCCGCTTCGCCGCGGCTGCGTCCACGGCGCCCACCTGGGCGTGGCCCTGGAGCGCCTTGGCGAACCAGGTGCCGCAGAACCAGATCGACGGCGAGAACAGCGTCACACAGGCGTGGTCGCCGCAGTTGACCCGCACGACGCCTACGTGCGTCAGCCGGTTCCCAGGTGTGCGACGCCAGCACGGCGTAGCAGCCCGGCGGCAGCGCGAACTCCGGCCTTTGCCGCACTTGGCGGGGATGTTGAGGTAGGTGCGTCCGCACCAGCGAAGCGGCCGCCCATCGCAGTCGAGAACGTGTACGAACCAGGGTTGCGAATACGCGGAGCTACCTACCCGGGGACCAATACGGGCACTGGCGCGAGTTGTTGCCTTCCCGTCCCTAACGGTCGATGTCGCCCAGGATGAAGTAGAGGCTGGCGAGGATCGTGACGATGTCGGGCACGTAGACGCCCTTGAGAAGCCACGGCGTGATCGAGATGTTGTTGAACGAGGCGGAGCGGATCTTCACCCGGAACGGTCCGAGGCCGCCCTGGCTGACGACGTAGTAGCCCATCTCGCCCAGCGGGTTCTCGGTCGACACCCACGCCTCGCCCGCCGGCACCTTGATGATGCGGGGGACCTTGGCCTGGATCGGGCCGGCCGGCAGCCCGTCGAGGCACTGCTCGACCATCTTGGTCGCTTCTCGTGTCTCCTGGAGGCGCACCCAGTAGCGGGCAAAGGAGTCGCCGTCGGGATGGGTCCAGACCTTCCAGTCCAGGTCCTTCCAGACGAGGGGCGAGGGCTGGTCCCGGCGCAGGTCCCAGTCCACCCCGCTGGCCCGGATGTTCGCCCCCGACAGGCCGTAGGACAGGCCGATCTCGGCGGGGATCACGCCCACGCCCCGGGTGCGCGTCTCGAAGATCTCGTTGCCCATGAGCAGGTCTTCCAACTGGTCGCAGTAGCTGCGGATCTTGGCCATGGCCTGCTTGGTCTCGGCGATCCAGCCACGGGGCAGGTCGTCCTTGAGGCCGCCGATGCGGTCGAAGTTGGGGTGGAAACGCCCGCCGGTGGCCGCCTCGATGAGGTTGAGGACGTACTCCCGGTCGCGGAAGGCGAAGAACACGGGCGTGATGGCCCCGAGCTGCACGCCCATCTCCCCGATGAACAGCGTGATGTTGGCGATCCGGCTCATCTCGAACAGGGCGGTGCGGATGCACTGGGCCCGGGGCGGCGCCTCGACCTCCATCAACTGCTCGGCGGCGAGGATGAAGGGGACCTCGTTGGCGAACGAGCTGAGCCAGTCGATGCGGTTGACCAAGGTGGTGATCTGGGGGTAGGTGCGGACCTCGGTCAGCTTCTCGTAACCCCGGTGCATGTAGCCGCACACCACGTCCGCCGACACGACCTGCTCGCCGTCGAGCTTGGCCACCAGCCGCAGGGTGCCGTGGGTGGCGGGGTGCTGGGGACCGAGGTTCAGCGTCATCTGCTCGGTCTGGAGCTCCACGTTCACCCGGGCGTCGGCCGCTTGGGCGGCGATGTACGACAGGCGCTGCTGGTCGGTGACGGCCATCAGCCGGCTGCTCCTTCTTCGGCCGGGGCGGCGGGCGCCGCCGACTCCTCGCCGCCGCCATAACCGGCCGGGAACCCCTCCACGTCCACCAGGCCGGGCCATGGCTTGACCTCCCGCGACAGGAGCGGGAAGTCCTTGCGCAGCGGGTAGCCCTCGAACGCGCCCGGCAGGTACAGGTTGGCCAGGTTGGGGTGGCCGATGAAGTCGACGCCGTACATCTCGTGGGTCTCCCGCTCGTGCCAGTCGGCGCCGCGGTAGGTGCGGGACCACGTCGGCGCCGCGGGCGCGGCGTCGTCCAGGTCGGACTTCACGAAAACGCCTTGGTGGCGGGTGGTGCTGTAGACCCGGGCGAGGACCTGGAAGCGGCTGTCGCCGCCGGCGAACCCGCGGGCGATCTCGGCGCTGGGCGGCGGTTCCTCTTCGGCCTCCTCCGCCCCCTCGCCCTCGATCACCTTGGGGTTGGGCCAGGTGTGGGGCATCCAGTCGACGGCCGAGAGGAAGCAGAAGTAGTCGTACCGCAGTTGGTGGCGCAGGACCTCGGCGGCGTGGTCCCAGGCGTCGCGGTGGACGCGGACCCACAGGTCCCCCCGCTGGGCGCCGGTCTCGACCAGGGCGTCTCCCAGCTCGGTCCTGAGGGCCTGGAGGTCGGACGCGTAAGGATCGACGGCGGGCGCTTCGACCTCGGGGGCCTCTGGGGCCTCGGGGGTCTCGGGCTCAACCGACGACAATCGGCTCACCCCTCCAGCGCTCGGCCATGTCCTCGTTCTGGATGCGCTGCTGGAGCAGGACGATGCCCTCGAGCAGCGCCTCGGGCCGGGGCGGGCAGCCGGGGACGTAGACGTCCACCGGGATGATCTGGTCGACGCCCTTGGTGACCGAGTACGAGTCCCAGTAGGGGCCGCCGCAGTTGGCGCACGAGCCCATCGAGATCACGTACTTGGGATCGGGCATCTGCTCCCACAGCCGGCGGATGGGCGGGGCCATCTTGTCGGTGACGGTGCCGGAGATGACCACCAGGTCGGCCTGGCGGGGACCGGCCGGGAAGGGGATGACGCCCAGGCGCATCACGTCGTACCGGGGGGACCCGAAGGCGGCGCCCATCTCGATGGCGCAGCACGCCAGGCCCCACTGGTACACCCAGAGGGAGTACTTGCGGCTGTAGTTCAGGAGGTGGGTGAGGGGCTTGAAGACCTTCTTGTTGAGGCCGCCCCGTTCAACTATGCCCACCGGAGCACGCCCTTGCGCCAGGCGTAGAGCAGCCCCAGGGCCAGGATCACGATGAAGATCCCCATCTCGACCAGGCCGAACAGCCCCATCGCCTCCAACTGGGTCGCCCACGGGAAGATGAAGACGGCCTCGACGTCGAACAGCACGAAAAGCAGCGCGAAGACGTAGTAGCGGATCTGGGTCTGGGTCCAACCCACGCCGACGGGATCCACGCCCGACTCGTAGTTGATGTACTTCTGGGGCTGCGGCCGGGTCGGCCGGATGAGGCGGCCCAGGCCCAGCATCATGCCCACCATGCCCACCGCGGCGACGGCGAAGATCGCTACCGTAAGGTACTGGCGCAGGAACTCGGACATCGCGCCCGACAATAGTGAAGGGCTTCCCGGGACGGCGAAACGGCGGTCAAGGACGACATGATGATCGAGGTTGGGGTAGAGCCGCAGACCCAGGCCATCGCGCCCGGGGAGCGCGGCGCCTACACCGTCACCGTCCGCAACCGGGGGAACACGGCGGCGCGGGTGGCGGTCAGCGCCAGCCGCGAGGTCGCCGACTGGGCGTGGGCGAACCCAACCGAGCTGGACGTGGCGCCGGGCGGGTCGGCCACGGCCCGACTGAGCCTGCGCCTGCCGCCGCCGCCGAACCCGCCCGCCGGGCGCGTGGCGTTCACCGTCGACGCCGGCGGCGCCATCGCGATGGCCGCGGTCGACGTCCTGGCGGTGGTGGACGTGTCGGCTTCCCTCGGCCCGCCGGAGGGGGAGAAGTGGGGCTACCCGCTGACCGTTCGCAACAAGGGCAACGCCCCCGCGGTGGTGGCGCTCGAAGGCGACGGGGACGGGGTGACCGTCGACCCGCCGTCGGTGACCGTCGAGGCCGGGGGCCAGGCCACGGCGTCGGTCCACGTGCGGGGCAGGGACGGCGCCCCGTTCCGCGTGTCCATCCGGCCCGAGACCGGGGCCGCGTCGGTCGTCACCGGCGTGGCGGAGCAGGCGGCGGCGGGCGGCGTGCGCCGGCTGCTGAAGTGGCCGGTGGCCGTGCCCGTGCTCGCAGTGGTGCTCGTCGCCGGGGTGCTTTCGACGCGGGGCGGGAACGCGCCGGAACCGGCGGCTGACAGCGACATCGGCGGCGTGACCGTCCCCGACGACCCGAGTTGCCCGGCCCGCAACCACCTGGCCGCCGACCCCGCCGGCCTGCCGCCGCGCCAGGTGCCCATCCCCAGCCGCTACGCCTTTCTGGAGGTCCGCACCGGCGGCTGCGAGCCGGTGCGCTTCAACCCGTGCGAACCGGTCCGCTACGTCGTCAACACCCGGCTGGCGCCGGCGGGAGCGCTCGCCGACCTTGAGGCGGCGTTCGCCCTGCTCGCGGAGGCGACCGGCATGACCTTCGTCAACGAGGGCCCGACCGACGAGACGACCGGGGCCGCCCGTCCCCTCATCCAACCCCAGCGCTACCCGGGCCGCTGGGCGCCCATCCTCATCACGTGGGAACACGGTGAGCGGTTCGGGATGGAGGACACCAACCCCGCCGGCGGCCGGCCGTTCAGCGTGGGCGGCGTGTTCGTGAGCGGCTACCTCATCGTGAATGTCGACGCCAAGGACGTCCGCATTGGGTTCGGCGACGGCGCCACGTGGGGCCGGGTGTTCCTCCACGAGCTGGGCCACCTCGTCGGGCTGGGCCACACCCGGGCCTCGACCGACGTCATGTTCCACGAGCTGGCGCTCCAGCGGGGCCGGGCCCAGTACCAGGCCGGCGACCTCGAGGGGCTGAAGCACATGGGGCGGGAGGCGGGCTGCCTGACCACGCCGCGGCCGGCTGGCGCGTGAACCTCAGAGGCGCACCAGCACGGCGTGGCGGGCGAAGTCGAAGACGACGTCGGGGAGGAAACCGACCACGAGCGTGAAGGCCAGCGCCAGGCCGAGGGCGACGCCGGGGCCGGCCGGGATGGCGATCCGGGCCGGTCCGGCGACGGCGTCCCCGCCCTCGGCGACGCCGTCGTGCTCGGAGTCCCCGGCCATGTACATGGTGACGATGAGCCGGAGGTAGAAGAACGCGGCGATCACGGCGGCCACCATGGCGATGACGGCGATGGCGTAGGAGTTGGCCTCGACCGCGGCCGAGATCACGTAGAACTTGGCGAGAAATCCCGAGGTCAGCGGCACCCCGGCCTGCGCCAGCAGGAACACGGTGAAGGCGAACGCCAGCCCGGGGCGGATCTGGGCCAGGCCCCGGTAGTCGTCGAGGCTGTGGCGATCGTCGCCCTTGCGGCCCACGATGGTAGCGACGCCGAAGCTGCCCAGGATCATGAACGTGTAGGACAGCAGGTAGAACAGCGACCCCGCGATGCCGGTGTCGTTGGCCGCCTGGAGGCCGATCAGCACGTAGCCGGCGTGGGAGATCGACGAGTACGCGAGCATGCGCTTGACGTCCGTCTGCACCACCGCCAGCACCGAGCCGACGACCAGGCTGAGCACGGCCAGCGCCCACACGATCGGCCGCCAGTCGACCTGCTTGTCGCCGAACGTCGAGAAGAAGATCCGCAGCAGCGCGGCGAAGCCGGCGGCCTTGGCGGCCGCGGCCATGAACCCGGTGACTGGCGTGGGCGAGCCTTGGTACACGTCGGGCGTCCACATGTGGAACGGGACCGCCGCCACCTTGAAGCCGAGCCCGACGAGCAGGAAGGCGAGCCCCCCGAGCATCACGCCGGTGGTCTCCGGGCGCACCCGGATGTAGGCGGAGATGATGCCCATGTTCGTGCTGCCGGTGGCGCCGTAGGTCAGGGCGACGCCGTAGAGGAAGAAGGCGGAGGCGAACGCGCCGAGCACGAAGTACTTGATCGACGCCTCGAGCGACCGGACCCGCTCCCGCTGGTAGCCGGCCAGGATGTAAAGGGCGATGGAGAGGATCTCCAGGCCGAGGAACACGAGGATGAGGTCGTTGGCCTTGGCCATGATGATCCCGCCCGAGCCCGAGAGCATCATGAGGACGTAGAAGTCGGGCCGGTCGAGCCGCTCCCGTTCGAGGTAGCTGTCCGACAGCAGCACCGCCAGCACGATGGCGCAGCACACGACGACGGTGATGAACAGCCCGAACCCGTCGACGATGACGGCCTCGGCCAGGGCCAGGCGGGGGCCGTCCTCCTCGCCGCTGCCGGTGATCTGCCCCCAAAGCCCGTAGGTCGCCACCAGGCTGGCGGCCACGGTGGCGAGGGTGAAGACGGCGTAGCCGGGGCCGAAGTGTTTGTCGCGGAAGAACGTCCCGGCGACGAGCAGCAGGAGCGCCCCGCCCACGAGGATCAGCTCGGGGCCGAGCAGGCTCCACTCGACGGGCGGCAGTCCGATCGACATGGGTCTGCCCGCCTACTCCCCGGCCTCGCCCGCGCCGCCGGCCGCGACCGCCGGCTGCTGGTAGTCGGAGTGGGCCTCGACGTGCTCGATCAGCCGGTCGACGGCCGGGCGCATGCGATCGAGCACCGGTCCGGGGAAGACGCCGAGCAGGACGATGAGGGCCACCAGGGGCGCCATGACGGCGCGCTCGCGCCACGTCATCTCCGGGAAGGCGAGGTTTTCGCCCGTCGGCACGCCGTGGAACACCCGCTTGTAGGCCCACAGCAGGTAGATGGCGGCGAGGATCACGCCCGCGGTCGCCGCCACCGCCCACCAGCGCCGGGTGACGAACGTCCCGATGAGGACGAGGAACTCGCCCACGAACCCGTTCAGCCCGGGCAGCCCGATGGACGACAGCATGACCACGGTGAAGACGGCGGCGAACAGCGGCGCCACCTTCTGGATGCCGCCGAAGTCGGCGATCAGCCGCGTGTGCCGGCGCTCGTAGATCATCCCGACCAGGAGGAAGAGGGCGCCGGTTGAGAGCCCGTGGTTGACCATCTGGAGCACCCCGCCCTGCAGGCCCTGGGTGGTGAGGCCGAAGGTGCCGATCACGATGAACCCGAGGTGGGCCACCGACGAGTAGGCGACGAGCCGTTTGAGGTCCTTCTGCATCATGGCGACGACGGCGCCGTAGAGGATGCCGATCACCCCCAGGGTGAGGAACCACGGCGCGAGGTCCACCGCCGCCTGGGGGAAGAGGTACAGCCCGAACCGGAGGAAGCCGTACGTCCCGAGCTTCAGGAGCACCGCGGCCAGGATCACGCTGCCGCCGGTGGGCGCCTCGGTGTGGGCGTCGGGCAGCCAGGTGTGGACGGGGAAGATCGGCACCTTGACGGCGAAGCTGGCGGCGAAGGCGAGGAACAGCCACCGGGCGGTGCTCTCGGCCAGGGACTGAGCCTCCGCCAGGGCGACGAGGTCGAAGGTGAGGTCGCCGGTGGCGGCCCGGTGGAGGAACACCAGGGTCAGGATGCCCACGAGCATCAGCGCAGATCCGAGCATGGTGTAAAGGAAGAACTTGAGGGCGGCGTACACCCGGTTGGCGTAGCCCCAGCCGCCGATGAGGAAGTACATGGGCACGAGGACCACTTCCCAGAACACGAAGAACAGGAAGAGGTCGAGGCTGAGGAAAACGCCCAGGCAGCCCGCTTCGAGCACGAGCATCCAGGCCGCGTAGCCCTTGAAGTCGTGGTGGACGGTGGGGCCGAAGATGGCGATCGGGAAGATGATCCCGGTCAGGACGACGAGGAACAGGGCGATGCCGTCCACCCCGAGCTTCCACGACACGCCGAAGTCGCCGATCCACTCCGCATCGACCACGAACTGGAACCCGGCGTCCCCCTGATCGAAGGCGCCGAGCAGGACGAGGGTGAGGACGCCGGTGAGGCCCGAGGCGACCGCGGCGATGGCCTTGATGAGCGGGCCCTGATTGCGAGGACAGAGCGCGACCAGGGCCGCGCCCAGGGCGGGCACGAGGATGATCGCGGTCAGCACGGGCGCATCAGGAGCGAGCCAGCATGTAGGCGAGGACCCCGACCGCTCCCGCGGAGACGGCCAGCGCGTAGTTGCGCACGAAGCCGGTCTGGACGCGCCGGAGGCCCCCGCCGGCGGATCTGACGACGGTGGCGACGCCGTTGACGGCGCCGTCGATGACCTTGGCGTCCACCACGTCGGCCGAGAAGGCGGCCAGGGCGCGGCCCGGTTTGGCCACCGCGCCGTCGTACAGGTCGTCGACGTACCACGCCCGCTGGAGGACGGCCGGCTCGACCCTCGGCAGGCGGCGTTTCATGTACACGAGGTAGGCGACGGCGATGCCGATGAGGGCTGCCGCGGTGGCGACTCCGGCCAAAGCCAGCTTCCCTCCGCTGCTGAGCGCCAAGTGGTGCGGACGGGGGAAGATCGGCTCGAGGAAGTGCTCCAGCTTGTAGCCGGCGAACGGCAGGTTGAGAAGCCCTCCGAGGGCGGCGAGGGCGGCGAGGACCACCAGCGGGATGGTCATGAGCCTCGGCGACTCGTGCGGGCGCCGGTCGTGGCCGAACCGGGCGCCGCCGAAGAAGACGAGGAAGACCTGCCGGCTCATGTAGTAAGCGGTGAGCAGGGCGGTCACCAGCCCGAGCCCCCAGAGGATCGGTGACTTCTCCCATGCCGCGGCCAGGATCTCGTCCTTCGACCAGAAGCCCGCGAACGGCGGCGCCCCGGCGATGGCGAGCCAACCGGCGATGAACGTCAGCGACGTGATGGGCAGCAGCTTGCGGAGGCCGCCCATGCGGTTCATGTCCTGCTCGTCGTGCAGTCCGTGGATCACCGAGCCGGCCCCGAGGAAGAGGAGGGCCTTGAAGAAGGCGTGGGTGACCATGTGGAAGATGGCGGCCACGAAGGCGCCGCTGCCCACGGCCAGGAACATGTAGCCGAGTTGGCTGATCGTCGAATAGGCCAGCACCTTCTTGATGTCGCTCTGGGCGCAGGCGATGGTGGCCGCGAAGAACGCGGTCAGGACCCCCACGATGGCGATGATGGTCAGCGCCGCCGGCGCCAGTTCGAGGATCGGGTTGACCCGGACCATCAGGAACACCCCAGCGGTGACCATGGTGGCGGCGTGGATCAGGGCGGAGACCGGTGTCGGGCCCTCCATGGCGTCCGGCAGCCAGACGTAGAGAGGCAACTGCGCCGACTTCCCGCAGGCGCCGACGAAGAGGAGGAGGGCGATGGCCGTCGCCGTGGTGCGGGTCAGCGTCTCGGCCTCGGCGAAGACCGTCGTGTACTGGAGGGAGCCGAGGGTGGCGAAGATCAGGAACATCGCCACCATGAAGCCGAAGTCGCCGATGCGGTTGGTGACGAACGCCTTGACGCCGGCCGACGAGGCGGTGTCCCGCTCGAACCAGAAGCTGATCAGGAAGTAGGAGCAGGCACCCACCCCCTCCCAGCCGAGGAAGGTCACGAGGAAGTTGTCCGCCAGCACCAGCATCAGCATCGAGAAGGCGAACAGGTTGAGGTAGACGAAGAACTTGGGGAACCGCTCGTCGCCGTGCATGTAGCCGACGGCGTAGAGGTGGATCAGGCTGCCGACGCCGGTGACGAACAGGGCCATGGTGACCGACAGGGGGTCGACCAGGAACCCGGCATCGAGCTCCAACCCGCCGGCGGGGATCCAGGTGAACAGCTTCACGACGTGGGACCGGTCGTCGGCGGGGCTGCCGAGCAGGTCGAGGAAGACCAGCAGGGTCGTGACGAAGGAGGCGCCGATGGCGGTCGTGGCCACATACCCCGCCTTCGGGTCGCCCAGGCGCTTGCCGGCGACGAGCAGGGTGAGGAAGCCCGCGAGCGGGAACGCCGGGATGAGCCAGGCGGCGTCGACCATGAAGGCTCTCAGTCTTTCCTCAACGCCACGGGGTCTCCAAAACGGCCTTTCGCCCCACTCTCGCCCGGTAAGGTGCCGCCGTGGGGGATTATGCCTCGGCTGGAGTGGACGAGGAACGCGAACAGGCCGCGTTCGGGGCCGTCATGCGCCCGTGGCTCGAGAAGACCCGGGTGGCCCGGGAGGGTGTGGCGGTCGCCAGCGGCATCGGTTCCGGTTCGTTCGCGTCGGTGTTGTCGCTCGGGCCGGGCCTGCCGGCGGTCGCCGTCACCACCGACGGGGTCGGGACGAAGATCGAGATAGCCCGGCTCGTGGGGCGGTACGAAGGGATCGGCGTCGACTGCGTGGCCAACAACGTCAACGACCTGATCTGCGTGGGCGCCGACCCGGTGGCGATGGTGGACTACATCGCCCTGGACACGGTCGACGAGTGGGTGCTGGGCGAGCTGGCACGGGGGATGTTCCTGGGGGCGGACGCGGCCGGGGTGGCGGTGGTGGGGGGCGAGATCGCCCAGGTGGCCTCGTTGCTGGCGCCTCGCGGGGCCGGGGAGCCGGTCGTCTTCGACCTGGTGGGGACGGCGGTCGGCGTGCTGCCGGCCGGCTCGGCCGTGCTCGACGGTTCGGCGGTCGCGCCCGGCGACGTCGTGCTGGGGCTGCGCTCGTCGGGCCTGCACTCGAACGGGTACACCTTGGCCCGGTCGGTGCTGGGCGGCCGGGTGGCGTTCCTCGCCGATCAGCTGCTGGAGCCGACCCGGGTGTACGTGCCGGCGGCGCGGGCCTTGTGGGCCGCGGGGGTGGCCGTTCACGGGATGGTGCACATCTCCGGCGGCGGGCTGCTCAACCTCCTGCGCCTGGCCGCGCCGGTGGGGTACGTGCTGGATGCGCTCCCTGAACCGCCGCCGGTCTTCTCCGAGCTGGCCTCGGTGCCGGCCGCCGAGCGCTACGCCACGTTCAACATGGGCATCGGGCTGTGCGTGGTGGTCGCCCCCGCGGACGTGGGCGCGGCTCTTGCGGCCATGGGCGAGGGTTCGGTCATCGGCCGGGTCGTCGACGGGCCCGACCGCCGGGTCGAGCTGCCGGCCGCCGGGCTGGTGGGCCGGGGGGACGCTTTCTCTGACGCCCCCTTGCGGTGAGCGAAAGGACATGATCTACTAGCGAACGTGCGGTGGCCGGCGGTAAGGCGAGCTGCAACGGCGGGTGTGGGGCTGCTGCTTC
>Ga0187893_10013480_pt1 | contig 11369 bp, 10 predicted proteins | sample MA1701074metaG_FD_139574 | JGI IMG/M metagenome (GOLD analysis project Ga0187893, IMG submission 139574) | White microbial mat communities from a basaltic lava cave in the Kipuka Kanohina Cave System on the Island of Hawaii, USA - MA170107-4 metaG ...
CGTTTGAAGTAGCTAGTGGTCAATTTGGGATTCTAACCCGATTTGCTGAGCGGCGGCCATGCCCGTATGCTTTCATCTCACGCGTGGTGCGTTTTGAGATCGTCAACTATCCAGCGAAACCCACGCGAGCGACGCGCTAGATACGGGGCTTGCGGTTCAGTGGGGCTTGTGTTGCTGGGCAAGATAGAGCCAGGTATCAAGCACAGTATCGGGATTCAAGGAAATGCTCTCCATCCCTTCCGCAACCAGCCAACTAGCGAAGTCCGGATGATCCGAGGGGCCTTGCCCGCACAGGCCGATGTATTTTCCCCTCGACTTACAAGCTTGTATCGCCAGGCGCACCAGCGCCTTGACCGCGAGATCGCGTTCGTCGAAGCGAGCGGCGATGAGCGCCGAGTCCCGGTCGAGTCCCAAGGTCAACTGGGTAAGGTCATTGGAGCCTATCGAAAAACCGTCGAAAAACCGCAGAAAATCGTCCGCCAGCAGGGCGTTGCCGGGAAGCTCGCACATCATGATCAGGCGTAAGCCGCGCTCTCCCCGTTTCAGCCCGTTTTGCTCGAGAAGTTGGGCCACCGCTTCGGCTTCCTGCACCGTCCGAACGAAAGGTACCATGACCTCGACGTTGGTAAACCCCAGTTCCTCCCGCACCTGGCGTAACGCGCGGCATTCGAGCTCAAAGCACTCCCGAAACGCCGGGGCAAGATAGCGCGCGGCGCCTCGGAATCCGAGCATGGGGTTTTCTTCCTGGGGCTCGAACTGCTCACCCCCAAGGAGATTAGCGTATTCATTGGACTTGAAATCCGATAAGCGCACGATGACGGGTTTAGGGGCAAAGGCCGCGGCCAGGGTCGCGATGCCCTCGGCCAGTTTGTCCAGATAGAAGTTGAGGGGGTCGGGATAGCCCGCTGTTCGTTCGCAGATCTGCGCTTGCAGTGTTTCCGGCATGCTCTTGAATGCCAGCACGGCCCGCGGATGGATGCCGATCAGGCGGTTGATGATGAATTCCAAACGCGCGAGACCGACACCGTGGTTGGGCAAAGAGGCGAAGGCAAACGCGCGATCGGGGTTACCCACGTTCAGCATGATTTTAACCGGGATCTCTGGCATGCAATCGAGCGTCACTCGCTGTAGCTCGAAGGGAAGGATCCCGGTGTATACATAACCGGTGTCTCCTTCTGCGCACGAGACGGTGACCTCCTGGCCGTCTTGAATCACACGCGTCGCCTGCTGAGCACCGACCACCGCCGGGATCCCGAGCTCCCGGGCAATGATGGCTGCATGACAGGTGCGTCCGCCCCGATTGGTCACGACGGCGGCCGCCCGTTTCATCACCGGCTCCCAATCCGGATCCGTCATATCGGTCACCAGCACTTCACCGTCTTGCAGTCGGTCCATTTGCTCAAGATCTAAGATCACGCGCGCGCGCCCGGCGCCAACGCGTTCGCCCACACTGCGTCCGGCGACTAAAACAATAGAACGCGCCCGCAAGTGAAATCGCTCGATGATCTGTTCTTGGCTTTTGACCGTCTCCGGCCGGGCCTGCAGGATGTACATCTCACCGCTTACGCCGTCTTTCCCCCATTCAACGTCCATAGGTCTGCCGTAGTGATCTTCTATGGTGAGGGCATGCCGGGCCAATGTTTCCAGTTCTGGATCGGTCAGACAAAAGCGCCGGCGCTCCGCATCCGGCACTGCGACGGTTTGGGTTGGCTCGTCATCACCCAATATCATCTTGATGGCTTTGGCGCCCAAGGTGCGCCGCAGGACCGCTTTTTTCCCCGCTCGCAAGTTCGGCTTGTAGACATAGAACTCATCCGGACTGACCGCCCCCTGTACGATGGCCTCGCCCAGACCATAGGATGCGGTGATGAAAACGACATCGCGGAACCCTGACTCTGTATCCAAGGTGAACAGGACCCCGCTGGCGCCGATGTCGCTGCGAACCATATACTGGACTCCAGCGGACATGGCGATGCGATGAGTGTCGTAGCCGCGGTGGACGCGGTAGGCGATCGCGCGATCGTTAAACAGAGACACGAATACCTTTTTTACCGCAGCGAGAACGCTTTCGAGGCCTCGAACGTTGAGATAGGTCTCTTGCTGACCCGCAAAAGAAGCTTGGGGAAGATCCTCGGCGGTGGCAGAGGAGCGCACCGCAACCGCGATCTCGCCATTGAACGCGCGCTCCATTTCTCGGTAAGCTACGGCAATGGCCGCGCACACGGCCGGTGTCAGCGACGCCGCCATCAACCACTGTCTTATTTTCGCGCCAGACTCGGTTAAGGCCATCACATCGTTCACGTCCAACGCCTTTAAGGTGGCGTCGATCCGGTGTTCCAAGCCATTCTGGCCAACGAACTCTCGGTACGCTCGAACAGTCGTAGCAAAACCTCTCGGTACCGCGATGCCTGCTTTGGCAAGCTTACCGATCATCTCCCCGAGAGAGGCGTTCTTCCCGCCGACGCGGTCTGTGTCGCTCAGGTTTACTTCCTCGTACCAAGCTATGTATTCCCGCACCGTCAACTCCAGATGTTCGCTAAGGGGATGAAACGCCCTGTGTTCTTTGTCTCGGACAGCACGGGGGTCACTGCCGAGACCTTGGGGCACGCCCTGCTAACCCAGTTCGAGGGCTTAGAATACCAAGGGATCACGCTTCCATTCGCCGACAATGTGGCGAAAATCGAAGCGGCTGTGGCACAAATCAACCGGGCCGCTGCGGAACGCGAACTACGACCGATCGTTTTCGCCACGCTTACCGAACCGACGCTGTATGAGCGGCTGGTACGAAGTAACGCGTTTGTGCTCGATGTCTTCAATGTGTTCCTCGCTCCGCTGGAGGCAGAGCTCAGCCGCCGTTCCAGCCACGCTTCCGGCCGTTCACATGCCATGGCCAGCAAGACAGATTACGACAGGCGGATCGCAGCCATCAATTTTGCATTGCAGCATGATGATGGCGCAAGCAGTCCCCGCTATCAAGATGCCGACCTCATTCTGATCGGTGTTTCTCGCACCGGAAAAACGCCAACCTGTCTTTATCTGGCGCTACAATTCGGCGTCCATGCCGCGAACTATCCGCTCACCGCGGATGACTTGGGAAAGCTGTCTCTCCCTGTCTTTCTGAAACCGGCAAAGGACCGCATTTTTGGCTTAACTATCGACCCGCAACGCTTGCATCAGATCCGCACCAAGCGCTTACCCGGCAGCCAGTACGCTTCCCTAACCCAATGCCGGAAGGAAGTGCAAGGGGCGGAACGACTGTTCGCCGACCAAACAATACCTCACTTGAGCACCACCACCATCTCCATCGAAGAAATCGGATCCCGCATACTCCAAGCCTTGGGGATCACAAGGCGTCTGTTTTGATCCAAGTCACTTCGAATTAATCGAAGTGCCCTCATCTCGCTAAGTGCTCAGGCCCAACGACCTATGGCTCGCCGATCAAGGTTGACACGCAGGCCCTACCTCAGGTAAATTGCTGCGTTGCAGCATACAGTGCTCCCTAGCTCCCTGGCTCCGGAAGGCGATTTTTCAGATCGCTGGCGCTCCAGAACGGCCTAAAGTGGGAGGGCATTGCATGAAAAATAATAGACGATCCAAATGGCTATCATCTATTTTGGCGCCTTTGCTTATCCTATCTGGGTGCGGGATGCCGTGCAACGCGGGAAACTTCCGCTGCCAACCCTAGTCGATACTCAGGTAGACTTTGCCGGGCTTAAGTAACCACGAGGAGCTTTTTATGAAAAACCTAAAGTTGAACTGTGCGATGGTAGCGGCCGTTTTCGGTCTGTATTGCACCCAGGCGCTGGCTGAAGAGCACATGGTGAAAGCCTTGGTGACGAAATACGAACCGGTGGTGGTCTTCGCCCAGCCCGGAGATACCGTGACCTGGACTAATATGGCCGGCCACGACAGCGTCTCGCTGGCCGGCATGATCCCTGAGGGGGCCGAGGCGTGGCAGTCTAAGATGGGCGAGAACTTCACCGTAACCGTGCAAAAAGAGGGCGCCTATTTGTACAAATGCTCCCCCCATGTGTCCCTCGGCATGTTGGGCGCTATCGTGGTGGGGGCAACACCACCCGCCAATCTGTCCGCCATCGACGAAGCATTGAAAACCACCAAAGAGCCCAAGGGCATGGTCAAACGCGTGGTGAAGCAACTGAAGCAAGCCTTGGCGGCTAAGTAAACGGTTCTGGGTTACCCAGGCTGGCCGATCCCCGTGGCGCGTTCGCCACCGCGGCGGCCTTGGTGGCCTGTGTCGAGAAGCAGCTTAAGGCTAAGCGCAACGCCGATTTGACGGGATCGCGAGCGGTGGTGTTCGGGGGCACCGGCCCGGTGGGGATCGGGCCGATGACTTAGCCCCGGCTTTTGCTCGATTCTTCGCGTGCTAAACGTCCCTTGCACCTTACTGCTTCGGCTTGTCGCTATCCTCAGGGTTGCCCATCATGTATTTCCAGCCGAAATAGATGATCACCGCCACGACGATGACGAACACGATTCCCTGCCAGGTCCGCAAGCGCTCCACGAGTTCCAGAATTCCGCCCATAACCGCTCAACCTCCATAGGTTTATTTTATCGTTAACGCGCATCGCGCCTTATTACTTAGTCACCAAGGTGACTGGATATCAGGCGACGACGCTCGGGTTCCCGAACGCCGTCGACCCCGAATTACGCGGAAGGCGCTCAATGAACTGACCTTCCGGCTCAGTTCCCCTTCCCCAACACTTCGGCCACCGTATTCCCAAACTCTGCCGGGTTCGGTACCACGGTGACTCCGCATTCTTGTAAGATTTCCACCTTCTCCGCCGCACTCTCGCCAAAGGCGGAGATGATCGCCCCCGCATGCCCCATGCGCCGTCCCTTGGGGGCGGTCAGCCCGGCAATGTACCCAATCAGGGGCTTGCTCATATTCTCCTTGTAGAAGTGCGCCGCTTCGGCCTCCTGCGGCCCTCCGATTTCCCCGATCATCACCACCGCCTGGGTCTCGGGGTCTTGTTCAAACAGCTCCAGAATGTCCCGAAACGAGCTTCCGTTGATAGGGTCTCCACCTATCCCCACACTGGTGGTCACCCCAATGCCCATGGCCTTCATCTGGGAGGCCGCTTCATAGCCCAAGGTGCCCGAACGCCCCACGATACCGACCGTTCCCTTCATGTAGATGTGCCCCGGCATGATCCCCATCATCGCCCGCTCCGGGCTGATGGTGCCGGCACAGTTCGGACCGGTGAGGCGCATCCGCCGCTCCATCTTGTAACGGCGCATGTAGCGCTTGACCCGGATCATGTCGTGCGCCGGAATGCCGTCGGTGATCGCCACACAGTATTGGATCCCGGCATCCGCCGCTTCCATGATCCCATCGCCGGCAAAAGGCGCCGGCACAAAGATGATGCTCGCTACCGCCCCGGTCTTCTCTACCGCTTCCTTCACGGTGTTGAACACCGGCCTGCCCAGATGGGTCGTGCCCCCCTTGCCGGGAGTCACCCCGCCCACCACATGCGTGCCGTACTCCATCATCTCTTGGGCATGAAAGCTCCCAATCTGCCCCGTGAACCCTTGCACGATAACCGCCGTCTTTTCGTCTAATAGTATTGCCACTGCCTTGGTCTCGCTGTTCTTATCGGCCCGCTACCTGCTTCCACGCCGCCACCGCTTTCTCCGCCGCCTCGGCCAGGGTCTCGGCCATGATGAAGGGCAGCCCGCTGCCTCTCAGGATCTCCCGTCCCTCTTCCACGTGGGTCCCCGAGAGCCGCACCACCAAGGGGATCGTGGGCTTGAGCTTCTGCACCGCCTGCACCACCCCTTCAGCGACCCAGTCACAACGGTTGATGCCGGCGAAGATGTTCACCAGCATCGCTTGCACCCGTTCATCGGACATCACCAGCCGAAACGCTTTGGCCACCCGCTCGGGCGAAGCCCCGCCTCCAATGTCGAGAAAGTTCGCCGGCTCGCCCCCCGCGTGCTGGATCATGTCCATGGTCGCCATCGCCAGGCCCGCCCCGTTGATGATGCAGCCGATGTTGCCCTCTAAGCCCACATAGCTCAAACCGCGGTCAGAGGCCTGCATCTCGCGCGGATCTTCTTGCGATTTATCCCTTAATTCGGCAATGTGGGGGCGGCGAAAGAGCGCATTGTCATCGAAGGACATCTTTGCATCTAGGGCCAGCAGCCGCCCGTCTTTGGTGACCACCAAGGGATTGATTTCCACCATGGTGCCGTCTAAATCCCGCATCGCCCGGTAGGCTCCCATCACCGTGGTCACCGCTTGGCTCATTAACGCGGGCGGTAGCCCCAAGCCAAAGGCGAGCTCCCGCGCCTGAAATTCTTGCATCCCCACCGCCGGCTCTACCGCCACCCTTAGGATGGACTGCGGCCGCTCGACCGCGATCTCTTCGATCTCCATTCCTCCCTCGGCCGAGGCCACTACCGCTACCCGCTCAGCCGCCCGGTCGAGCACAAAACCCAGATAGATTTCCCGCTCGATTCCCGTCGCCGCCTCGATGTACAACCGGTGCACCACCTTGCCTTGCGCCCCCGTTTGGCGGGTGACCAGCCGCATGCCCAGCAAATCTTCCGCCGCCTCCCAGATCTCTTTGTCCGAGGCGCAGACCTTGATCCCCCCTGCCTTGCCGCGGGCACCGGAATGGATCTGCGCTTTCACCACCCAGCGCTCTCCACCAATTTCCTTCGCACGGTATACCGCCTGCTCGGGACTATACGCCAACCCCCCAGACGGCACACTCACCCCAAAGCTCGCTAACAGCTCTTTCGCTTGGTATTCGTGGATCTCCACCGCTACACTCCTTCTGCCTTATTGTTCGTTTTTAGTCGCTAAACGAAGCCCTCGTTCGCGACGGGCAACTTTCGCAATCACTCCGGGATCCCCCCAACAGCGGTTCGTGCGACCTTCCATGCGTTTGAAATATAAAAAGAAAAAATGTATGGCTCTGCGTAATTTTCAAGGATGGCCCGCACAGCTTCCTTAATTATTGGACGTTATTATATCCTTTTCGCTCACTATGAGCACAACCGCGGCTGCTGCGAAATCTGTGCTCTGTCTAGCTTACTTTGATGCATCTGTAAGCGGCCGCACATAGATCCGCTTTTACCGAAACCGGCGAGTAGAGTGAAAAGATTTCTCCCGCTTCTCGTTAAGCGCTTTGACCGACTGATCAGCAAACCCAGGTGGCGCCGATTTGACTCGCTGGTGTGTGACCTTTCGGCCCGCAGCGATGATTTCTTCTTTATTCAGATCGGAGCAAATGACGGCAGGCGCCACGATCCGATTTTTCGCTACATCATGCAATACGACTGGCGGGGGATACTGGTCGAACCGGTACCGAGTTATTTTGCCCGCCTAAAACACAATTATCGAACATTCCCGCAGTTGATCTTTGAGAATGTCGCCATATCCGATGCCGACGGCGAGCGGGACTTCTATCGGGTGCAAGAAGGACCAGACCATTTGCCCGATTGGTGCCGGGGGATCGGAACCCTTTACCCGCGGGTATTGCTTAAACACCGATGGATCATTCCTGGCATTCAGGATTATGTGGTGAAAGAGCGGGTAAAATGTCTATCGTTTAACTCGCTCCTTGCAAAGCATGGGGTGTGGAAGATAGATCTGTTGTTGATCGATGCCGAGGGCTACGACTACGAAATCATCAAACAAGTGGATTTTGAACGCCTGCCACCTGCGATTATTTGTTACGAGCACAAGCACCTAAGCCGTGCCCACCGCTGGGCGTGCGAGCGCTCGCTAACGGGCCATGGATACGTTGTCGTTCGCCGTTTGGGAAATACCCTAGCCTACCTCGTTGATTCACAAAACCGCTGAGTCGTTCCCTGCACTAAAGGGCAAGGCTCTGCCGGGCAAGCAGGCAATTCAGTGCTTCACCGACAAAGGCAACTAACCTACAATACTACGACCTGGTGCAGCGCCACCGATGGTTGCAAAATGTCAATATAAAGGGGCAGGTAAATGTCGTTTTCCACCAAAATCGCAATCAGCGCCATCGTCTTTTGGATCGGCTCTATTGTTATCGCCACTGTCGTCGGGCCACCCGACTACGGGCTACCGGAAGAAGAGCAGCGCCAAATCAAGTTTATCATGACAACGGTGCAATTCTTCAGCCTTTATTCCATCCCCGTAGCCTTGGTGGCAGGGCTTTTTGCCTACATGGGTTATCGAAACCGCAAACTCGAACAGCAATATGCCAAAGAACGCGCGGAACGGGCTGCGGCTGCAGAGCTCGCGAGCGAGGAGGCAGTCGCATTGCCCGGGACTGTCGATCCACAGTTGCGAGCCCTGAAACAGGTTTTGGCGGACATCCACGCTTCGAGCAGTTCTGCACAGACCAAGGAAGAAGCCACGACTATCGTCGCATCCATCGAACAAACGTGGAACGGCAGTCAGCGCAACAGTGAGGAAGTTAACTGCCGGGTTAAAGCACTGATCGCGATCGCGGACGAGGCGCTTGAAGGAACAAGCTGTTCCGCCTTGCAAACGGTAAAAGCTATGCTGTAGTAGTAAAGAGCATAGAGCGCCAACACCTATGAGCTACCAAGAACTCGAAGCGGACCAAAAAAGCACCACAAATTACCTCGCCGTGTTTGTCAAAGCGGTCGGGATCATTGTTCTGCTGGTCGGTGTTTGGATCGGGGTAAAGGTGATGTCTGAGGCTTGGGCGCTCTATCAAGCCCCTCACCACATCGAACGGTTTGCGAGCGCGGTGGAACACGGCTCAAACCTCGACAAGGTATTATCGACAAAAGCAGCTGGGATAGGCGCTGAGCGTGATCTCCCGGACAAAACGGGCGTCACGGGCTACGAAGAGGGGGAAAAGCCTGTATTCAAGCTTTCTTATTTTGCCGCTTGGGGGATCGTGATCATGCTATTGCTTCTTATTGGACGACTCGCGATGACCGCCATTAAAACGGGTGGGGAACTCGCCCTGTACGACCGGCAAATCAAACGTCTGGCAAAAGTGGAAGAGCGTTTTCCCGAGCGCGCCCATCACAGGATGAACGAGCCAAAAGAACGTTTCAGGAGAAGCTGAGGAGGGTCAAAAAAAGTGTGCTGGTCCGGCCGTTGCCCGAAACCGGAGCCAGCACCAATCGGTCATGCCAGCTGGTCTAAACCAGCACCTGTGCATCCACATCAACGCAACCGACGGGCTGCGTGTGTCCTTACAACCTTAGGTGCGCAATTTAGATGCCAGCATGATGTTGGTAGTTATTGTCCATATAATACAGGTAGTTGCGCTAACAGATCGAACTCTAGCTTGGTTGTAAACCCTGCGACATTTCGAGATACCCCCGTCTCATCTTCTATAACCTGGTTTACCAATTGATCTTTTCTCTCTCCGACTAAGAAGGCGTCGCATCGTTTCAATGGCGATCACGCGGGTGCTCGGACATTTTCCTTTTCTGGCGAATCAGCCGTTTGTTTAAGGCTTGCCGCGTCAAACCCAGCATGCCGGCCGCGATCCCTTGATTTCCGTTCGCTCGCTTTAGCGCCTCAGAAACTAAGAAATCCTCCGACTCGGAGAGAGTCGGCAAGCGATCCGGAAACAAAGCGGCAAGCTTAGGAGCGCCCGCATCCTCTATCCCTCGGTGACGAATGACCGAGAGCGTTTCGAATCCCACAGCTTCCTTAAAGCTCTTCATTGAAAGTATTCCTCCCTGATGCCGCGCCACCGAATCATGGATCATGGCTTCGAGCTCGCGCACATTACCCGGAAAATGATAGTTTTTAAGTAGGTCGAAAAGTTCCAGCGGCGGCGTCGGCGGCTTCTTATCCATCGATTTCGCCGCCTGCAGGAGGATCTGCTTTATCAAAGCGGGGAGATCCTCTTTGCGTTCGCGTAACGGCGGCACCCGAATCTGATGGGCGCGCAGGCGAAAGTACAAGTCCTTTCGAAACCGCCCGTTGTTAACCAGGTCTTCGATCGCTTGGTTGGTTGCTACGATGATCCGAGTCGTACTGCGCCGAGCTTGATCCGCGCCCAGGGGATAATATTCATGGTTGTGCAACAAACGCAGCAATTTTACTTGGGAATGCTCCGTCAACTCGCCGATCTCATCCAGAAACAAGGTACCGTCGGCGGCTTCATGGATCAGGCCCTCCCGAAAGCGCTCCGCACCGGTGAACGCCCCACGCATGTGGCCGAAGAGCGTATCTGTAAACATGGTGTCGTCAAGGCCAGCCACATTGACCGCGATTAGTTTGCCCTTGCAGGGAGAAGCTGCGTGTATGGCTTCGGCAAACAGTTCTTTCCCCACTCCGGTTTCGCCCGTTATAAGTACGGGTTGCTTGGAGCCCGCGATAGCCTCCACATACTGAAAAAGCAGGCGCATTTTTTTATTCTGGGTGATGATGCGGGAGAACGCTTGCGGATTACGCAGTTCACCCAGCAAGAAACGCTCTTTGAGCGCGTATACTTCTTCACGCAGGCGCAAAACTTCTATCGCGCGGAACACGGCCGAGATAAAATGGTTGCTATCGACCGGTTTGACTAAATAATCCGAGGCTCCCTTGCGCATACAGTCAATGACGGTGTCCAGTTCCGCAGCCGCCGTCATGATGATCACGGATACTTCGGGATATTCGGAGGTAACCTGCTCCAGCACCTCCTGGCCGGAGAGATCAGGCAGAGCGAGGTCCAGAATCAATACGCCGACCCTTTCTTCCGCCAGGGCGTCCAAGGCTTCGCGGCCCCTCTCTACGGTGATAACATTGGATATCCCCCCTTTTCGCAACAGTACCCCGGCGGCGCGCAACAAGGCCGGATCATCATCGACGATCATGACAGGAATCTCCGTCGATGCGGCGCTTACACCACCAGCTACGTCAAACTGCCCTGGCTCTGCGTTCATGAACAACGTCCCGTTTCTTTACACTTTGCCGCGAGCGTGAGAACTGAACTTTATCTCTTTCGCGGCAAGGTTCCTAGACTCTAATGGACACCCTTGCGATACGCGGACCCTGTCCTGGGGGACAAGGGAAACCTCACCACCGCCAGTGCACCACCCTGCGGATGGGAGCGAAGGCTAAGCGTCCCGTTTAGTTCACGCACTAGGGATTGGGTGATGCAAAGGCCAAGGCCGGCACCGCCCAGGTCCTCTTTGGTGGTGAAAAACGGCTCGAATACGCGCGCACTGATATGCGCAGGAATGCCATGCCCTTCATCTCGCACCGTCAATTCCACACAACGCTCCGCGCTTTGTACCCGGGTGCTGATCTCTAAACCCGCACCGGGATCTTGCAACGCATCCAAGGAATTGTTAACCAGGTTGATCACGATGCGCTCTACTTTCTCCGGATCTCCGCTTAAGAATGGGATCTGCCTCCCGAGTCTGAGCCTCAGGGCCCC
>Ga0187893_10013481_pt1 | contig 11369 bp, 8 predicted proteins | sample MA1701074metaG_FD_139574 | JGI IMG/M metagenome (GOLD analysis project Ga0187893, IMG submission 139574) | White microbial mat communities from a basaltic lava cave in the Kipuka Kanohina Cave System on the Island of Hawaii, USA - MA170107-4 metaG ...
CAGCAAGAAGAGCCTAAAGAGCAGAGTTTTTTTAGCCGACTCTTTGGCAGCCGAAAAGCTGAAACTCCAGCTCCAGAAGCGCCTGTAGAGGTGATTGCTGAACAAGAAATGCCTCAAGTGCCCCTTGAAGTTGGCGATGCTATTGCCGACCAATGCGAAAGTGAGAAACCTGAAGAGCCCCAGCAAGAAGAGCCTAAAGAGCAGAGTTTTTTTAGCCGACTCTTTGGCGGCCGAAAAGCTGAAACTCCAGCTCCAGAAGCGACTGTAGAGGTGATTGCGGAGCAAGAAAAGCCACAAGAGCCCGTTGAAGTTGGCGATGTGCTTGCCGATCAAGAAGAGGGCGGTGAGGGTCAAGAGGTAGAGCCGGAAAAGCAAAAGGAAGAGGGTTTTTTTAGCAGAATATTTGGATCTTCTCGACCTGTGGAACAAGAAGAAACTGAACAGTTTACAGAGTCTGAAATCCTCATCCGAGAAGATTCTGGTGGCAATCAGGAATTTGAGGAGACAGAGCTTTATTTTATCCCAAGATCACAAGCCGCTCAAGAAGATGAAAGCGAGCCTGTAAGCGATGATGGCTCCACGCAGGATGAGGGGCTCTTTTTCATTCCTCAAGCTCAAGCAAATCAGGCCCAAGCAAATCGCGATTCAGACGCTTTAGCTATAGCAGAAGATCAAATTGAGCAAGAGCACATGAGGGGACTATTTTTTGTTCCAACAACACAAGCCGCCCCTGATGATGAAGAAATGGCAAGTGATTCAAATACGACAGATGAGATCGCCTCTTCCTCTGAAGAGCTAAATCTCTACTTTGTGCCAAAGAAGGGACAAAATAGTCCCGAGATCCTCATCGTTCATGAGGACATTAGCACCGAAGAGGCTCTGCAAAGTGAAGCTGATCGAGAAGATCAGCGCTTTAGTGATCCGGTTCTTACGAGCCTCTTTAACCAGCCATTGACCTGGATGGAGACTCGTCCATCAAGTCAGAATTCAGGGAGTTGGGTGGCAGACACAGATGAGGAAAATGAACAGATACAAGAAATCGCGCTGGAAGAAGATGAAAGCTCACAAGTAGATCAAGAGAATCCAGGTTTTTTTGAGAGATGGTTTCCTGGACTTTTTTCTAAACCAAAAGAGTCTTCTCCAGTAGAGGAATCAGAAAATACCATTGAGTCGGAGGAAGTGACTCAAACGCCACAGTAAACTCGCGTTTAACTTAGGAGTCTTGGCCATGTCAGGACAGTGTGATCTTTCTCGCTTAGACAATAATCTTTGCCAGATTGCTGAAAGAGGCACAGCGCATCTTGTAGCAGATCCCTCTGATTCGTCATTGGCAAGTTCTTGGACGGTGCACGGCCGCCTGTGGACTTGGTACTACGGTTCCTTAGAATTCGTATGCAGCCTTCACAATGTCGAAGAAGAGAAATTTCTTGCGACACTCCATAATATAAAAAAAGAATTTGAAGAGGCGATTCACTATTTTGAAACGCTCAGTACTAGATACCGCTCAAAACTTTTGCAAAACCCCGATCTTGAAAAAACGCTGCCAAGTGAAGAGCAAGAGATTGTAGGCATTGGCAGAAAATGTTCCTTCCTCTTTCAAAGAGAGGCGCTTTTTTCACCACACACTGTGCTGCTGGCAGTACAACAATTCTTTACGCAAAAAATTCACACTCCTTTAGTAAGCGACGAGCAGTTTAAAACTTTAAGTCTCTTTACAAGAGACTATGCGATTGCATCTATTGCGGGTCTTTTACAGATGCATTTTCCCACAAATTGCTTTATGAAATTGTGCGATGATGAGCCACTTACAGCAAGTGACAGAGAGACATTAAATAGTTGGGTGGCCTGTGTTGAAGAAAATAAGCATCGCCTCAATGTCTGGCTCTTACATCTTGCATTAACTGGGCTTGTGGAGTTGTTTTACAAAGATCTGCGAAAAGAAAACGGAACACTTGCCGATACCGTTGGCATGCTTGAATGGCGTCTTTTACAGGGCGGCCTTCATTTCCTAAACTTTCCAGATCCAAAGCATTTAGAGTGGATCAGCACGCTAAAACCTAACGAGACAAAGATCTCGATCGAAGGAAGAGTGCTCTGTCTTGGGCAGAAAAAAAACTCAAGTGCGCTGGATGCCCGCAATGGTGCTCTTTTTGAGCTATACGACGATCCTGAACATCAGCTCTTGGTGTTAGCAAATCCTGCCCTCTTGGGAATGTGGCAGGCAGTTTGTAAGACGTGTGCTAAAGATCTCAAACCTGTAGAGATTATTGCAAAAGATCCATTTTTACGTTTTTGCGTGGTGGAACGAGTCGACAAGCCCGTAGCTGATGTGCAGTGGATAAGCCGCTATGGCACTGTGCAAAGCGAAGATAGACCCTATTTAGATACCTTGGCAAACTTTTTACAGTGGCTATCGAGCTCATCTCACCTTCCCAAAAGTTTGCCATGCGCCTCGATTTTCTTTAAAAAGGAGCAAAATCGTATGGCGCTTCGCGCCATTTTGCCCTTGGAAGAGCAGGAGCGACATGATTATTTAAAGCTTGAGACCTTTGCTCTCGAGGCTGCCAAATCAAACCAGCTCATATTTCGCTACTTGATGCACGAGTCACAACTTGTCGAGCATCCTGTGGCCTGCTTTTTTCGCGATATGGTGAAAAAGAGAATTGTTGGTCCTGAAGACGTGCTAAGCATCAAAGATGAAGCAATCTTAGCCCATATAACCGATCCAGAAATTGCAAAACGTGCAGAGGCGCTTGTTGCTAGTATGCGAGCCATCGTGAGGCCTATGCAAGAGCGCTTAGCTCTGAAAGTCAAAAAGGCCTCGTTACTTCCCAAGCTTCACGAAATCATAAGTGGCCATTTTGCCAAGCTCTTTAAAGAGTTGGGCTACGCGGCCCAAGTTCCTCCTCTTTTTTTAGACAGCCAAGCTATGAAAGAGATCGAAAAGGAGATTGAGACTCACATTTCCAACAGATTGTGAGGTGGCGTCCGCAAAGTTTGTCGCGACGGAAGGAAAAAAAGTGCTCCCTATCCGCGTAGGTGCACGTTTCTGCAATTTCGATGTTTATCGCCTGTACACCCTCTTGTTCTAGCTGCCAGCGCGAGATTTGCCAAAAATCGAAGTAGAGCTCTTTTACTTGAAACTGCTGAAAGGATGGAGGTAGCTCAGATCGGTAGTTGATGAATTGCGCATTTTCTGGGCCAAGGCTCGGCGAGATACAGACAATGAGATCTTCTGGTTTTGTTCCAAATTCTTTTGCCATCTGGGCAATTGTCTCTTTGTAGATGTTGCCAACACTTCCTCGCCAACCCGAGTGCACACACGCCAAGCCATCACTCACAGGATCGTAACAGATTGCTGCCTGGCAATCGGCATGTTGAATCGTTAAGGCAACATTGTCTTCGTTTGTAATCAGCGAGTCGGCCTCTAGAGGTGCTCTTCGACAGGCTTTCATGCAATGGACATCTGATTTGTGCACCTGCTCTGGCTGGATTATTTTCACGCTGTTTGACAGATCGATGGCAACAAATGCTTTTTGGCGGTTCTTTTCAACAGTTTCTGGATTATCTCCCACCGTAAAGCTGAGGTTGAGTTGGCTATAGGGGCCAGAGCTCTCTCCTCCTAAGCGAGAAAAGATGGCGTGACGGACTTTGCGAAAGGGTTGCAAAAGCTCAAATTCAAACCAAACTATTCCATTGTTTTCCTTCCGCAACATACCTTGCCCAAAACCTCATTTACAGCTAGGATAAAACAAAAGATCAATAATGCTGAAGATGAAACGAGTTGTACTGTTACTTGCGATAGTTTGTCTTGCAACGGGCTGTCTTTGGCGAAAAGCCGAGGATCGTAGCTACACTATCTATCGCTCAAGTAGGATTGAAGGAATCAATTTACTAGGAAAAGAGACGAGCGTTCAGGGATTTCTCGATGATCTTTTCTTTGAAATCGCCAAACGTAAGGGATTTCAGATCGAGATGAGAACCATGCCAAATGCCAAGACGCAAAGCCTTTTAGAGATAAAAGATGCTGACGCTGTCATCGGAACTATCGATCTTACGCCTCAAAATCAGAAAATTTTCCTCTATTCAGAGCCGATTTATTCCTTTGGACCTGTGATGGTGATCCGCGTCCAAGATTCTTATAAGTCACTGGCTGAACTTAAAGATAAATTTGTGGCCTTTGATCGAAACTATGCTGGCTATCTCGAAGGCAGAAATGATGTTGCCTTCATCTTTAAGCCCTACGACCAGATGACTTTAGCGATGGAAGATCTCATCCAAGGCAAGATTGATGCCGTGGTCTGTGATTCCTTTGTTGCCTATCAGTATGTCAATAGCTTCTACGCGAACAAGATCAAGGTTTCGACCCCGTTACTCAAAGAAAAGGCCCTGCGCCTGATAACCTATCAACATTCAAAGCACGACGAGCTAATCAAGCTCTTTAACGAAGGCCTCAACGAGGTCAAAGCACAAGGCACCTATAAAAAGATGCTTAACTACTGGGGCCTTGTCGATCCATCGACCCCCCAAAAGTAAAAACCCAAAACTCAGGTTAAAGACAAAATCTCTTTAAAATAAAAAATTTGTTCGCTATGAGGAGGGAGAAGATACCATTAAAATTTAGGTTTCTATGCCGAAGAAAGAAGATTTAATTGTCTTGGAACTTGATCGCGAGATAAACGAAAGTCTTGCGCCTCTGTGTCAAACGATTGCTCAAGAGGCAGGTCTTCCACAAGAGGCACTCCTCAGTCCAAAGGCCAAGGCTCAGACAATCGAAAATGAAATGAAAGCTGAGATCAATGGCTATCGCAAAAAGTGCACCGAAGGCTTTGTCCTTTGTGTCGATGAGATGCAAGAAATTGCCCGTAAAGATCCAACGCTCGACCTTAAAGTTGTAAAACAGAATCTCGAGCAGGCGTTTGACAAGCTCGATTCGCTCGATACGATTAAAAATTATGTCAAAGAGGTGCTCTCCGGGAAGACTTGGCGAGAGCTTTTAAGCATATCAGAGCCCTCCCTTCAGGCGCTCTACAAAGGCGCCAAGCACATGTTTGATGAGAAGCGCTATCGAGAAGCAGAGTCTGCCTTTTGCTTTTTAGCTACGCTCGATTCTTCGCAATATGCCTTTTGGCTGGGGCTTGGCCACTCCTGTTTTCATAATAAAAACTTTAAAGAAGCCACGAATGCCTATGCCATGGCCTCTATGGCCGATTCTGCAGCAATCTGGCCGCATGTCTATGCCGCGAACTGTTTTGAGGCGACAAGCGACTTTCACCACGCGCTAATAGCTTTGGAAAGCGCCAAAAAAACAAGCGTTCACAGCCAGGAAAGAAATCGAGAATTTGAAGAGGCGCTCAACCAGCGCATCGTGATGTTGCAACGAATCTGAATTGGGGGAAATAATGGTAAATTTTAAAGCTGTTGAGCAAGAGCTTGAGAAGGTGCTTTTTGAAGAGGTTGACTTGCTCTGTGAAGAGATGAGCCCCAAGGAAAAGGTAAAGAAAATCGAAGCTGAGATTAGAGAAGATCTCAAGTACTTTAAGAAAAAGTGTACTGACGGCTTTTGCTACTGCCTCGATGCGATAAAAGAACTGGCCGCTCAAGATCCTGAAATCCATATCAGCAAAATCAAAAATAATCTGACTCTAAGCTTCGGCAAGCTCAATGGGATCGAAACCATCCATGAATATGGATCGCAAGCAGTAGATGGCAAAAGTTGGAGCGATCTTTTGGGCTTCAGTGCAGAAACTTCTGAGGCCCTTTACAAAGGTGCAAAGTATCTCTTTGATCAGGAGCGCTTTGTAGAAGCAGAAGCGGCATTTTGTTTTATCACCACCTTCGATGCCACAAATTATGCCTCATGGCTTGGATTGGGTCATGCCAACTTTCATTGCGAAAATTTCAATAAAGCCATTCAGGCATATGCCTTAGCTCACTGGTGTGATCGAGAATCTGTCTGGCCACATATGTATGCCGCAAATACTTTTGAGGTACTTCACGACTACAAGCGCGCGCTTGTGGCGCTCGAGCTTGCCTTCAAAACTGTGGAGAACGCTCCACAAAAAGATCGCTACATGCAAGAGGCGCTCAAGCAGCGCTTGGCGCTTGTAAAAGAACGAGCTGAAAAGAACAGATAAGGAGAAATCACTGATGCCAAAAGGAAAACACAAGGAGCAATCGCTCAATGATCTTTACAGCATGACAGAGCTTCCTCCAGCAGAGACGGTGCGACTCAAATCAGCACCCGTCGCGCATCAAAAGGAAAGAGACCCTCTTTGGGCAGAATACAACCAAGACGACAGAGACCTCCTCTTCAGCCAATCGCTCTTTAGCATTGCGACAAAGGCTTCACGTCAGCAGCAGCAAACGATCAAGGAGTTTATCGAAGAGGATATCGCCGTCGCTTGTGCCGACACCATCAAGCAGCAGAATCTATAAAAGTGAAGAGGGCGTGCTTTCGATGTAGGCTCTTTTCACTCGATCAAAGAGTACTGGGTCAATGTCGCAAGGCAATAGATCCCAGATGTATTTGCAGTATTCCATGATCGATCGGTCAGTGGAAAATTTTCCCATGCCAGCAATGTTGTGGATAGCGTATTCGGCCCATTTAAGGGGCGTCTGATAGAGCTGATCCACTTTTCGCTGTGTGTCGTAGTAGTCTTGCAGATCTTTTAAGACAAAAAAGCGATCAGGTTGCGATCCCCAGCTTCCTTCTAGTAACGCGTAGTATAATGAGCTAAGTGATTGATGTTCAATTTCGTGTGTGGCAAGCGAGTGGTCGCGCAGGGAATCGATGGCCCGTTTGATCTTTGGATTTGACTGATAGATATCCCACGCTTTGTAGTTTTGCTTGGCTTTTAACTCCGCGATCTCTTGGGCGCTTCTGCCAAAGCGGAACGGCCACCAAGCATCTGTGATCGCTTCGCGCATCTCGATGTTTGCCCCATCTTCTGTTCCAATGGTAAGGGCACCATTGATGGCAAATTTCATGTTGCCCGTGCCTGAGGCCTCCATACCAGCCGTTGAGAGCTGTTCTGAGAGGTCAGAAGCCGGAATGATGATTTCTGCTTTTGAGACGTTGTAATTTTCTATGTAGACGACATTTAAAAATTGGCTGACGATTGGATCTGAGTTGATTTTTTTGGCAATGCAGTGAATGAGGTGGATGATCGTCTTGGCAATCTCATAGCTTGCTGCCGCTTTGCCGGAGAAAATCACCAGGCGCTTTACATAGTTTTGCGTGGGATTGTCGCGCATTTCTTGGTAGCGCATGATCAGCTGCAGGGCATTGAGGAGTTGGCGCTTGTATTCATGCACGCGCTTGATTTGGGAGTCAAAGAGGGCGTTTGTGTCCAAAATGATATCTGAGGCAATCTGTTTGCCTGTCGCATCGCGCAGTCTTCCCTCATCATGAAGGAAATCCAACAGGCGCTGCTTGTTCTTCTTTTTAACCTCTAAAAAGGCCCTTTGGCTCTTCTCATCGGAGGCATATTCTGCGAGTTTACTTATCTGAGAGAAGTCCAAAATCCACTCTTTACCGATGCGCTCTGAAATGAAGTGTGCCAAGTCAGGATCGCAGTTTAAGAGCCACCTTCTGTGGGTCACGCCGTTGGTGATGTTAATGAAGCGATCGGGCCATATATCGCAAAAGTCTTTGAAGACGGAATGCTTCAAGATTTCGGTATGTAGAGCCGCTACGCCATTGACCTTATGGGTTCCAACCACGGCAAGATTGGCCATTCTGACCATGTTATTTTCGAGGATAGACATTCTGCGGACTTTGTCTTCATCGTTGGGATAGCGCGAGCGGAGGGTATTACAGAATTCGAGGTTGATCTGCTCAATGATTTTGTACTGTCGTGGCAACAGGTAGCGAAACAGGCTCTGGTCCCACTGCTCAAGCGCTTCACTCAAGATGGTGTGATTTGTATAGCTCGTACAGGCTTGGGTAATCTCCCAGGCCTTTTTCCATGGTACATGGTAGTTGTGAGTGAGCTGTCGCATCAGTTCGGCAATCAGAACGGCAGGGTGCGTGTCGTTGATCTGGATGCGAATTTTATCTTGGAAATCATGGATGTCGCTATTGTTTGTAAAGTAGTAGCGGAAGATGTCCTGCAACGATGCAGAGACCATCAAAAACTCTTGCTTGAGCCTGACGCGCTTGCCAATGTCATGGACGTCGCTTGGATAGAGAACATCGGTCAGGGTGGTATTTTCTGCTGCCTGATCGAGCCTTCCTGCATTGTAGCGCTGTAGCTGAAAGTTTCTAGGCGACTCCTTCGTGCTCCAGACGCGCAGCGTGACGACGGCAAAATCATTTTTTTCGCTATAGCCGATGATGGGCACGTCGTAAGGGATTGCCCAGACCTCTTCGGGATCGGTTAAGTCGTAGACCTCATCTCCAAGCTCATTTACGCGCTTGACAGGCGTGCCACAAAAGTTGACCACCTGTTTGCGAAGGTCTCGTCGAAATTCCCATGGATTTTCAGAAAGAAGCCAAAGATCTGGTTTTTCGATCTGCACGCCATCTAAGAGTTGCTGTTCAAACAGTCCATACTGATAGCGTAGGCCATAGCCACGAGCTGGCATCTTGAGCGTTGCCAAAGAGTCTAAAAAACAGGAAGCAAGTCGCCCAAGGCCTCCATTGCCCAAACCTGGGTCATATTCATGCATGACGACATCGTGCAGTGTGCGTCCTGTTTTTTTAAGCACGAGTTGTACTATGTCGAGGTTTTTTAGGTTCGTGAGGTTGTTATTGAGAAAACGACCGGGCAAATACTCCAAAGACATGTAAAAAACGACTCGCACATTTTTTTTGTGCCAGGTGTCGGCCGTTGCCTGCCAGTTGATCATGATCTGTTCGCGAATTGCGTAGCAGAGTGCACGGTAAAATTCTTCTGAACTTGCCTCTTCCAGTACCCGTCCGATGGTTGTAATGAGGTAGTGCTTGATCTTTTGGATCAAGATAGCAGCGTGTTCTTCTAAAGAAAACTCTTGCTGAGTTATCGCCATGTTGCGGGTCCTTGCTTGAGAATTATCTACTTCGTCTATATATCTGAACCAAAATTTTATTGAAGAAAATAGTGATATGAAAGACCGGTCATTAGTCCATTTTATCTTTCGCCTGATCATTTCTCTTGCTGTTGTCCTCTTGCTTTTGTTGCTCTATTGGTCATCGCTTTTGCAAGAAGAGAGACTCACTGGGGTAGAAGAGCAGCTAAAGGTATTGCAAAAAGAGATCAAAAGTTTGCCGCTTGGCAAACAGGCGCACTTTCCAAGCGTCCATACCGAAGTCACTTTGCAAAATCGCCCTCATATGGACCCCAAATTGCCCAATCTTTTGCAACAAGACCCCTATTTTACAGAAACGTTGCCCAAGCAGTTGGGCCCAAATTTTCGGCCACAAGGCACGCTTCGCATGGCCACCATCGGACAGCCGCAGAACCTGCATCCATTTAGTCAGTGGGCACAGGTGTCAGAATGGACCGGGTACTGTCAGGGAGCTGCGGCCACTCAGAGATTTGGCTTTTACGAAACACTGGCAGAAGATTTTGCGATAAAGATGGAAAAGCGCGCGCCCGACCGGCCCGATCGCGTGGCCTTTTGGATCCATCTTCGCGAAGGGCTTTTTTGGCAGCCGCTTGAGCAGAGGCACTTTCCAGATGATGTGCAGCTAAGTCAGCACTTTTTGCATAAACATCCCGTCACGGCACACGATTTTCAGTTTTTTTTCGACGCCATTTCCAACCCCCACGTTGATGTTGCCGATGCGGTCACTTTGCGCTTTTTGATGCGCGACGTCGAACGCGTTGAGACAATTGACGATCTGACCTTTGTGGTTACCTGTAAACTGAGTCCTCACTTGGATGAAGCCCAAAAGCCAGTTTTATCGCTTCCTTATGCTGTGCCATTTTATGTGGCACAATTGCGTCCTTTGGCCCGCTTTGTCTATCAATACACTCCTGAGGGCACAAAAATCTGTACTGATGACACAGCGGCTGATTTTTATCGCTTGAGTTCAACTTGGGCGCAAAGTTTTGCCACCCATTTTGCTTCAAGAGTCATTGTCTCATGTGGTCCTTGGATCTTTGACGGTGTAAGTGAAAGGCAAATTCGCTTTCGGCGCAATCCCGACTATTTTAACCCAGTGCAAGCGCTCTACGAAGGCATCGAGGTCTATTTTTTAGAGACGCAAGATGCCATCTTTCGCGACTTTGTCGCCCAAAAAATAGATCTTTGCGTGATCAGCCCGCAAAATTTGATTGAACTTGAAAATTTTTTAGAATCTCCTGCTTATAGAGCGATAAAGCAGCAAGGAGCGAACGTAAAAAGACTCGATTTTTTACAGCGCCGCTACACCTACGTTGGCTGGAATGAAAAAAATGAACTCTTTAAGCGCAATAAAGTAAGACGCGCGTTAAATATGGCGATCGATCGCTCGCGCCTTATTAGACAAAACTTAAATGGCAAGGGTGTTGAGATTACCGGGCCCTTTTTCTTTGGATCGAGTGAGTATAACCCAACCCTTGCCCCAATCCCCTATGATCCTGATCTTGCCAAAATCCTATTGGCAGAAGCTGGCTGGAGCGATACCGACGCCAATGGCATAGTGAATAAAGTGATAAATGGCAAAAACGAGCCTTTTCGCTTTAGTCTTAACTATTTTGTCAAAGATGCCATTGGAAAGATCAACTGCGAGCAGATTGCGCAATTTTTAAAAGAGATCGGCGTGCAGGTCGACTTAAATGGTCTTGATCTGGCAGATATTTCTCAAAGCTTTGAAGATAAAACTTTTGATGCTATTTATTTAGCCTGGAGTTTGGGATCACCTCCTGATGATCCTCGCCAGCTTTGGCATTCTGAAGGGGCGCTTGTAAAAGGCTCTTCAAACATGATTGGGTTTCAAAATGTCGAGGTAGACCGCTTGATAGAAAAGCTGCAGTTTGAAACGGATCTTGACGTGAGAAAAAACCTCTACTGGCGCCTCCACGAAGTAATCTACCAAGAGCAGCCTTACAGCTTTCTTTTTAGCCCGATGAGCACCTTGGTTTGGTGGAGCAGTCTTCGCAATATCTTTATTCCAAAAGATCGCCAAGACTTGGTTCCTGGGGCCACGGTCGAACAGCCAGCATACATGTACTCCTGGAAAAAAGAGTAGCACCATGCTGGCATACATATTGCAAAGACTCCTTTTACTGCCCTTGACACTGTTTGCGATCGTTTTGGTCAACTTCTTGATCATTAATCTTGCGCCCGGCGAGCCGGTCTATGTATCAGAAATTGGTGTGGGGGGCGATGCAAGTCGCAAAGCTTCACAAAGTATGCTGGGGCCAGAAGATAGGTATTTGCAGTTTCGCGAATTTTTTGGC
>Ga0187893_10013482_pt1 | contig 11369 bp, 10 predicted proteins | sample MA1701074metaG_FD_139574 | JGI IMG/M metagenome (GOLD analysis project Ga0187893, IMG submission 139574) | White microbial mat communities from a basaltic lava cave in the Kipuka Kanohina Cave System on the Island of Hawaii, USA - MA170107-4 metaG ...
CCGGGCCTACTATCATAGGAACCTATGCTCGACCTGTTCGCGCGGTGGCCTTTGCTCCGGCAGCTCATCTCTGGTGGCGACGGCACCGGCGTCGAGGCGATGTCGCCGCGGACGATCGCGCTGCGGCCCCGCAATGAAGGAGCATCGGTCGCGCGATCGGTCTGCCCTTTCTGCGGCGTCGGATGCGGCCAGCTCGTCTTCCACCGAAACAACAAGCTGATTTCAATCGAGGGCGACCCCGATTCACCCGTGTCGGAAGGACACCTCTGTCCCAAGGGGGCCGCCAGCTTCGAGCTGCTGACGCATCCGGCCCGATTGACCACGGTGAAGTACCGTGCGCCGCATGCCCGAGCCTGGACGGAGATCGATCCGGAACAAGCGCTCGACAGAATCGCGGAGCGTGTCTGGCAGTCGCGCGAACGGCACTTCGTCGAGACGATCGACGGCCGTCCGGTCATGCAGTGCCCGTCGATCGCACATCTCGGCGGCGCGACGCTCGACAACGAAGAGAACTACCTGATCAAGAAGCTGTTCACGGGCGGGCTGGGCATGGTGTGCCTCAGCAACCAGGCCCGGATATGACACAGCTCCACGGTGCCCGGTCTGGGCACCACGTTCGGACGCGGCGGCGCGACGACCGCGCAGCAGGACCTGATCAACGCCGACGCGATCCTCATCATCGGCTCGTCGATGGCCGAGGCACACCCGGTGGGCTTCCAGTGGGTCGTGCGCGCGCGAGAACGTGGCGCGACGGTCATCCACGTCGACCCGCGGTTCTCGCGCACGTCGGCGATGGCCGACCGCTGGGTCCCGCTGCGTGCCGGCAGCGACATCGTCTTTCTGGGGGGCCTCATCAACTACGTGATCGAGCGCGGCCTCGAGTTCCGCGACTACGTGGTGGCGTACACGAACGCGCCGGCAATCGTGGACGAAGCGTTCGAAGGAGTCGAGGAGCTCGCGGGAATGTTCTCCGGTTGGGACAACACCGCGGGACGCTACGACGTGAAAAGCTGGGCCTGCGGCGACGAGCGGGACCCGACGCTGCAGCATCCGAGATGCGTGTTCCAGATCCTGAAGGGGCACTTCGCGCGATACACGCCCGAGATGGTCGAGCGCGCCTGTGGCGTGCCGCGGGACGCGTTCCTCGACGTCGCGCGGATGTTCACCGCGGCGTCTGGCCCGGATCGGACCGCGACGATCTGCTACGCGGTCGGCCTGACGCAGCATTCGGTCGGCGTGCAGATCATCCGCGCGGCCGCCATCCTGCAGCTGCTGCTCGGCAACGTGGGGCGGCCCGGCGGCGGGGTGCTCGCGCTGCGCGGCCACGCGTCGATCCAGGGATCGACCGACATCCCGACGCTCTTCGACATGCTCCCGGGCTATCTGCCGATGCCGAAGCTCGAGCCCCGCGGCGGCCGGACGCTCGCCGAGTACCTGCTGACGCACCGGCCGCCGACGGGCGTCTGGGCGGCGACCGACGCCTTCCTCGTCTCGCTGCTCAAGGCGTGGTACGGCGAGGCGGCGACGCGCGCGAACGACTTCGGCTTCGACTGGCTGCCGCGGCTCACAGGCGATCATTCGCATTTCGCGTACTGGCTCGACATGGCGGACGGAAAGCTCGAGGGCCTGTTCGTCATGGGGCAGAACCCGGCCGTCGGCGCGCCGAACGCCCGGCTCGAGCGCCGCGCCCTCGCCAACCTTCGCTGGCTCGTCGTTCGCGACATGGTCGAGACCGAGACCGCGAGCTTCTGGTACGACTCGCCCGAGATCGAGCGCGGCGAGCTGCGGACCGAGGACATCGCGACCGAAGTATTCCTGTTTCCCGCCGCCGGCCATGCCGAGAAGAGCGGGTGCTTCACGAACACCCAGCGGCTGATTCAATGGCGCGAAAAGGCGGTGGATCCGCCGGGCCACGCGCGGAGCGACGCCTGGTTCGTGTATCACCTGGGCCGCCGGCTGAAAGCCATGGCGGCCCGGGAGCCCCGCGCCCGCCACGCCGGCCTCACGGCCCTGACCTGGGAGTACTCCACTGCGGGTCGGCACGATGAGCCGTCGAACGAGGAGGTGCTGCAGGAGATCAACGGCTGGAGTCAGTCGAATGGCAAACGGACGCTGGTGGATGGCTTCGCCGCGCTGAAGAACGATGGCAGCACCGCGTGCGGCTGCTGGATCTACTCGGGCGTCCATCCGGCGCCGGATCGCAATCGCGCCCGCGAGCGCGAGGCGCGCGGTCCGTACGGGCACGGATGGGGATTCACCTGGCCGGCCGATCGCCGGATCCTGTACAACCGCGCGTCGGCACGGCCCGACGGCCAGCCGTGGAGCGAGCGCAAGAAGCTGGTGTGGTGGGACGACACCCGCGGCGAGTGGACCGGCCTCGACACGCCGGACTTCAACCGCTCGAAGGCGCCGGGCTATCGCCCGCCGCAAGGGGCGCTCGCGGACGCCGGCCTCCCGGGTGACGCGCCGTTCATCATGCATCCCGACGGCCTCGGCTGGATCTGGGTCGCGAGCGGGCTGAAGGACGGGCCGCTCCCGGCGCACTACGAGCCGCTGGAGTCGCCGATCGCGAACCCGTTGTACCGGCAGCAGCGTAACCCGGCGGCCGATCCCAGAGCGCGTCCGGACAACGCGTACGCGACCTCGCCCGACAGCCGCTATCCTCACGTGCTGACGACGTATCGGCTGACGGAGCACCATGCGGCGGGAGGAATGACGCGAACCCTGCGCCGGCTGGCGGAACTGCAGCCCGAGCTGTTCTGCGAGCTCTCGCCGGAGCTCGCACGCGAGATCGGCGTGCGGCACGGCGAGCCGGTCACGATCTCGACGCCGCGCGGATCGATCTCCGCGCGCGCGATGGTCACGGCGCGGATCAGGCCGCTCGCGATCGAGGGCCGGACGGTCCATCAGGTCGCGCTGCCGTTTCACTACGGCCGGCACGGCCACGCGAAGGGGGACGTCGTCAACGATCTGATCCCGATCTCGCAGGAGCCGAACGTCAAGATCATGGAGTCCAAGGCGCTGCTTTGCCGCGTCACAGCGGCAAATGGAGACCAGGAACAGCGCCTGCGGCCCGCGCGAGGCGCCGGAGGGAAGCGCGGCGAAGCCGCGCCGCCGAGCGCGCGCGAGCGGGGGTGGGGCCCCGCGAGCAGGAAAAAAAGATGACGGTCACCGCTTTCCTCACCGACAGCACGTTGTGCATCGGCTGCAAAGCTTGTGAGGTTGCTTGTAAGGAATGGAACCGCCTGCCAGACGATGGCATCGAGTGGCGCGGGCTGTCCTACGATCACACGGGCGCCCTGGGCCACTCGACGTGGCGGCACGTGAAGTTTGTCGAGGGATTCCAAGCCCCAGGCCCCAGGCCCCAAGCCCCAACCTGGAACTTCTCGAGCGACGTCTGCAAGCACTGCGAGCATGCCGGCTGCCTGGACGCGTGCCCGACAGGCTCGATCGTCCGGACCGAGTTCGGCGGAGTGTTCATCCAACCGGACGTCTGCAACGGCTGCGGATACTGCGTCGTCTCGTGCCCGTTCGGCGTCGTCGATCGTCATCCCTCGGACGGCCGGGCGTTCAAGTGCACGTTCTGCTACGACCGTCAGAAGGCGGGGCTCGTTCCGGCCTGCGCGAAGGCCTGTCCGACGGAGTCGATCCTGTTCGGTGAGATCGATGCGCTTCGGACGCGCGCGGCGGCGAGGGTCGAGGAGCTGCACGCGCGCGGCGTGGAAGATGCGACGTTCTACGACGCGCGTGATACCAGCGTCGGCGGCACGCACGCGATGTTCATCGTTCGCGGCGATCCACGGACCTACAACCTTCCGGCAGCGCCCGAGGCGCCCGCCGCGCACGCGCAGGTCGGCTGGCGCTCGGCGGCGATCGCAGCCGGCGCGATGGTCGTCCTGACGGCTCTTGCATTTGTTGGCGGGCCTGGGAGGCCCGCCCTCCACAGGCCCGGCCTGCCCGCGAATGGACCGCGAATCAAGACTCGATGATCTGCGTCGCGAAGCGAGAGAGACCGGAACGGTCCAGGCGCCCGGCGTTCGTCCGGCCGGCGCTCCCTTTCCGGTAGCCGACGCCGAGCACGGCTACTACGGCCTGCCGCTGCTGAAGCGTCCGACGTGGACGTGGGAAGTGCCGGCGTATCTCTTCGTCGGGGGGACGGCTGGCGCGGCGGCGCTCATCGGCGCGGCCGCGAGCATGAGCGGGCATCCCACGCTCGCGCGCGACGCGCGCTGGATCGCCGCGGCGGGCGCCGCGGCCTCCCCTCCTTTATTGATCTCCGATCTCGGCCGGCCGGACCGCTTTCTGAACATGCTCCGGGTTTTCAAAGTGCAGAGCCCGATGTCGGTCGGCGTCTGGACGCTCGTCGCGTTTTCGACCGCGAGCGCGACGGCGGCGTTCGCGGACGTCGCATCGCGGCTGCTGCCCGCGTCGACGCCGGTGCGGACGGTGCGCAACGCGTCCGAGCTCATGGCCGCGTCGACCGGCATCGCGATGTCGACCTACACGGGCGTCCTCATCGGCGCCACGTCGATTCCCGTCTGGTCCGCGAACGTGCGCCTCCTCCCGATTCACTTCGCGGCGGGGTCGCTCGGCGGCGCGGCGTCGCTCCTCGAGATCGCCGGGCATCGCCATCGCGGGCTGCACCTGCTCGCGCTGGCCTCGGCCGCGGTCGAGACGGCCGTGGCCTTCGATCTCGAGCGGCGCACCGACCGGACGAACGCCCCCCTGCGCGAGGGAGCAAGCGGGACGCTCATCCGCGCCGGCGGGATACTCTCCGGACCGGTCCCGCTCGTCCTGCGGCTCCTCGGCGGGCGGTCGCCCGGCTGGCGGCGTGCCGCGGGATTGTGCGCGGTTGCCGGGGCGCTTTTGAGCCGTTTCGGCTGGGTGCGAGCCGGGGCTGCCTCGGCGGACGATCCGGACGTCGCCCTATAAGCCGTGCAGCGCCTGCGACGCGGCGTTGGGCGGGCGCCCGCCGTCGCAGACCAGCACGCGGCGGCAGGCGCGCGCAAGCACGAGCGCGGCGCTCAGCCCCGCCGGCCCGCCTCCGACGATGATGACGTCGTAGCGTGTCAAGCGAGAAGCGCCCGGAACCGCGGGTTCTCTCGCAGGCTCTCGAGATCCGGGTCGATCGGCGCGCGCACGCGGTTGATCGGGGCGAGCGCCTTGAACGAGAGCTCGAGGCTGTCGAGCGCCTTGTCGGCGTCACCGCGCAGCGCGTGGAGGCAGGCGATGTAATAGCGCGTGAAGGGATCGTCGGCGCCCCTGGCGAGGCGGCTCTTGAATCCCTTGAGCGCCGAATCGAAAAAGCGATCCGCCTCGGCGCGGTTGCCCTTCCGCAGCCACGCGGCGCCGAGCTTTTGCGTGACCTCGATCGTCGCGCGCTCGCGAAGCGCATGGTCGCTGGACGAGATGAACGCGAGCTCCCGCTCGTACTCCCGGATGGCCTCGTCGTAGCGGCCCTGCACATACAGGATGTATCCGAGGCGCGTGTGGGCGCCTACGACCTGCAACCCCTCGCTTCCCGATACGTAACGCTCCTGGAGATCCACCGCAAGGCGCGCAATCTGTTCGGCATCCGCGTATCGGCCGCGCAGCGCGTAGAGCTGCGCAAGCTGCAGGTATGAGTAGCCGGCCTCGGGGTTGAGGTCGATCGCATGCTCGAATTCGACAATCGCGTCGTCGATTTTGCCGAGACGCATCCAGTACACCCGCGCCAGGCCAGCCCGGGCGCGGTCGTCGTCCGGCTCGAGCCGGAGCGCCTCCCGGTAGGACGCGACCGCCTCGTCGAAGCGACCGGCTTCCGACAGCGCGGATCCGAACCAGGCGTGCGCGTTTCCAAGCTTCGGGTTCAGCTCGATCGCTTTTTGGAGGGCCTCGATCGCTTTGTCGATCAGGTCGGGGAGCGTAAGGAAGGACCCCTTGAGATCGTACGCAGCCCCGAGACCCGCGTACGCGGAGGCGTAGTTCGGATCGTGCTTCAGCGCGCGCTCGAAGAACGCGATGGCGCGGTCGAGCGACTCGCGGCCCGCCATGCGGAGGTTCATCAGGCCGCGAGAGTACGCCTCGTAGGCCTCCATCGACGGCGTTTCGTCCCGGCCGATGCCCTCGATCTCGCCGATGCCGAGCGTCAGGTTCAGGTTCTGGCTCAGCTCGTAGACGATGCGATCCTGGAGGTCGAAGATCTCTCCGATCTTCCCGTCCACCTTCACCGTGCGCACGAGCGCGCCCGTCCCCACGTCCATGAACTGCGCCGTGATCCGTACCATGTCCCCGAGCCGCTGGTAGCCGCCGGCGACGACCCACGTTGCGCCGAGGCGGCGGCCGACGTCGATCGCGAGCCGGTCGTCGAGGGAGGCCAGGTCGCCGCTCGACAGGTTTTTCAGCGCTTCGAAGACCCGCGCGCGGCCGATCACCGAGAGCCCCTGGATCTTCTTGAGGTCGGCCGTCACCGTCTCGGCGATGCCGGTGCCGATCCAGTCGTCCGATCCCTCGCGCGTGATGTTCGAGAACGTCATCACCGCGACGGCCTGCTCGACGCGGCCGATCGCGGGCCCGGCATGCTTGCCGAGGGCCCCGGACCGGAGGCGCCCGGGCGACAGCGGCAGACGCGCCCGCTCGAGCGCCGCCCGCGTGTCTTCCGCCAGTGAGCGCGCGGACTGGTATCGGAGCGCGGGGTCTTTCTCGAGCGCGCGCTTGACGATCGCGTCGATGTCGTTGGTCACCTGCGCGGCGACGCGCGACGGCGCGGGAGGATCGAAATGCAGCACGCGGTCGACGATCTCGGTTACCGATGTTCCCTGGAACGGGAGGCTGCCGGTCAGCATCTCGTAGAGCACGACGCCGAGCGAGAACAGATCGGCGCGGTGATCGACGGGTCGTCCCAGCGCCTGCTCCGGCGCCATGTACGACACCGTCCCGAGCACGACGCCAGGCGACGTGACCCTCGCCATTGTCGTGGCCTTCGAAGCGTCGCGGGACTCGAGGAAGCGGGCGAGACCGAAGTCAAGCACCTTCACGCGCCCGCGGTCGTCGAGCATGAGGTTCGCGCTCTTGATGTCCCGGTGGACGATGCCGGCGCGGTGCGCTTCCTCCAGCGCCTCGGCGACCTGCGCGGCGATGTCGAGCGCCGTCGGCGGATCGATCGGCCCCTTGCCGAGGCGCGCCGACAACAGCTCGCCCGAGACGTACTCCATGACGATGAACGCGGCGCCCTGGTGCTCCCCGATGTCGTACGTGACGGCGATGGCGGGGGACCGGAGCGCGGAGGCGGCGCGCGCCTCGTTGAGAAGTCGGCTGCGGCTGTCCGGATCGGAGGCGAGCGTCGGCGACAGGAATTTGAGCGCCACCTGCCTGCCGAGCCGCGTGTCCTCGGCCAGGTAGACCTCGCCCATCCCGCCGCCGCCGAGCCGCTCGCCGACGCGATAGTGCGACACGACTTGGCCGGTCACAGCCGCGATCATATCCTTGTACTAGGACTCGTGAAGCGCCGCCGAAGTTCCCGGCGCTGGCGCGCGACCGACGGGCGCGCTATAGCGGGTCGGTGGTTCACACGGCGTTTACGCGCATCGTGCTTCTCGCCGTAATAGTCGCGCCGGTCGTGCGGGCCGTGTGCGACGTGAACTGCCTCCACATCCCCGAGCCCGCGCCGCCACCGTGCCACGGCGCGGCGTCGAACGAGCCCTCGAACGAGCGTGAGTGCTCCCACGATCACGATCGCGTCGTCGCCCGAGTCGCATCTCCGTCGATCGAGCATCACGCTGCGATTCTTCCAACCGTCGCGCTGCCCGTGACCAGCCCGCTGCCCATGGCCGTTGACGCAACCGGCGATGGCCGGCCCCTCGTTTCGCGCGCGAGCCCGCGGGCGATTCTGCGCGTCTGAACCATCTCGGGCCGGTCTCCAGCGACCGGTCTCTCCAACATGTCCTCTGGAGGCGCCGCTTCTTGTGGGCGCGAGGGTTCTATGGTTCGTCAAGCGTTCTTGATCTGGGTTCTGGTCTGCGCGAGCGGTCTACCCGCGTTCGCTCAACACGAGCATCCCCCTGCCGCGCCGCCACCGTCGGGATGGCACTTCATGCAGGACGGCGTCGTGTTCCTCACGTTCAACCACCAGGGAGGACCGCTCGGCGAAACCGAGCTGACCAGCCAGAACTGGTGGATGGGCATGCTGGGCCGTCAGGTGGGACCCGGCCGGCTGACGCTCGCGTCGATGTTCAGCCTCGAGCCCATCACGGAGCGCGGCTACAGCCACCTGTTTCAGGTCGGCGAGACGTGGGAGGGCCGGCCGATCGTCGATCGGCAGCACCCGCACGATTTCCTGATGCAGCTCTCGGCGGTGTGGAAGGTGCCGATTGGCGGTCGATCGAGCGTGGTGCTCGCGGGCGCGCCGGTCGGCGAGCCGGCGCTCGGTCCGGTGGTGTGCATGCACCGCCGATCGGGGGCCGAGAATCCGTCGGCGCCGATCGGGCACCACACCTTCGACGCGACGCACGTCGCGATGGGCGTGATCACCGGCGGCTTCGAGCGCGGGCCGTGGTTCGTCGAGGCCTCGGCCTTTCACGGCCGCGAGCCGGATGAGAACCGCTGGGACCTCGCCGATCTCGGGCCGCTCGATTCGTGGTCCGCGCGCCTCTGGTTCCGGCCGGACGAGCACTGGGCCTTCCAGCTCTCCCGTGGCTGGCTCAACGAGCCTGAGGCGCTCGTCGCCGGCGACCTGGATCGCACGACTGCGTCGGTGTCCTGGGAGGCGGAGCGCGCGAACGGTTTCACCGCCGTGACGGCGGCGTACGGGAGGAACGACGGCCATCACGGGCGGTCGGATGCGTTGCTCGCCGAAGGCACGTACAAGCGCGGCCGGTACGCAGGTTACACGCGATTCGAGGCGACGGACGTCGAGACCGATGTCCTCCGCTTCGGCGTGCACCCGTTACCGCATACGCACGGCGGCCCCGAGCCGCCACACGCGGTGCCGCATGACCCGGTTCTCGCGCTGACGCTCGGCGCAACGCGTGACCTGTGGCGCTGGGGTGGATTCGATTTCGCGGCTGGAGGCGACGTCACCTTCTACGGCGTGCCGGACTCGCTGGTGCCGACGCACTCGTCAAATCCGGTGTCGTTCCATCTCTTCCTGCGGACGCGGCTGCCCGCGCCGGCGGGCCGGATGTGGAACGCGACGATGACGCGGCCGGGGCACTAATCTAGGTGCGTTGCGCGCGGTGATGATCTGCCCACCAGCTCCAGAGCGTCAGGACCACGCTGGCCACCATCGCCGTGATGTACAGCACGGGCACGGAAGGCGGGGCCCCGGCGAGGTTGGCGAGGTACGCGACAAGGAGAAACGCGGCCAGCGCGATGAACGCCCAACGGCCGATCGAGTCTCGCTCCCGCGTCGCCCCCAGGTAGATCCACAGACCGACTGCATACATCGTGAGCTCGACGCCGAGCGTCCAGGGGATCGAGTTCCACAACCCATAACCAGCTTCGGACCGCCCGGGGACACCGGGAGGTCGGGCCGATGAGTGACGACATCGAGAACCCAGTGGCTGACCACCAGCGCCGTGATGACTGCGACCACGCCTCTGCCACCGACCAGAAACCGGCACAGCAACGCGAATGCCGCCCCCCACGCGAAGAGCAACAGCAGCGAGTGACTGTAGGGATAGCTCAGGAAGTCGAGCGGCGTGAACGCAGTGTTGCCGGGATCTATCCGCACCTCCTCGAGCCCGAACGCGAGAAACACGGGCCACAGTACGTCGGCCAGCTGGCAGGCGAGAACCAGCAGCGCGAGCGAGACGTGAGGCGTCGCCCGCTTCGCCGCCAGCCCCAGAGCTACGTGTCCGAGAAACATCGGCGGAGCTTCAGCTCAGGGGCCCGATTCGCGATTGACGACTGTCGTTGCGCCGACACCAGCGGCAAGCGCGACGACGCCGACGGCGCGGAGCATTATGAGTACCGGGGCATCGGCAGGACGACCCTGAAGGGTTCGTGCCACAACGACCCTAAAGGGTCGTGCCACCATTGCGGGCGCTGGCCGCCCCGCCGCCTGCCCTGAGCGAAGTCGAAGGGCCCGCCTCGCGAACGACACTCCAGCCGAAGTACTCCGACAGGAGCAGCACCGCCCAGGCCAGGAGCAGTACCTCGATCAGGAGGACGAACGGTCCCAGCAATCGCTTGACCATTTCAGGCGAACCTTTTCACCGCGCGCTCGTGCGCCTTGCGCGCCTCTTCCTCGCGGTTCCGTGGCGGCGCCGTCGTCTTGAGCGATCGGATCAGGCGCTCCGCGACCGCCGTCACATCGTCGAGCGCCCGATCGAATGCCGCCTCGTTCGCGCGCGAGGGACGATTGACCCCGCTCAATTTCCGGACGAACTGCAGCGCCGACGCACGGATTTCATCCCCGGTCGCCGGAGGCTCGAAATTCGCGAGTGTTTTGATATTCCGACACATGGGTGTGGCTCCCGATCCCGTCTACTTCTTCACTTCACTTTACTCCCCAGCCATTTGTCGCGAAAGGTCTGCTGTGCGGGCGTCAGCTTCCCCGCCGCCGCCTCGACGCTGACGAGATCGAGCGCGGGATCCTCGGCGACGGTCACCGTCGCGCGGGAGGGCGTCCCGCGCCGGAGGAACGCGACCGCCGCGCGTTCACCGCGCCGCAGATCGCGGAGCGCGAACTCGACGTCCGCCGTCGTCGCCACCGGCTTGCCGTTCACCGCGCTGATGACGTCGTCCTGTTCGAGGCCGGCCGCGTACGCGGGCGTGCCCGGGGCGACGAGGCGGCCGATCTTCACGCCATCGCCGTCGCGATCCAGCCCGAGGTTGCCGATCCATCCGCGGCCCGGATGCCGCCGGCGCAGGACACACCCCGCCCGCGACAACAGCGTCGCGTAGTCAACGACGTCCCGCCCTTCGATGAAGCGATCGAAGAAGCGGTCGGCGAAGGCCTTGTCCTCCGAGACCTCCGCGAGCGTCTCGCGCAGGTCCTGCATCGTGTAGGGGCGCGCGACGAGCCCAGGCGCCGGTCCGCCCGGCTTGCCGAACTTGCGCCAGAGCGCGCGCATGTAGTCGTCGAGCGAGATGCGGCCGTCGGTGCGATCGCGAAGCGAGAGATCGAGGCCGAGCCCGATCGCGGCGCCGAACGTGTAGTAGGAGATGTAGGTATTGGCGAAGTTCGTCCGGTCCACCGACCGCGCCGAGTCCGCGAACGCCGCCATCCGGCTCGCGTCGGCGGCGGACCGGAACCGGCGGCCCGGACCGTTGACGACCACGTCGATCCCGAAGCCGAAGCTGTGCAGCGTGTCGTCCAGGTCCGAGAGGCCGGCGCGCTGGATCACCAGCGGCCCGTAGTAGCTGGTGACGCCTTCGGCGAACCAGAG
>Ga0187893_10013483_pt1 | contig 11368 bp, 11 predicted proteins | sample MA1701074metaG_FD_139574 | JGI IMG/M metagenome (GOLD analysis project Ga0187893, IMG submission 139574) | White microbial mat communities from a basaltic lava cave in the Kipuka Kanohina Cave System on the Island of Hawaii, USA - MA170107-4 metaG ...
TGGAAAAAAATCTGCGTAAGGGCAACGAAGTACTTGGCTGCAATGTCGATGATGTCTGCCGTAGGCAGATAGAAAAGGCAGGCTTTGCAAACTACTTTGTCCACCGCACAGGCCACAATATCCACACCATGATGCATGGTCTAGGACCGAACCTTGATAACTACGAAACTCATGACACAAGGCCATTGATGGCGCGCACCTGCTACTCTGTAGAACCAGGGATCTATATACCAAAAGCTTTTGGTATGCGCCTTGAATGCAATATTTTTATCCATGATGACCTCACTGTAGAGGTCTCGGGACGTGCCCCTGAAAAACTGCCTATTTTATAAGGTATTTATGAAGTCTATATGCACATTTCTTCTCGTTTGCCTCCTCTCAACTACACTAGAGGCCGCAAAAAAGGTCTATCCACTCACAAATGAGCCGATTGATGTCGTGCTCGTCACCCACCCTAAAGATAAAGAGGCTTTAGAGCTCTCTATCGAAGGCATTCGCACCTATGGCGAAAATATTGGGCGCGTGATTGTCGTCTCAAGCGAGCCGCTCTCTGATCAAGCAGAGTGGTTTGACGAAAAACTCTACCCCTTTTCTAAAGCCGATATGTCGCTAGAAATTGGAAGAGGCGATCAAAAAGTAGCAGATGAATTTTTTGCCCGTCGCGGCCATCCTGTGGGCTGGTACTACCAGCAGATGTTAAAGCTCTATGCTGCCTATGTAATCCCCAATATCTCTTCAAATATCCTTGTGCTCGATTCAGACTCTGTCTTTGTCAACCCAGTTTCATTTTTGGACGAAAAAGGGGGAGGCCTTCTCTGCATAAACACGAAAAAAGGGACAAAGGGCCACTACTGCCGCCATGCTGCGCGCATGCTGCCAAGCTACAACAGAGTATATCCTGAGTATAACAGCGTAAACCACCATATGCTCTTGCAAAAGCCGATACTGGATGATCTATTTGAAGAGATCGAACAGGCACGCTCCGAGCCGCTCTGGAAGGTATTTTGCCACGAAGTTGACATTGGACGCAAATTTGGCTCAGGATCTGAGTATGAGCTCTACTACAACTTTGCTTTAAACCACACAGACCAGGTGCAGATTCGCGAAATTAAGCGAAGAGCAAGCTCAAGCTTTGATAAAATGGACTTTTACCAAGACTCAGGGTATCAGCTGATCTCCTTCCACTCCTACATGAGAAAGTGATTTCCAGTACTGCTGCATAGATGGAATCAAAAATTTAGTAAGCTTGGAATAGCCTATTTTTTTCTTGTAAAATGACTGCGTGTCGACAAGTGCGACACGCCCATCATCTGAAAATGGGCAGTTTGCAGGCTTGGCACAGTCTCTAAAGCGATATTTTGTGATTACGGTGTGTAGGGCATAGAGCAGCTCGTGTGTTGCCTGAGGACTTGCCCAGAGCGCGCGATTTTCTTCATCTGAGACAATATCCATATCATCTTCAATCAAAATAGAGCGTTTGGGATAGCAATTTTTGGGAAGCTTGACACTTTTGGCGCTTGGAAGCTCATAAATCCACTTCTGGGGCACCTTCAGAAGATGTTCAAACCCATAATCATCAATTGCCTGCTGGATTAATCGTGCTCCTTCTGCACGTTTTTCCCAGTAGTAGTCCTCTGATCGGCCCGAATAGTACTTTTGCGTGTCAAGATAGGCCTTTATAATATAGCCTGGAAGGCGCGGATGGCGCGTGACGATGATGCCGGTGGTGGGCTGTGCATCTGCGTATTCAAAGCCTGCTTTTGTCATCGTTTCCATGTCATGAAAGACAGAATATTTTTTTGTTGCTGTGATCTCATCAAGGAGTGCTTTTGCGGGATGATCATCGGGTATGAGGTACTGTAGTGCCCCCAAGGAGGATGAAAGTACTATCAGAGCAAAATATATGTAGCGCATCAAAAACTCTTCGGTTGACATGTTTTTCTACGGCAGTATACTCGAGCGGTTTAAAAAAAAGGAATGTCTATGATTAAACGTGCTATTTTTTTCTTTGTCTGTTTGCTGCAAATGGCTTTTGCGGCGGATTTGGAACTTCCCCAGGATCATCCCCTCTATCATACGCTTGAAAAGCTTTTCGAAAACCCCTCCTTTTTAGAATCGCGCAAAAGCTTTGCTGACGCGGGCTTTATGCTCCATAGCCACAATCATAGAGGAATAGTGATTGCAGAACATGCTGACCTTCCGGGTCACCTACTAAAAGTATTTATTAATGATATTCCGCATGAGCTGCAGCTTCGCAACCTCGCATCAAGAGTTGAGGGTGCACAGGCTCTGCAAGAATTTAGTAAAAATGAAAACCTCACACGAATCGTCGTACCAAATAAATGGCTTTTTCCACTCAAAGAAAATGTAAGCGGCATCACCCATCTCCTCATCGTTGAAAAGCTGGATATTATCGAGTCCTCAAGTGCCTTGCAAGCGGCCTACGCGTCGATTGATCTACACCTTTTAGACGAGCTTTGCCGCATCGTCAAAAAATTTCGCGGGCTGGACTCCATCTTAAAAAATATGCCCTATACAAGAGATGGCAAAATTGCCTTTATTGACACAGAAAAATGGAAAAGCCCAAGAAGTGGCTTTCTACACTACGTACGACCACTTCTTAACGACCAGCAAAATGAAGTTGTTGCCAAGTATTATGAAGATTCACTCGATCGCTACCTTATGACAGAAGAACATCCCGCCTACAAAGCACTTAGAAAGCTTTTTTCTGACATAGAGATCTTTGATAGCCCCACAATCCTACGAGAGGCAGGCTTTGAGGTAAATAGGCGCGTTCACAAAAATATGATGGTGTTTACCCACCCCAAAGTAAAAAACTACATTTTTAAGCGATTTACAAATGATGTCGATCTTGATAAGCAGCTAGAGCTCTACCTGAAGCGGCTTAAAGGGGCAGAGGTGATCAGAAAAGTTATCAAAAAAAATGGCTTTCAAAATGTCATCGTCCCCAAAAAATGGCTCTTTCAACTCCCCTACGATGAGGGTGAATATCTCGTCGTCGCAGAACGCTTTGACCTCTGTTCAGGAGATGATCATCCTACAAGCGAAAATGTGCTCGCGTACAAAAACATTGACCATACCACCCTCGAGGAGTACTGCACCCTTATGAGCTTGATCGGCGGCTGTGATGCCTGGCCACGCAACCAGCCCTTCACAAAGGATGGCAAAATCGCTTTTATCGACACCGAACATGTCGGCCAAAAAGAGGCCCACTTTCAGAAGCATATCTTGCCTCTGCTGGATCCTGAGCGCCAATTGCTTGCTATGGAGTGGTTTTTAGCAGCGTAAGAAACGAGCACAAACCACAGAGACACTGAGCCACAAAGACGCTTCTAGCGTTGATGCCGGGTTGATGTATGTTATCGCTCTTTCACTCATTATTCTGAGGAATAATGAGCACAGCTCATGCCACGAAGCGTGGCAAGAAACGCTTCGCGCGGGGCAGCGCTTTCTTGCCGCGCTTCGCGGCAGATGCCCCATGGGCATTATTCCTCAGAATAATGCCTAAGAGGTTGCCAATTAATAGTCATCCATCGCGAAGCGTCTCTGTGGCTCTCGTGACTCTGTGGTGTGTGTTTTTTATTGCGACATCAAATACGCTAACGCATCCTGCTTCATGCGCAGGTAGATGCTGGCAAGGCCGTTAGCGCGGCCGGGAGTGAGGGTTTGGGGAATGTTGAGCTCTTCGAGATACGTTGGTGGGCAGGTAAGGATGGTTTCTGGGTCTTCGCCGCTGTAGACGCGGATTAAGAGCGTGCTTAGACCTGCAGAGATGATGGCGTCAGATTCTGACTCGAAGTAGACTTTGCCCTGGACATAGTAGGAGACAAGATACATTTTGCTCTGGCAACCGCGTACGAGATACTGATCTGTTCTACACTTGTCATGTAAACGACACTGCTGGCGGCCAATTTCGATGATCTTGTCATACTTTGCTTCTATGCTGATAAGGCCGCTGAAGAGCTTTTTTACCTCTTCTTGCTTCTGTTTGCAGGATTCAACACTCATTGGATTCTTTTTAGCACCTGCTCTGTAGTTACAATCTCGGCACCAAGCTCGCGCATAGTAGTAATTGCCTTTTCAACATCTCCTGGGGCAAGATCTATGCCGCGGCAGGCGTCAATAATCACATGGGGCTTAAATCCAAGGTGGATGGAGTCAACAACTGAGTAAAAGACGCAGTATTCAGTAGCAAGGCCTGCAAAGTAGAGATCGGTGATCTCATGCTTTTGTAAAAACTGGTCGAGGCCTGTTGCACGATGCTTTTGGCTGTCAAAAAAAATGCTGTAGCTATCAACTTCCGGATTTACCCCTTTATGAGCAACAAGTTCAAAGTGCTTTTTGTCAAGCTGTGGAGAAAATTCGACTCCAGGAGTACCCTGAACGCAGTGATCGGGCCAGAGTGTCTGGACGATGCCATTAATTACCACATGTTCTCCAGGCTTTTTACCCCACGTGGAGGCAAAGCTTGAGTGGTGCTCCGGGTGATAGTCTTGCGAGGCAACACGTACATCAAAGGGCAAAAGCACAAGGCGATTGATAAGCGGGATAATCTCATCGCCGGTTGCAATACCAAGCGCTCCTCCTGGCAAAAAGTCATTTTGCACATCCACAACTACTAACGCTTGCTTACTCATGCTCGGTATCTCGTATAGTTTTAATCAATCGAAGTTTGAGCTCATACAATCCCTTTTCCATGCTCACAGGGTATATATGAGGGTTTAGGTTGCGTTTTATGGCCGATGGGAGGCTTGCAAGCTCTTTTTTGGCCGTTTCTTGAATCTGGGTGAGCTTCGGTAAGCTATAGACAAGCTTGCCCTCGGTAAATATCGGTGTGAGCAGGTCAAAAGAGGTAGCATTGGCAGGTATTGACAGACTCTTTGTAGCATCAAAGGGATCTTGGTTCTGGTGAGGATCAGGAAGGCCCATTCCCACATCATACAAAATATCGCCTAGATAGTGCTCATCGTTTTGAAAGCGCCGTACCTGCAGCCTGCCGGGGTTTGAGACCTTGGTTAGCTGTTCAGAAAGCTTGAGCGTATACCTCCATGCCCCAGAACTATCTTGCAGGGCAGAAATTTTGTAGACGCCGTCAAGTGCTGCCTGCTCCTTGCCTGTGACAAGGTTTGTGCCTACGCCCCAAACGGTGATTTTTGCCCCCTGTCGCTTAAGCTCGCCTATTAGCACCTCATCAAGCTCGTTGCTTGCGACAATAGCTGTCTCCTGTAGCCCTGCAGCGTCTAAAAGTGCTTTTGCTTCGATGCTTAAAGCTGCCAAATCGCCTGAATCAAGCCGTATTCCCTTAAGGGTATAGCCCTGGCTTTTTAGCCAAAGGCCCACTTTTATTGCCTTTTTTACCCCAACAATTGTGTTGTAGGTATCTACAAGAAGGACGGAAGAGTCGGGAAATATGCGCGCATAGGCCCGAAATGCCTCCTCTTCATCATCAAAGGCCATCACCCAGCTATGTGCATGTGTGCCGAGTACAGGAATGCCAAATTCCTTGCCGCCAAGTACGTTTGACGTAGCTGTGCAGCCACCAACAAAGGCGGCCCTTGTGGCAGTCATCGCCCCGTCAATACCTTGTGCACGGCGAAGGCCAAATTCAATAACGGGCTCTCCTTCTGCTGCAAGGCAGATGCGGGCAGCTTTTGTTGCAATAAGTGTGGGAAAATTTATGCAGTTTAAGAGCGCGCTCTCAAGCAGCTGGCATTCTAAAAGCGGCCCCTCTACCCGAAGGAGCGGCTCGTGAGGAAATACAGCTTTTCCCTCTTCGACAGCGTCGATATTGACGCTTAGCCTCAGATTGGCAAGCATATCAATAAATTGCGGCTCAAAAAACTGCGAGAGGTAATCTAAATCTTCTTTTTCATACTGAAAATTTTGAATAAAATGGACCACAGCCTCAAGGCCCGAGGCAATAGTAAAACCTCCTTTAAAAGGAGGCCTACGGAAAAAGAGATGAAAGCAGGCTTTTCTTGCACCTAGCCCCTCTTTCCAGTAGGCATAGGCCATCGTAAGCTCATAAAAATCACAAAGAAGTGCCAAGTTTTCTCTTTTCATAGCAAGATAGTGTACTGGAATCAAGGAAGTTTTGCAAGAAAAGCCAAAGCTATGAACCCAGATTTTCGCTTTACTATTTAACTAATTTTATTTTACAAGGAGGGATATGTTAGCACTTTCACTTATTATGCTCCTTGTCTGCCTGCCGTCTGGTATGCAAGCAAAGCAAAAAAACAAAAACTTTGAGTTTGCTGTTACGGGCGATTTTGATTACGCAGACCCGCTCGATCCCGGCTATTTAGAGACCTGGCAACATACGCAAACAGTAAACATTATTAAAGATATTAATAAATCTCGGGCAAAATTTACGCTAGGCGTTGGTGACTCAGGAAATTCATCTGCCAAAACTCAAGAGTACATCGATATCAAAAAAAGAGAGGTTCTTGATCTCTTTAAGCGCCCTTTTATTACTACGCTTGGCGATAATGACTGGTCGCAAACCCGCTCGGTAACTCCCCCCTTTCTTACGCAGCTAGAGATACTGCAGGCAACGCGAAAAACCTATTTTTCCGGCAATAAGAGCTTAGGCCAAAAAAAAATGCGGGTTATTCGGCAAAAAAACTACCCCGAGAACCAGAGGTTTTGCTATCGCGATATCGTTTTTGCAACATTTCATACTGTTGGTGAATATGACCAGATAATTCCGCTGGATGGAATTCCTTCTCAGGATGTGATTGAAGCAGAATATATTGCGCGAAGAGATGCCAATTTAGCGTGGATCCGTAAAGCATTTGCCTGCGCAAGAAAAACGCATGCAAAGGGCATCGTTTTTTGCACCCAGGCAGATCACTGGTATAGAGACACGTTGACCCCAACATTTTACAATGGCTACGTCAATCAGTACAAAAAAAATCCAATAAATTCGGTCGATGAATCAAATTTTCAGCGCTACTACGAACTGATGCGCGAAGAGAGCCTGAACTTTGGCAAGGTAGAGTTTGAAGATGTGTTTGTCTCTGATCTATTTGGATACCAGCGCCGGCCCGTGGGCGGAAAACCTGTGCTTGTCATATATGGCGACTCTCACAGATTTACCATGGACTCCCCCATAATCTATCCTCCGGGTGGATTTATCGGAGAAAATGCAAGCGGCCAGTGGGATGGCTTTAATGCATGGGACATGCCAAACTACCTCGAAATTCAGACACTTGGCAGCCCGCGCCAGGGGTGGGTCAAAATAAAGGTAGACTTTGATGATCCGCAGCTCTTTTTTCTGGGAAGAGGCCCTATCCCTAGAACATACTAGCGAACAACTGTCCTTTCTTATTCTTATTCTTATTCTTTTTTTCAGGATGCAAGGAAAAAGAGAGAATAAGAATAAGACCAAGATTGAGAATAAGATCAGAAAAGATCCTTAAGTTGACACCATTGGCCCCGGGCCCTTCGTTTAAATCTGCGAAAGGCGATTTGCAAGGTAGCAATCTGCTAAAACAAGTGCGCACATCGCTTTTACAACGGGAACTGCCCTAAAGGCAACGCATGGATCGTGGCGAGAGCCTTCTGGCAGTGTGTAGCTTGTCTTTTCACCGCTACAGGTTACTGTCGACTGCTCTATTTTGATGCTTGATGCGGGTTTAAAGTGGACGCGAATGACTATTGGCTCACCTGTTGTAATGCCTCCAAGAGCGCCTCCGGCATGGTTTGTGGCAGTTCGCACTTTGCCATTTTCGACACAAAAGGGATCATTATGCTCGGATCCACGCATAGACGATGCAAAAACCCCTTCGCCTATCTCAAATGCCTTTGTTGCAGGCAGGCTCATCATAGCAGAGGCAAGCTTTGCCTCTATTTTTTCATAAATGGGATCGCCAAGGCCTGCTGGCACATTCGTCATAATGCACTCTACAACACCGCCAAGAGAATCTCCTGCCGCTTTGGCAGCATCGAGGGCCTCTTGCCAGTCGCTAAGACCTCCTACCGACTTGATGTAGGCAGCAATTTCTATTCCAAGCTCGCTTAATAGCTTTGCAGCAATGGCGCCTGCTGCCACGCGCGCTGCAGTCTCGCGCGCTGATGCTCTGCCGCCACCTCTATGGTCAAAAATGCCATATTTTTCGAGGTAGGTAAAATTTGCGTGGCCGGGCCGATACAGCGCTTTCATCGCCTCATACTTTGCGCTATCGGCATCCTGATTTTTAATAAAGAGGAGTATTGGATGGCCTGTTGTTTTGCCATCAAACACCCCTGAAACTATTTCTACAAGGTCTTGTTCATTTCTTGGAGAGACATTGGGGCCAGTGCCGGGACGCCTTTTTGCAAGCTCAAGATTGATCTCAACAGCCGTTATAGAAAGGCCTGCAGGGCAGCCATCAACGACGCAGCCTATAGCTTTGCCGTGTGATTCTCCCCAAGTGGTGATTGTAAAGTGTGTGCCAAATCGATTGCTAGCCATAAAAATCGAGTATGGTATGCGCAATCTCTTCTGGTGTCAAGTTATCAATGTCAATTCTATACTTGCAGAGCTTGCAAAAGAGCGGATGGCGCCTTTCAAATACCTTCTTAAATGAGCCTTGGAGGTCATTTTGATCTAAAAAGCTTGCAGGTTCGAGCTTTTGCATAAGCGACTCTGGCGAGGAGTAGAGGTAGACGAGGCTTCCCATAAAAGGAGCCATCTCCTGCGCTTTTTTACTTAAAAGCGTGCCGCCCCCAAGGGCAATTACCACCTTTTTTTGCTGCTTTAGCTCCTCAAGTACGCGGGCCTCTTCTTCGCGAAAGCGCTCTTCAGCAAGCTCCTGGTGGATCTCTCGGATCGATTTTTTGTAGCGATCAGAAAGCAGCTCATCTGTATCAAAAAAGGGCAATTCAAGCTTTTGGGCAACTAAGCGGCCTGTGGTTGTTTTACCAACCCCTTTAAAGCCTGCAAGTAGTAGTTTTAGCATAAGAGTTTTGTAACCTCTCTATCTCAAGAAAAAAATTCTTGTATGTTTTTTGTACACATTCTGCACCTTCTATCCAGCTCGTTCCTTGGGCTGTGAGGGCCGCTACCGCTAGTGCCATTGCCACTCTATGGTCGTTATGGGATGCTAAAGTAGCACCATAAAGCGTGCTTTCTTTAATAATGAGCCCATCACTTACCTCAACAATATCTGCTCCCATCTTTTTTAGCTCTTGGCACATACTGGCGATCCTGTCACTCTCCTTCTTTCTGGCTATCAGACCATTATAGAGGTGGGTAGTGCCAGAAGCGGCGCATGCTCCGACAGCCAGTATTGGCAGGGCATCGATGCAATCATTTACGTCAATAGCACATCCGGACAATTTTTGTGGACCACTTACGTAAATATTTTTATTATTCACTACAAATTGTGCACCCATATCAGCTAAAATCTTGAGTATGATCTTATCTCCTTGTATATCGTCAAGGTCGACATCTTCTATTATAAGGTCAGATTCAGTAAGTATGGCCGCCGTCAGTGGAAAGGCAAGTGAGGAAAGATCGCTCGGTACGCAGTAGGTAAATGGGGCAAAACCGCCTCTACCTGTAATACTATAGCAGTTTTGCCCTTTTTCTTCATACTCCACTCCGAGCCTCTTAAGCCAGTCTAGAGTTAGATTAAGCCAGGGTCTCTCCCCCAGATTTTCCACAATAATCTCTGTAGTGCCCTCCAAAAGGGATGCCGCTATCATAATTGCCGATACTGGCTGAGAGTCTGCCCCATCCATAACTACTTTTGAAGCGTGTATTGGCCCTTGCACAGCAATTGGAGAAAAAGAGACTTCTGCACCCATCTGCTGCAAACCTTGTAGAAGCGGCATCGATGGACGACGCACTCTGCATGATTCATCTCCCGTAACAACCACTTTTGCGCTCGTTATTGCCCCCACAGCCGTCATAAAGCGCAAAACGATGCCTGAATTACCAGCATCGATTTTTACCTCTTTTACTGCACGATCAAGCCCACCATATACTGTAAGAGCTGTTGGTGTGCGCTCAAAGCGTGCTCCAAAGAGGCGGCATGCCTCAATCATGGCATCGGTGTCAGGGGATTCTAGATAGTTGTAGATGGTAGATTGCCCATTTGCAAGCATGCCAAAGAGTATTGCTCTAAGTGTGTGCGATTTTGATGGCGGCAATGTTATTTTTCCTGCCAATCGGCCGGCAGAAATTGTGATTTTGTTCATGTTGAGTATCATATTTGATGCACATCTATAATTACAAGATAGGCCCCACAAACACGCCTGAACACTATTTTGCGCAAACGTCGTTTTTTTTTATTTCTTCGCTTGACATAAGTTAGGCAAAAATGGCAAAGTCGGATTATGTATTTCAAACATGAGGAAAATACTTTTATGAAGAAACACCTGTTACACAGCTTTTTTGCTGGTTTAGTGTGTGCTGGTACAATGACTAGCGTATATGCGCAAGACATGAACAACAGCAACGACTCACTTAAAACTTCAGTTGAATTGTCACAAGGTTATCGTCGTGATAGCTTGAAGACAAAAGTTACTCGCGATCATTTCTCGAGCAAAAAACACTATAAATCAATCGATACCTGGACTACACGCGTAGACTGCATGGTAGAGAAAGATGATATGTTCATGAAAGCTCTTGTCGGCTACGGCGACGTTTATGACGGTAAGCTCCATGATCACTCCAATGGTGGCCACCATTCACATCATAAAGTGAAAGGCGACTATACTGCTGATTTCGCTCTGAACTTTGGCAAGCGCTTTTCATGGGATAATGGCTGGTCAGTATCACCTACTGTAGGCTATGGCGTTTATGTACAAGACTTCCATACAAAGCACCACAAGAAAGATAGACAGAAAGCTGTATGGTACAGCCCACAGTTTGGCGTATGCGTGAACAAGTCATTTAATGACACACTCAATGCATATTTTGACTATACTCTTCTCTATCCTCTAAACTACCAGGGTACAGTTCATCATAAGCACCAGAACAAACACCATAAAGATCAAGAAAACAAAGCCTACAAATCTGCAGGTAACATTTTCGCGATTGGTCTTGACTGGACATTTGCTACGAACTGGTCACTAAAGCCAGAAATCGAAGTAATGGAGTTCTTCTCAAACGGTGGTGATTCACAACATCGCTATCGCTTGAAGAGTGCAGACCGCTCAAGCATTGAGTACCGTCTCGTACTAGGCTATACATTCTAGTCTTAGTAGAACTTTTGCAAGTTTCGACTGCCCAGATTTGCTTCTCCAGCAAATCTGGGTTTTTTTTTGCGGAAAAAAGGACTAAGGACTAAGGACAAAGGACAAAGGACAAGGACCAAAAGGACATAAAGGACCAAAAGGACCAAAAGGACTAGGGACA
>Ga0187893_10013484_pt1 | contig 11366 bp, 8 predicted proteins | sample MA1701074metaG_FD_139574 | JGI IMG/M metagenome (GOLD analysis project Ga0187893, IMG submission 139574) | White microbial mat communities from a basaltic lava cave in the Kipuka Kanohina Cave System on the Island of Hawaii, USA - MA170107-4 metaG ...
TAAAAATCAGAGATCGCGCTTTGAATACAAGTAATACTGTTTCTACGCAAAATTTTACACTGAATGGTATTCGTGTAAATTAGTTTGAGTCATTCTGTTCCCTTCTCAACTTTTCAAGATTTTCTCCATCTCACCCCTTGCTGCTAATACCAGATCAGCAACTTCACGCACCACTCCCTGTCCTGCCTTGGCATTTGCTACCAGGTCAACTTTATCTTTCACATAACTCAGTGAATCTGCGGGGCATACAGACAAGCCGCAATTTTTTAAAACACCGAGGTCATTAATATCGTATCCTATGTAGGCTACTTGCTTCTTCTTCAATTTGTAGAAATCAATAAGCTTTTCAAAAACTTCAAGTTTATCTACAATATCCTGGTGACAGAAGTCAAGTTTCAATTCGGCAGCTCGATTACTTACTACTTTCGAATCTTGACCCGTGATAATTCCTACAATAATTCCAATTTTTTTTAAGTAACTGAAAATATAGCCATCTTTCACATTAAACTGCCTGATCTCGTTGCCTGTGTTATCATGAATGATTTTCCCATCAGTCAGCACACCGTCTACATCAAAAAAAATAGCTTTAATGAGACCTGCCTTTTTTATCTGCTCCTTGGTATACTGAATTAAAATTTGTTTCAACGTCTCGGAATTAAAGTATTTCGATTAATGTGACAGAAAATTAGGAAAAGCTTTTTACATTCAGACGATAATTTAACGCACTTCATGAGAAACTTCAGGTTCTTTGTATCCTTTGCCATTACGGTAATTCTGATTGTTTTATTGAACACCAGTTGGCAACTCGGGGCAACCCGAATTCCTCCTCTGGGAAAATTCTTAGATCCCTTCCACGGATTCTGGCAAAACATAGAACCAGCAAGACTCGCTGGACCAAAGGAGATTCAAATCACCGGGCTTAAAGATAAAGTGACTGTAGTTTACGACAGTCTTCTCATCCCACACATTTTCGCCAACAATGATGAAGACCTTTATATTGCTCAGGGATACGTAACAGCCATCCACCGATTATGGCAAATGGAATTTCAAACACATGCCGCAGCAGGAAGACTTTCAGAAATTTTAGGGGCAGGTCCGGAAGGCAGAATACTGAACTATGATCGCGGGCAACGCAGGCTAGGTCTGGGCTATGGAGCTACACACTCACTAGAGATGATGCAAAAAGACGCCACCATGCGCATGGTCGCTGAAAAATATACGGAAGGAATCAACCAATACATTTCAACGCTTGACTACAAGAACTTGCCTTTTGAATACAAGCTTCTCGACTACACTCCGGAAAATTGGACGACATTAAAATGCGCCTTATTATTAAAGAGCATGGCACAGACCCTCAACATGGGCGACAAAGACATGGAAATGACCAATGCGTTGAAACTTTTTGGCAAAGAAACACTCGATTTACTTTACCCCGATCGAGAACTGTCAGTTGATCCAATTGTAGACAACCCGGGCGGGTGGAAATTTAATCCAATCAAGTTAGACTCCGTACCAATGGCGGTGCCTGATGAACTTATCTCCATTCAAAAACTTCCTGGCTCCGATCCAACGGTAGGAAGTAATAATTGGGCGGTAGCAGGAAGTAAAACGGCTACTGGCTCCCCTATTTTATGTGGCGATCCACATTTAAATTTATCGCTACCTTCTATCTGGTATACGATTCAACTTCATGCACCAGGAGTAAACAGCATGGGTGTTTCTTTACCGGGTGCACCGGGGATTATTATCGGATTCAATGATTCCATCGCATGGAGTGTTACCAATGCACAGCGCGACCTCGTGGATTGGTTTAAGATCACCTATCAGGATTCTAAAAAAGACAAATACAAGCTTGACGATCAGTGGGTAGATACCAAAAAAGTCATCGAGCAATTCAAGGTACGTGGCTCCGAAGTTTTCTCCGATACTGTTATTTATACTCAATGGGGACCCGTTGTCTACGATGAAACATTCCGTTCAGAAGATGAACTGAAAAACTATGCATTCCGATGGATCGCACACGATGCGTCACAAGAGCTACTCACATTCTTTAAATTGAACCGGGCGAAAAATCACGCGGGTTACATGGAAGCACTTGATCATTACGGATCACCTGCTCAAAATTTTGTGTTTGCTTCTGTGTCAGGAGACATTGCCATGCGAATTCAGGGAAAATATCCGGCTCGCAGAAAGGACGAAGGAAAGTTTGTTTTGGATGGAAATAAGAGCTCAAACGGATGGCAAGCCTATATCCCAAATGATCAGAGTGTGATGTACAAAAATCCGAAGCGCGGTTTTGTTAGTTCAGCCAACCAACATCCTGCCGATTCCACCTATCCATATTATATAACTTCTACAAGCTTTGAAGCATATCGTAACCGAAGAATCAATAGCGTGTTGAGTGAATCTTCAAACATCAAGGTTGAAGATATGGTTAAGTTGCAAGGCGATAACTTCAATCTAAAGGCGTCTGAGTGTGTTCCCATCCTTTTATCATACATAGAAGAAGCAACATTGGAAGACACGGCAAGGAATTTCGTAGCCACTGTGAAAGCCTGGGATTTTTTTAATACTGAAACCTCTGAGGGTGCCTCTTATTTCGAAGCATGGTGGACAGAGTTGATGCCAATGATTTGGGATGAGATGAACAATGACAAAGTTATGCTTGAGCGCCCGACTTCTTATACTACGATTAAACTCCTGAAAGAGAAACCCGATTTATCATTCTTTGATATTCAATGCACGCCAGAAAAAGAAACCGCCAGGGAAATAGTTCAAAAATCACTTTCATTGGCAGTCAAGAAAATCACCAGGTGGAAAAAAGACCATCAGGCTGAAGAAGTACCCTGGGCCGAATACAAAGACAGTTACATCGGGCACCTGTTACGATTGGAGCCACTGAATGTTAAAGTGAAGCACGGAGGAAACGGCAGTATAGTAAATGCGCATTCACGTACTAATGGCCCATCATGGCGGATGATTGTAAGTCTTGAAAAAACAGGTGTGAAAACCTGGGCTGTTTATCCGGGCGGACAATCCGGCAATCCGGGAAGTTATTTCTATGACAACCTGATAGCCCGCTGGGTTGCCGATCAACATTACCGTTTAATGTTTATCCGTTCAGCAGAAGAAGCAGGAACTCAAGCTCTCTATTCTACTGAACTCAACCCTGACTCGAAATGAAATTCATCATTCAATTGACAGCGATCGTTATTGTTGCCTTTATCCTTGAATTGTTTATGCCGTGGTGGTGTATTGCTATCGCGGCTTTTGCTGCAGGCTACGCACTAAAATCTAAAGTCAATTTTCTGGCTGGGTTTCTCGGCATAGCTTTATTGTGGTTGATCAAAGTCTGGATATTAGATGCTACAGCCTCTGCCCCGTTCGCAGAAAAAGTTGCCGGAATTTTCAGTTTAAACAAGGCCCTGCTGATGCTGGTAACTGCTCTTATTGGCGGACTCGTTGGAGGCTTCGCGGCCATGAGTGGTGCTGCATTAAAGAAAGAGAAGCGATCTGATTTTTATCATCCTCAATAAATATTCCGACAATTTATTAATAGGGTTGCGTTAGTTTTGCGTCAACCTTTATATTTGCATTCCTTTTCCGGGGAGGAAGAGGCTTTTTAGGCTAAAAACACTGGAGAGGTGGGTGAGTGGCTTAAACCAATAGTTTGCTAAACTGTCGTACGGGTCATTCTGTACCGGGGGTTCGAATCCCCGCCTCTCCGCAGATTGGTAAAGTGTGGTTGTTGAAAAGAAGTTCTTGTTAGTGATAGCAGGGTCGTGACATGGTCCGATAGCTCAACTGGATAGAGCATCAGCCTTCTAAGCTGACGGTTCGGGGTTCGAGTCCCTGTCGGATCACGAATTTGAAATGATAGAATAAAAATATAGTTCGGGGCGTAGCGCCTGTCTACGCTAAGCTCCGACAGGCAAGCAGTCCGGTTTACCGTACGAAGCTTACCAGAATTTTGATGTTAAAACGTCAAAGTGAAATTTAGACAACTTATTGTACGGGGCGTAGCGCAGTCCGGTAGCGCACCTGGTTTGGGACCAGGGGGCCGCAGGTTCGAATCCTGCCGCCCCGACAAAAAGCGAAGCCTCTGATGAAAGTCAGAGGCTTTTTCTTTTTTTTAGCAATACGTTTTAGCAATACGCACTCTAATTTCCTGGTAAATCATTACAATTGCATTTCCACTTTTTCTTATTACTTTAAACTGATTTTTACTTTCAATAAAAAATTTCGGGCATATTTCACTTATTTAAATCTCTCCTATGAAAATCTTTTTTAGCATTCTTTCCTTATTTCTTTTTGCAATACCTGCCTTCACACAATCAACCAAAAAAGTACCCAAGGATTGGTTCCTCCTTGATCCGGGGGCAGACAGTGTGCAAGGTGTTAGTGTCGAAAAGGTTTATAATACCTTGTTAAAAGGCAAGCCTTCAAGAAATGTTATTGTGGCCGTTATCGACTCTGGTATCGATATCGATCATGAAGATTTGAAAGATGTTATCTGGATAAACGAAGATGAAATACCCAGCAACGGGATAGATGATGATAAGAATGGCTACATCGATGACGTGCACGGATGGAATTTTATCGGTGGCAAAGATGGCAACGTAAACGAAGAAACGTTTGAAGCAACACGCGAATACGTGCGTTTAAAAAAGAAATTCGAAAATGCAGAAGAGACGAAAGTGAGCAAAAAGGATAAGGCTGAATATGACTTATGGCTGAAAGTGAAGAAACTTTTTACTGAATCTTCACAAAAAGTGATTCAACAGTATAATTTTTACAAACAACTTCATGAAAATATATCCTTTGCCAACGATACAGTGAAATCCATTCTTAAGGTTGATACCTTAACGTACGAGCTTGTTGTCAAGCTTGCATCTGAAAATGAAAAAGTAAAAAAAGCGAAAGAGTCTTTAAACTTTATCTACACCAATGCAGGCAAAGATGCAATAATAGGCGAAGTACTTGCTCAGATAAACGATGGCATTGAATACTTTGAACCACAAGTCAAATGCGGATACAACCCTGAGTGCAACGTCCGCACATTGGTGGGTGACAATCTTTCTGACCTATCGGAAAAATATTATGGCAATAATAATGTTGAAGGCCCTGACCCTTCTCATGGTACCCATGTGGCCGGTATCATTGCAGGTAACAGAAATAATTCAATTGGAATGAAAGGCATTGCAGATCACGTTAGCATTATGTCGGTACGGGCAGTGCCAAATGGGGATGAGCGTGATAAAGATGTGGCCAATGCTATTATCTATGCAGTGGACAATGGCGCTCAGATTATTAACATGAGTTTCGGAAAATCACTTTCGCCTGATAAACCTGTGGTAGATAAGGCTGTAAAATATGCAGAAGCAAAGGGAGTATTATTAATTCATGCTGCTGGAAACGATAGCAAGAATAATGACATTGAAACTTCATACCCCAATCGTTTCTATGCCAATGGCAAAGAAGCAAAAAACTGGATAGAGATTGGAGCATCAGCCTCAGGCGCAAGCGATAAGTTAGTGGGTTCTTTTTCTAACTACGGAAAAAAATCAGTAAACCTGTTTGCTCCGGGGGTTCAAATCTACTCCACAACTCCCAACAATGAGTACGACAATAATTCCGGCACCAGCATGGCAAGCCCTGTAACTGCGGGTGTCGCTGCTATTTTAATGGCATACTTCCCAAACCTGACTGCCACACAAGTAAAAGAAGTATTGGTGCAAAGCACGCGCAAATTTGATGGCCTCCAGGTTAATAAGCCAGGATCAAAAGATAAGATTGCCTTTAGCGAATTAAGTGAAAGTGGCGGACTTGTGAATGCGTATGAGGCAGTAAAGCTTGCCATGACTTTAAAACCTGCTGTAAAGAAGAAATAGTAAAGCTACTAACAAACCTCATTTGGCGTGGGTATGGATTTTTAACAGATCGCAACAAAGATACCTGGATTCACCAAAATAGAACACGGTACGGGTTTACCTTAAGGTTAACTCAAAATTAAGCTGGACCTTCCATCAGCGGTATTGCCCAAGTAATTCTATAATTGTTACTTGCTGATTGATTACGTAATAGAAAAAAGTGAGCTGGTATCGCGGATTCGGAACTACTGAGATTATCTTTTTAGCAGCCTTCGTTGCCCTGTATGCAATTTACCTGTGGCGGGTTATTCGAATTGCCCGGTCACTCAGAACTCCATTCATCAATGTATTCATTAAGGTATTCTTTCGCAGTGCCATTTTTGGTTTACTCATTATTTCATTGCTGGGCCCCTCATTCGGTGAGTCCAAAAAAGAAGTAAAGTCGGTTGGAAAAGATATCATGATCTGTGTTGATTTGTCCAGGTCAATGGATGCACTTGATATTCAACCTACCCGACTGGAGAAGATAAAACACGAAATGAAGAAAATCGTGGCAGCGTTCAATTCAGATCGCGTAGGAGTTATCATTTTTTCTGGTGAAGCCTTTGTTCAATGTCCACTCACATACGACCAAAACGCATTGAACCTGTTTATCGAAACTATGAATACCGGTTTGGTGCCTTCTTCCGGTACTGACTTTGCACCGCCACTCAGAATGGCTCTGCAAAAAATGGAGCAAGACAATAACCGGGCACAAGCAAAGTCAAAAATTATAATCCTGATCAGCGATGGCGAAGATTTTGGTGAAGAAACAAACGAAGTTGCGCAGGAAGTTGAAGCCGAAGGTATCAAGCTTTTCACGTTGGGAATTGGAACGGACAAGGGCGGGCAAATTCGGGCAGGCTCAAACTATAAAACTGATAAGCAAGGAAATGTGGTGGTGAGCAAACTAAATTCAACTTCCCTTGAGTCGCTGGCGAATAAAACAGGCGGCAAGTATTTCGAAATTAATGGAACCAGAAATGATGTTTCAAGGTTAATTAACTCAGTCAGTAAAATTGAAGGTGAATTGATGGATGCACGTTTTGTGGACGTAACAGCTAATAAATACTATTATTTTTTGATAGCTGCGCTTATTTTACTCTCATTGGATGCACTGATTAATGTTAAAACCGTAAAAATATGAAGACGCTGGCCACGCTGATATTTTTACTTGCCCTTCTGATTGATCCTACGAAGATTGGAAAAATAAATTCATTAAAATCAGAAGCGAAAAAAGCTTACCTCTCAGGCGATTTTAAAACTGCGATTAAAAAATACCGCTATCTGGTTGACTCCATGCACGTTCAGGAAGATGAAGTATTGCTGAACTTAGCCAATTCATACTTTCAATTAAATGACACCACCAACGCTGCGGGTGAATATCAATCTCTTACGCAAAGTTCTAAAAATCAACTCCGCTCAAAAGCGCAACAGCAACTCGGGGTCATGACTAATAAGCAAGGTAAATATGAAGAAGCCCTCGATCATTTTAAGCAAGCCATCAAGAGTGACCCGACCAACGTGGATGCCCGGTATAACTATGAGTTATTAAAGAAAAAGTTGGAAGAGAAGAAGAAACAGGAACAACAGAAACAAGATCAGAACAAGGATCAAAATAAAGATCAGGAGAAAAAAGATCAGGAGAAAAAAGACCAGCAAGACAAACAAAAAGAAGATCAGAAGAAAGAGCAGGACAAAAATAAAGAGGAGCAAAATAAAGACCGGCAACAAAAAGATCAGGAGAAAAAAGAACAGGAAAAGCAGGAACAGGAACAAAATAAAGAGCAAAAAGAAGAGCAAGAAAAAAAAGAAAAGCAAAATTTTGATCCTGAAAAAATGTAACAGATGAAGCTCAGCGAGGAGAAAGCTAAAATGATTCTGGAGGCAATGAAGAACCAGGAAAAACAATACCTGCAACAAAATAAACGCAAGGCAAACAAGCCTCAGGATAAAGGGAAACCAGATTGGTAAAATAGTATTGAGTAGTGAGTCACTAGTATTGAGAATACAGTGCTCAAAACCAAAGACTCAATACGGACTACTCAAGACTATTAACTACTTTTGTAAAATGAAAGAAGTATACATCATCTCTGCTGTCCGAACTCCAATTGGTAGTTTCGGGGGTAGCCTAAGTTCATTATCGGCTGTTAAATTAGGTTCCATTGCCTTTAAGGGTGCCCTTGAAAAAGCCGGTGTTGACCCTAAGCTTGTTCAGGAAATATTTGTTGGCAATGTAATCTCATCAGGTTTGGCACAGGCTCCTGCCACCCAGGTTGCAGTGGGGGCCGGACTGGGTTATGATATTCCCTGCACACTTGTAAATAAAGTTTGCGCATCAGGTATGAAGGCCGTGATGTTGGGTGCGCAATCAATTATGCTCGGTCAGAATGATGTGGTGCTGGCGGGAGGAATGGAAAGCATGAGCAACATTCCGTATTACCTGATGAAAGCACGCTATGGATACAAGTATGGCAATGGTGAATTAATTGACGGACTTACCTTTGATGGCTTAACGGATGTTTACAATCGTTGTGCGATGGGTGTGTGTGCTGATAACACAGCAAAAGAAATGAATATCACACGACAAGATCAGGACACCTATGCAATCAATTCATACAAGCGCTCCGCAGCCGCATGGACTGCCGGTAAATTTAAAGATGAAATTGTAGGCGTTGAAATTACCGACCGCAAGGGAAACACGACCCTCTTTGCGGAAGATGAAGAATATAAAAATGTAAGCTTCGATAAAATACCGGGATTAAAGCCTGTGTTTACAAAAGAAGGAACCGTAACCGCAGCCAATGCCTCGACTATTAACGATGGCGCCTCAGCCCTTATGTTAATGAGCAAAGAGAAAGCAAAGGAACTCGGACTAAAACCAATCGCTAAAATTCTTGGCTTTGGTGATGCTGCTCAGGATCCGATGTGGTTTACAACAGCGCCTTCGTTGGCCGTTCCAAAAGCATTAAAACATGCGGGCGTAGATCAAAAGAATGTTGGGTATTACGAAATTAATGAGGCGTTCTCAGCAGTAGCTATCGCCAACAATATTAAACTGGGCTTAGATCCGGAAAAGGTAAACGTAAACGGAGGAGCCGTAGCCCTGGGGCATCCCCTCGGTTCTTCAGGTTCACGGATTATCGGAACCCTTGCGAACGTGTTAAAGCAGAATAACGCTACTATCGGTGTAGCCGGTATTTGCAACGGTGGAGGTGGGGCCTCTGCCATTGTTATTGAGAATCTTTGATCAGAATTTACAGAATTAAGGAATCAACGGAGTTGAATACCGCTCCTTGACTAATATTCAGGGAATTCTAAAATTCTGGCCATATTCATCCAACAAACGAAATAGCCTTGCGTTGATAGCGAGGCTATTTGTATTTTACAGCATCTATGAGAATTGTTATTTTCTTACTTTTTCTAAGTATTGCCGCACAAGCCCAGCGCGAGGTTAAAACTTTTTACGACCCCGCCCGCCAACAAATTCAGGAAGTATACACGGTTGCTGACGATGATCATGAGAGGCTCATTGGCAAATACCAAAAGTATTTTGAAAATGGAGCACTGGCTGTAGAAGGAAATTTCAACAATGGAAAAAAATCAGGGCTCTTTACTGAATATCATGAAACCGGAAAACTCTCCCGAAAGATGATTTATGTTAATGGGTTGCGTCATGGTGCTGTAGAGGTATTTGACGAAACAGGCAGGCAGATTCAAAAAGCTTTTTATCAAAATGATTTGTTAGTCGATAGCGTTCAATCATTTTACGACAACGGTATCATTAAAAGTGAAACGGTTTTTAAAAAAGGAAAGCCGGAAGGTGTCGTACGGGAATTTTTCACAACAGGCAACCTGAAAAAAGAAATCATGTATGCCCATGGTAAACCAAACGGTGTAACCAGGACCTTCTATGAAACAGGTAAAGTTGAAACGGAATGCAACTACAAAAACGGAATCATGACCGGGTACTACAAAACCTTTTATGATAACGGCCAACTCGAAACGGTTTCAACCATGAAGGAAGGATCAAAAAACGGTCAGTTCAAAAATTATGATCGTGATGGTCATTTGGTGTTAGAGGGCAACTTCAAGAATGGAAGATTACACGGTGATAATACCGGCTACTACGCCAATGGCACTGTCAAGCACCGTTTCAAATACGATGAAGGAAATAAAACCGGAGCGGGCTTGATCTACCACTCCAACGGAGTATTAAAAATCAGGGAACAATTTGCGTTGAATGGCCTGGACTGGATTGTAGAGGAATATTCGGACGTAGATAAAAAAGTCTCCAAAAAAGAGTATCGGAACAAAATACCTACCGGAACTTGGATCTTCTACTATGAAGATGGTAAAACAGAGAAAGTGAAAGAGAGCTATGAAAACGGAAAGCTCACCGGCATGCGATATGAATATTTCTCAAACGGCAAATTATCTAAGGAGGAAATGTATAAGTTCAACATGTTGAACGGGCCGTTTAAAACGTATTATGAAAACGGCTCCGTTGAAGCTGTGGGAGAATGCAAATCGCAACGCAGGCACGGATTGTTTACGGCTTATTATGCTAACGGAAAAATTAAGGAACAAGGCGAATACATAGCCGACCGAAAGCATAAAGACTGGAATGAGTATGATGAGCACGGAAGTCTGGTTAGAATATTTGTTTTTAAGGCTGGTATTCTCGTTGAGACAAAAGAGTCTAAACTGTGATTTTTGTGATTTGAATGATCTTTATGATTAATCAGAAAAATGAATCATTTGAATCAGGTAAATCATAAAAATCACAGTTCAGACAGTTAGTTATCTCCCCAACATTTTCAATCTTTGCATCTCTACCACTACTATGCAAGCAATCAGGGAAACAAACTTCAAGTTCACCGGCCAAACCGGTTTTTATAAAGGCAAGGTGCGCGATGTCTATTACTTTGGCAACATCATGGCCATGGTGGCCACCGACCGGATTTCAGCGTTTGATGTCGTCCTTCCGCGAGGCATTCCTGATAAAGGCCGGGTGCTCAATCAAATTGCCGCCTTGAATTTGCAGGCAACAAAAGACCTGGTTCCGAACTGGGTAATCAGCACACCTGACCCTAACGTAACGCTTGGCTTTAAATGCGAACCCTATCCGGTGGAGATGGTAGTGCGAGGCTACTTGGCAGGTCATGCCTGGCGCGAGTATAAATCAGGAAAAAGATCGGTATGTGGCGTTACGTTGCCTGAAGGCCTGAAAGAAAACGACAAGCTCCCCCACCCGATCATTACACCCACTACAAAGGCACATGTCGGGCACGATGAAGATATTTCAAGAGAAGGAATTTTAAGCAGAGGGCTGGTTACAGAAAAGGAATATACAACGCTGGAGGATTATACATTGAAACTATTTAAAAAAGGAACAGAATTAGCTGCCAGGCGAAACCTCATCCTGGTGGATACCAAGTATGAATTCGGTAAAAA
>Ga0187893_10013485_pt1 | contig 11364 bp, 13 predicted proteins | sample MA1701074metaG_FD_139574 | JGI IMG/M metagenome (GOLD analysis project Ga0187893, IMG submission 139574) | White microbial mat communities from a basaltic lava cave in the Kipuka Kanohina Cave System on the Island of Hawaii, USA - MA170107-4 metaG ...
AATGTTGTTTTGCAAATGGAATACCAATGATGGTTATAAAAAGCAAAACGCCAAATACAATGTGTATAAAAGCTGTGTACAATCCGCCGGTAAGAATCCAGATAATATTGAACAGTAATGAAAGGCATCCGCCGCTGTTTCCATTATTTACCACTTTCTTTCCAAAAGGCCACAATACAAGCGCTGCAAGTTTAAAGCACTGCATACCAAACGGAATACCAACAATAGTAATGCATAAAATAAACCCGCCGAAAACATAACCGAGTGCAGCGGCAAGTCCGCCAAAGATGAGCCAGATAAGATTGCCTGTAAAATTCATAACATCAAATATAACGGATGTGGTTTTGTAAGAAGCAGATGTTTTATATAAGTGGTATTGCTGTGGGTTTGAATTTTGCAACTTACCTGATTACTTTAAACATTTTTATTTATAAAGGCTGACGAAATTTTGCCGAAGCGCATACAAACCGTACAAGTGAGTCCACGACAAGTCGGGATTAAGATGACACAACCAAAGCTTAACAGAAGCAATGCAGCTAAGTACAAAAAAATCATACAGGCGTATCAGCAATGTTTCCAAAAAACTGCTGCAACTCTGTGAACATATTTTTAAAGAAAGGAATGATATAACCCAGTGCACCAATTGCTTTTGGGCCCCAGGGCTCAATGATGCCGTATGTTTGTGAAGCCATGATCGTTTCTGGTTTTAGTAAATGCATTTCAGTGGCATAAAATAAAATAATGCTATAGACCAGCATATACAGCAGTACATAAAAAATAATGCCGCCTAATTTATTCAACCAGCCAAGCAAAACAATTTCTATGGCGGCTTCTGCAAGATTGGCGATCCATCTTACTATGAGTATTACGCCAATCATGATTAATATAAATGATAAAAGTGGCAGCCACTGCGATCCGATATTGGTATTATCATCGAGCCATTCCGCGACAACTATGGAAAATTTCATTGCGGCTGCAAGACCAATAAGTATGGCAAGAAAGGAAAGTATGGAAACAATAAGGCCACGGCTGTATCCTTTAAAAACAGCCATGGCCAATAATATGAGTGCAATAATATCAATAATCATAGCAGCAATTTACACCTCACCCAAACCCTCTCCAAATAAGAGGGTTTTAATTGTTTGGTAAATTTATTTGCTTAGCAATTCTTTTACTGCAGCGGAAATTGCTTTGCCGTCTGCCTTGCCCGCAAGCTGTTTGCTGGCAGCGCCCATTACCTTGCCCATATCTGCAGGAGATGCAGCACCCACTTCTGTAATAATCTTTGCAAGCGCTTCCTTTAGTTCAGCATCACTTAATTGTTTGGGAAGAAATTTTTCTATCACCGAGATTTCTTCCTGTTCTTTTTGTGCAAGGTCTGTGCGGTTTTGCTGCTGAAATATTTCAAGTGAATCTTTACGCTGCTTTACCATTTTCTGCAGCATTTTTAATTCGGTGTCTTCATTAATTTGTCCGCCTGCACCGGGTTCTGTTTTAGCTTTTATGATCTCTGCTTTTATGGCACGCAGGCTGCGTAAAGCCGCTTCGTTCTTCGATTTCATGGCTTCTTTCATTTCGGCCATTATGTTTTGTTCTAAGCTCATATTGTAAAGTTTAAATAGTTTCGGGTTTCGGGTTTCGGGTTTCCTTGTCTCTTGCTTTTTTATTTGTTTTCTTTCAGTTGTTGTTGCCTGAACTTATTATAAAAATCTTTGGCGAACTTTTTCAGATCGTCCACCATTTCCTGGTTATGTGTGGCGCGGTTATATGTATCGGCCATGGTAATAAGTGTCTGGTAAAAAAAATCTGCCATTTCATCTACCATCATATCTTTTGTCCAGAGGTCAATGCGCAAAGCACTTTTATCTGCGCCATCCCAGAATGAAAGCATTACTGCTTTTGCACGTTGAATTTCTGCAGCGGTACTGCTGTCTGCCTTCCAGTTGATCTGCTCGGGTACTTTATCTTTATCAAGATGTACGTCTATTGTAATGGTTGATGTCTGCATTTTTTTATATTGGTCTTTATCGAAAATAAGTCAAAAGATATACCATTGTTGTCTTACTGTTGTTGTGTCAGTAATTGCCAGATTTTTTCGACTACTTCGTCCTGTTTATAACCGGCTGTTTGTTGTGCAGCAGTTTCTGCCATTTTGGTCTTCAGGTTTTCGTCTTTATATAAACGGTTCAATTCATCGCCAAATGCTTCATGGTCTTTTTGAGTAACATACACACCGGCTTCACCTGCATATTCATTTATACTTGCCGTATCTAAAGTGATAATAGGTGTGTTGCACTGCAACGCTATTATCACAGGCCACAGATCTGCATCGTTCAATGCCGGGTGCAGTAAAGCATAAGCCGCAGCAATCAGATCCGCTACATCTTTTTTATCTGCATCATTTACAAGGTTTACATCTTCCCGGTATTTATAAGTACCCAGTTTGTTGTCTATAGCACTTGCAAATCCTTCTTCTTTGGGCAGCAGTACCAGTTTCATTCCGCTTTGCTGCCATTTCTTGAATTTTGAAAAGGCTTTGAGCAGGTCAACAAAGATGGCTTCATTATTATCAGGCAGTATAGCTATAAAATATTCTTTGTTTTGTGCGTAACGGCTTTTTACATACAGTTTATTGTGCCATTCCATCGGCACAAATAATTCAGGCGCCGTATAAGGCAGTACATTTATTTTTTGTGCAACGTAGCTTACTAAAGCTGCCGTAGTTTTTGCAGCAAAATTTGAATAAGTAACTATCGTGTTTGCAACTTTTATACTTTCTTTTATTCTTGACGCTGCAAAATGTTGCCATAGTAACATGTTCTTTTGCAATTCCAGTAATACAGTATCAGGCAGTACAAGTATTTGTTTAATATTTGCAGATGTACAAACACCATATAAACAAACTACCGCATCTATCCTGTACTTTTTGAGGATGCGCGTAATTTTATAACCGTACCAGTATTTTAATGAAAAGCTGCTGCCCGCTGGAATAACGATATGCAGCAATACATTTTCTTCTTTTATGCTTTCTTTGGCATTTACTACATGATCATAATCCTTGATCATATACTCTTTTGCCTTTGCTGTTTCATCTAACAATGCAGCAAGGTAAGCACCATAATCGTTTGTAATATCGTCGCTGTGATGTATAAGTGCTATGCGCATGCCCCAAAAAACCCCCAACCCCTAAAGGGGCTTTTTAATTTAGATAAAATAAATTTTTCTGTTCATCCTGCTATTCAGTACAAGATATACCTTGTAATATTTTCTCATTGCTCAATACAACTTCGGAAGTTGAAGAGTGCGACGCAAGGAACGATGCCATTGTTACAAAAGCCGGGCTCATAAAAACCGCTTCAATCAACTGGAAACCAGAAACTGGAAACTTGTAACGGATAACTTAATTCTGCTTTACCATTTTCTCCGCATTTTCCGCTACCTGCAATGCCTCTATAAATTCATCTATTTCACCATTTACCACGGCCGGCAAATTATAAGACGTAAGCCCGATGCGATGATCGGTAACCCTTCCCTGCGGCCAGTTGTAGGTGCGGATCTTTGCGCTGCGGTCGCCGGTGCTCACCAGCGTTTTGCGGTGACGGGCAATTTCCTCTTCATGCTTGCGCACCTGTTCTTCATACAATTTGGTGCGCAGCATGGTCATGGCTTTTTCGCGGTTGCCAAGCTGGCTGCGTTCTGTTTGGCAGATCACCACTGTACCTGTAGGAATATGCGTCAGCATTACTTTCGTTTCCACTTTGTTTACGTTCTGACCACCGGCGCCACCACTGCGCGCTGTTTCCATTTTTACATCGGCGGGGTTCAGTTCAAAATCTACTTCTTCCGCTTCGGGCATTACTGCCACAGTTGCTGCGGAGGTATGCACACGGCCCTGCGTTTCTGTATCGGGCACACGCTGCACACGATGCACCCCGCTTTCAAATTTTAATGTGCCATACACATCTTCGCCCTGCACTTCCACCACCACTTCTTTGTAGCCACCAACGGTTCCTTCACTTTCGCTTACAATGGCAGTTTTCCAACCTTTCTTACCGCAATAACGTAGGTACATGCCCAGCAGGTCGCCGGCAAAAAGCGATGCTTCATCACCGCCGGTTCCTGCACGAATTTCAAGTACCGCATTCTTATCGTCCTGCGGGTCTTTTGGTATCAGCAATTTGGTCAATTCTTTTTCCAGTGCCTCTTTTTTTTCTTCCAGTTCGGGCAATTCCATTTTGGCCAGTTCACGCAGTTCTTCATCGCTGCCATTCAGGCTTTCTTTGGCAAACTGGTAATCTGCCGAAACTTTCCGGTATTCCTCGTAAGGCGTTACAATTTTTTCAAGCTGGCGGTATTCCTTACTGTATTGCTGAAATTCCTTTTGATTATTGATAATTTCAGGATTGGTAAGGGCAACGCCCACCTGTTCAAATCTTGCTTTTATGGCATCTAACTGGTCTAACATTTTTGAGATTTTTTATGAGCCCGACTGCAATGCTGCTATTGAGCTTCGTTGCGTCGCACTCTTGTGCTCTACATCTTTACTGAACAACAAATACAGCATCCCGCTTTGACGGGATAGCCTTTATCGCTGTTCAGTGATTAAGGGCAGCAAAATTAAGCGATTTTAGCTGCTGAAAGAAAAGGTGATTTTGAATAAAGAAAAATATTTACAACACAATAATTTTGTTGTGTTAGAATAAACTTCTTATCTTCAGTAAAAATATCTAATACATTTAACCGGAAAGTCATTTCAGAAATTTGAAATGGCAGAATAAATCCCATCTCTAAAATTTAGAATTGGGAGTCTGTACCGGTTTAGACAAAAAATATTCTGTCATTTAGAAATTTTTTGGAATGAAAATTAAATTCGACCAGCAAGGGAATCTTGCAAATGATGTAAATCTTACATGTCTTGAATTTATACAGCTCTTTGGCAGCAATGACGAACGCAAAAAGAATATTGAAAATCTTTTTACAGTTGCGGCTAAATTAAAAAGAATTGGTTGCAATACAGTGTTTGTATTTGGCAGTTTTGCAACACAAAAAGAATTTCCGGGTGATATAGACGCTTGTTTTGATATTAGCAATATAGATGTAAAGATTATTGAGAAAAATGTTTCTTTGTTTGATAAGTATGAGCGCAGAAGATATCATGCATATTTAAAAGTTCATCTTCCTTTTTTCAAAATAAATGATGCTGATGATGAACTAATGCAATTCTTGAAAAAGGATAAAGATGGCAACCCTCGTGGAATAATAAAAGTGAATTTACAAGATTTACCATTGTATGATAAAGAATGAAAAACAATATAAGGTTTCCAAAAAGACTTTAGCTGAGGTTATTGAAAAAATAATCAAAGTAAAAGCTGAGCCGAATCAAAACATAAAACATAAAATCTTTTTAGATTCAATAGAAGATTTTAAAAAAGATATTGAAAAGGAAATTCGGGATTATGAGAAACTAAAAATGAGCAAATCGGCTATTCTAAAAGAGCGTAGCCTTTCCGAACTCCCCAGTATTATTATCGAATACAAAATTGCACATCATCTCACGCACAAAGAATTTGCAAAAATATTAGGGTTAAAAGAGCAGCAACTGCAGCGCTACGAAGCAGAAGGGTTTAAAACAGTAAGTTTCCAGAATCTTATTAAGTTCATTAATCTTATCAATCTTGAACTAAAGATTAAAGAAACGGTTATCAAACCTAAAAGAAAATTACGCACCACCTCTAATAAAGATTTATCCAAAGCATAGATTTGCAGTAATCAAATCTTTTATTCTTGTCATTCCTGAAATTCCAGGCAGATCAAATTTTTACAGGCAAAGAAATGCTCGGTAGCAATGCCGTACTTATAACCGATGAAAAAGGAATTATTGAAAATATTGTTCCGGCAGAAGATGCAGGTGATAATGTACAAAAGTTTAGTGGCTTGTTGTCACCAGGATTTATAAACTGTCATTGCCATTTGGAACTAAGCCACATGAAAGGATTGATTCCAGAAAAAACCGGGTTAGTAGATTTTGTTTTTAAAGTGGTAACGGAAAGGCATTTTGAAGAATATGAAATACTTGACGCCATTACCAAAGCAGAAGATGAGATGCTTGCAAATGGAATTGTTGCCATTGGCGATATTTGCAATAACACATTGACCCTTGGCCAAAAATTAAAACAAAGATTAGCATATTATAATTTCATAGAAGTAAGTGGCTGGCTGCCACAGGTTGCCACTACCCGTTTCGGCAGAAGCAAAAGTTTCTATGATGAGTTTGTCAATGGTCAATGGTCAATGGTCAATAAATACCATAGTGACCAAAAGTTTGATTCACCACTCACCATTCACCATTCACCATTCACCTCTCTCGTTCCTCACGCCCCATATTCTGTATCTGAAGAGTTATGGAAATACATGCAACCCTATTTTGCCGGTAAAACCATCAGCATACACAACCAGGAAACTTCTTTTGAAGATGAATTGTTTCTAAGCAATGCAGGCGATTTTGTACGGATGTATGATATGATGAAAATAGATCACCATCATTTTGAACCAACAGGAAAAAGCAGCCTGCAATCATATTTACCCAAATTAGCAAGTGCAGAAAATGTAATACTGGTGCATAATACGTTCACAAAAGAAGAAGATGTTGTGTTCGTGAATCATCAATCGTCAATCGTCAATGGTCAACAGCACGTTTTCTTTTGTATATGCATCAACGCAAACTTATACATAGAAGATAAAATGCCGCCTCTTGATATGATGATAAAAAATAATTGTACCATGGTTTTAGGTACAGACAGCCTTGCCAGCAATCATAGTCTCAATTTACTGGATGAAATGAAAAGTATCACAAAACATTTTCCGCATATTGGTTTGGAGACCTTATTGCAATGGGCAACAATCAACGGTGCAACTGCTTTACAAATGAATGATGCGCTTGGCAGTTTTGAAAAGGGTAAACAGCCTGGCGTTATTTTGACAGGCGGAATTATTAATCAGCAGATAACAGAAAGTTCAACGATAAAAAGAATAGTCTAATTGCAATACACAGGTCAGGCTGCTTCAACGGCCGGCCTGTGTGCAATATTCCGTTTATTGATTTGCATTATAATAAGCACACACCGTATTCATCACACATACTTCACATTTTGGGTTTGTGGGCCTGCAGATCTCCCTGCCAAGAAAAGACATGGCCATGCCTGCATCCCACAACTTTTGTGGCAAGACATCCATCATTTGTTTTTCAATTTTCCTTGGGTCGGCACCCGTTGCAATGCCCAGCCTTGGCGCCACACGCACCACATGCAAATCCACAATAATGCCTTCTGCTTCTGCACCTGATTCGCGTTTAATAACGTTGGCAGACTTGCGGCCAATACCTGGCATCTCTGTAAGTTCTTCAAGTGCAAGCGGTATGTTTTTATCTTTCTTTATCTTCTTTGAGAGTTCGCTAAGCCATTTAGATTTATTACCAAAGTTTCTTACATCGCTGATGAGTTCCTGTATGGCATCCGGTGTGGCTTGCGAAAGCGCTTCCATGTTGGGAAATGCAGCAAAAAATTTTGGTGCTACCTGGTTGATATGCTTATCCGAATCCTGCGCAGACAACACTACCATTACCAATAGCTGGTAGGTGTTGCCATAATCAAGTGGATGTTTTGTGTTCTTATATTTTTTAAGCAGCGGCTTAACGGCTTCAGGCCAGTTTACTTTTGACATAGCAGGTTTTTTATTGCAATAAATCTACTATAAAATAATAAAGGGGGAAAAGAAGAATATGAGGAGTAAATTTATAAGAAGATAATAACATCCCTGATGCATGTCCAAAGTTGGTTTTTGTTGTATGTACAGGATACAATAAAACAGTTGATATTTTTCTATATTAAATTTGCTGCATGTTAGCAAGCAGCATGCCTGTTCACCGTCCGGCACGAATTGGGGTGAGTAATTTCTTTTTTATTTCAGGCTTATGTTTTGCAACATGGGCTGCACGTATACCCGATATTCAGCGCCATATTGGTTTAGGAGAAGCTGAATTAGGCAGCATATTATTTGCATCGCCTGTAGGTTCCATGCTTTGTCTCCCCCTGGCCGGCTGGCTGGTTACCAAATTTGGCAGCCGTAATTGCTTGCTTGCCGGTTCATTTATTTATGCCGCTATTTTATGTTCTGTCGGAATGGTAAATACCGTTTGGGAACTTGTTGCAGCTTTATTCTTTTTCGGCATGGCCGGCAATCTGATGAATATCTCTATCAACACCCAGGCAGTTGGCGTTGAAGCTTTGTATAAGCGTTCCATTATGGCTTCATTTCATGGCTTATGGAGCCTTGCAGGTTTTACAGGTGCTGCTATTGGTACATTGATGGTTTCACAGGGTATTTCACCATTGACGCATTTTATTATTGTTGCTGCACTCATGAGTGTGGCCGTACTTGTTTTTTTTCGCTATACACTAAAACAGGATGATCATGGCCGTGAAAAAACAAAATTCCGTTTCCGGTGGGATAATGTAAAATCTGTTATAACATTGGGCATTATTGCTTTTTGCTGCATGGGCTGCGAAGGCTGCATGTTTGACTGGAGTGGTATTTATTTTCGCGATGTGGTAAAAGCGCCTGCACATCTCATTACCGTAGGTTACACCGTTTTTATGGCCACTATGGCTACAGGGCGTTTTATAGCAGACGCAATGGTTACAAGGTTCGGCACTACACGTGTACTGCAGGCAAGCGGCACCCTTATTACTGCAGGACTTATGATTGCAGTTGTTTTTCCCAATATGTATGCAGCGGCCTTTGGGTTTTTCCTCACTGGCTTTGGTGTTTCTTCGGTGGTGCCATTGAGTTACGGGCTTGCAGGCAAATCAACAAAAATGTCAGCAGGCATTGCAATTTCATTAGTATCAAGTGTGGGCTTCCTTGGCTTCTTATTTGGCCCTCCACTGATTGGCTATATTGCCGAAGCGCTAAACCTGCAATGGTCCTTTGGTTTAATGGCAGTAATAGGTTTTGGCACTGCTGTACTTGCATCAAGGGCAAAGATTGCATAGAGATTTTTATGGGCCCGGCTCCTGGACATCTATAAAGCTTCCGTTGCGTCGCACACTGCATCGCTTTATTCTTTAATTGAACTGATTTTATACAGTCCCGGTTCGTCATGAATTTGAACCTTCACTTCAATTTTCAAAAATTGATTTTATGTGGCATGCTTAATTCGATATGAACAATTTAATCCCTGATTCTGCCGGATCAATTAAATTTTGAATTGCCTGGTATATATTTCTTTTAGCCAAACAACGGATTGTACTTACTTTCAGTTTGTAAATTACCCTTATGGATATTCCTGCTTTTGAGAAATTAAGAGACAAGCAAATTATTACCGATGATGATCTTGAAAAGATAAAGGCTTTTAAAACATCGCAACCTGTTTCTGTACATTGGGATTTGCGCACCATACTCTACTTCGGCATTTTTTTATTTACCACGGGAACAGGTATAATTGTTTACAAAAACATTGACACAATTGGCCACGATATAATTATCGCGGTTATTGCGTTATGCTGCGCCGGTTGTTTCTTTTATTGTATCAAAAAGGCAAAGGGTTATGCCAATAAAAAAGTGCAATCGCCCAATGTATGGTTTGATTATATACTGCTTGCCGGCTGTTTGCTTTTGCTTACATTAATTGGCTATTTACAATTTCAATATAACGCATTTGGAAGCCGTTGGGGGCTCGCTACATTTATGCCTATGGTATTATTGTTTATAAGCGCTTATTATTTTGATCACCTGGGAGTGTTAAGTTTAGCAATAGTAAATCTTGCGGCATGGACAGGTATAACCGTAACACCCCTGCAGATATTAGATGAAAATGATTTCAGCAGTGAGCGTATTATTTTATCGGGCATTGTGCTGGGTGCAGGCCTTGTAGCTTTCTCTTTATTGACCTTAAAGCGAAATCTAAAAAGCCATTTTGCTTTTACGTATAAGAACTTTGGAACACATATTTTGTTTATCGCATTGCTTGCCGCCCTGTTTGAGTTTGAAGATATTTATCTTATAATCTTCCCGGTATTTGCGGCTGTTGCTTTTTTCTTTTATAAAAATGCGCTGAAAGAAAACTCTTTTTATTTCCTGGTCATTACATTACTCTATAGTTATATCGCAGTGGGATATTTTGTGATAAGACTTTTAGAAATAACAGGTGGCGGTATGGGGTCTGTTTACCTTGGCCTGTTTTATTTTATAGCATCGGGTATAGGATTAATCAGGGTACTGATGCATTACAATAAAATCATCAAATCGAATGACAGCATACAATAATACAGACCTGTACAATAAATATGTGCAGGAGCAGGCATCGGAAGCATTCAGGAATAAATGCATTGATGAAGCCGTTTACCGCAACATACTTGAAAAACATCCGCATACATTATACACGCCAAACTATTTTATAAGAATAGGGCTGGCATTATTAACGTTTGTTGCAATTGTATTTTCTTTGACTTTAGTATGGTTGATAACCGGCGCCTCCTCTGATGAAGCCATTATGACATTGCTGCTTTTTTTTTGCGATAGTTTGTTATGCCTTGCTTGAACTGATGGTGAAACTGAAGAAATATTATAATGCAGGTATTGACAATATGCTGATGGCTGCAGTTGTAGTCTTTATTGCTGCTGCGTTTATGATAGATGATTTTAATGATAATTATGAAGCCATTAGTTGTACAACCATGCTTATTTGTTTATGGCTTGCTATCCGGCTTAATGACGCATGCATGGCTATAGCTTCTTTTGCCGCAGCATTGATCTTCTTTTTTCTTTTGCACATTAAACTTGGCTTGTTTGGCAGACTGACAGTGCCTTTTGCAGTAATGATATTTTCTTCACTGGTATACCTGCTTATGCAAACACTTTTAAGCAAGCACAAACTTGTAACGTACAAGTATTGCATGCAATGGGTAACATTGCTTAGCATCATTACCTTTTATGCGGCAGGAAATTATTTTGTAGTAAATGAAATAAATATAAATATGTTTGCCACACCTGCTTCAATGGGCTGGCTGTTCTGGATACTTACACTGGCTATTCCGCTATTGTATATTTTTTACGGGTTAAAGAAAAAGCAGGGTATATTTTACAGAACAGGTTTTGTATTAATGGCGGCAACTGTATTAACTGTTCACTATTATTATGCAGTAATGCCCGCAGAAGCAGCCATGATCATCTTTGGTATATTGCTAACCACACTCAGTTATGCATTGATAAAGTACCTTGATACCCCTAAAAAGGGATTTGCATTTGGAGATACCGGCCATGCAGATAAAAACCTGCTGGATGCTGAAGCGCTGATTATTGCGCAGG
>Ga0187893_10013486_pt1 | contig 11364 bp, 16 predicted proteins | sample MA1701074metaG_FD_139574 | JGI IMG/M metagenome (GOLD analysis project Ga0187893, IMG submission 139574) | White microbial mat communities from a basaltic lava cave in the Kipuka Kanohina Cave System on the Island of Hawaii, USA - MA170107-4 metaG ...
GACAATCCCGAGGCGCTGCGGGCGCTGGAAGAATTTCGGAAATCGCCGCGCGCGGAAGAAGTTGAATGGATCGACATGGCCGTTGACGAAAGCAGCTACTTCGTGCTCTCGCCCAGCAACGAGCGCGAGCAGAAGGACTATATCCGCGTGGAGCTGTGGCAGGAGTACGAAGAAGAGTTGTTCGACAAAATGGGCCAGCGCGACGCGGCGATTGCTCACAAACAGCAGCTCGAAGTCGAAAAAGAATTTCTCGAAGCGGCTATCGCCAACGCGCCCAACGAAGACATTCGCCTGCAATTGCGGATGCGGCACAGCGACCTCGACGGCCAAATCTGGCTGGCAGCAGACGACGGCGCGAATCTCGAGCGAGAAATTGTGGCTTTGGAATTTATCGTCGAGCAGATCGAAAAAGCCGTCGAGTCGCCGATTTATCGCCAGCAGGGCAAGCGCGAGATCGGCGTTCACATGCACCGCGACTGCGAAGACTGGCTGAAAAAGCGAAAGAGCAAAGCTCGCGAAGCTTGAGAGTGGATTGTCCGGTGTGAGAATGTTTTCGCGTATAGGCAGTAAAAACAGGTTGACTTAACCCTAGTAAATGGCTAAAATATAATCAGGTGCGTTAGCTCGAAGTAGTTGCTGAAAATCCCAGTTCTCTATTCATGGAGACGATCAAATCATGGAACAACAGATAACCTTGACACTTTCCGATACGGTGTTAAACCGCGCCGTCAGTTTGGCGAGATTGCTGGCGCGTTCAGTTGAAGAGGTTTTGGCAAAAACACTTGAGATCACCTTGCCGGATGTCGGTTCCGGAACATTTTTATTTCAGAGCTACCAGCGTCTGTGGTTGCGCCAATCCGAAGCGCTGGCCGAAGCCGTTCGTCGGGGACTGCGTGAACCGTTGTCAGCATGAGCAAAGTTGCACCTGCGTTACGCGAGAAAATCCGTCTGGAGGCACGTAATCGCTGCGGATACTGTTTGAGCCGTCAAGACCTTGTGCCAGCAGCTTTTGAGATCGATCATATTGTGCCGACCGCGGCTGGCGGCAATGACGAAGAAGATAACTTGTGGTTGGCTTGTCGCGCTTGTAATACGGCTAAATTGGGTAACAGCAGGCTGGCACCCACCCACGAAATAGCATAAACTTCAATTGACATTTCGCGTCCGTTGAGCCTTCATTTTTAATTATCCCCGCTCTCTTTGGAGTGTCATCATTTGCCTCATACGGTTTGCTTTTTCCTACCTACGTCAATACTACCATTAAAAAAGTCCTTGTGGGCAATCAGAAAATTATTATTTTATTACGAGGCTGTGAAATAGGCGTTGCTATTTGTAATGTTTTGCCGTGGCTAATGCCGTGTTAAGATTTGACGACGTCAAACTAATTTGGAGCGCGCGATATGGCAGGAATGACCCTCACCGAAAAAATTCTATATCAGCATGCGATTGATTGGCCGAAAGATCACGTGCAGGCCGGAGATATTATTACCGTCCGCGTGGATTGGACGATTGCCAGCGAGCTGGCGTGGAATGGGATGAATCTCACTTACGAAGCGTTGGGGCGTCCGCCGCTATTCAACAAAGATCGTTTTTATCTCGCGCTGGATCACACCGTGGATCGCACGACGCTCGCCAGTGATAGCCGCACGCAAAAACTTGTGCAACTCTCCGGCAGTTTCGCAAAAGAGTCAAAGATCAAGTACTTTTTCGACGCAAATCAAACCATCATGCACACGGAATTTTTCCGGCAGCTCGTGCGTCCGGGAGAGATCGTGCTCGGCGCGGATTCGCACACCAGCTCGCACGGCGGCATGGCGGCGATTGCGATCGGTCTCGGCGGCGCGGACATTGCGATTGCGATGATTCTCGGGCGCTCGTGGATTCAAGTGCCGGAAGCGATTCGCGTGCATTATGCCGGGCGCTTGCCGTTCGGCCTCACCGGCAAAGACGTCATTCTCAAAACCCTCGGCCGGCTTGGACGAAACACGGTGGCGATGGAACGTACCGTCGAATTTACCGGCGATCATCTCGATGATTTTTCCACGGATTTTCGTTTTACGATTGCAAACATGACCGCAGAGTTTGGCGGGCTGAATGGAATTTTTCCGGCGGACGGCCACGTGCGGCGCACGATGCAACTACGCCGCGATGCCGAGTTCCGGCAGGGAGGATGGTGGTTTGCAGCAGATGATGATGCGACCTATCTCGAAACGTTTCGCATCGATCTCAACGGCCTGGCGCCGCAAGTGGCGAAGCCGTTTTCGCCGGACAATGTTTTTGAGGTGAAGGAAACCGTTGGGCAGAAACTCGACGGCTGTTTTATCGGCGCGTGCACGACGACGGAAGAAGAGCTTATGCTCGGCGCGTTGGTTTTGGAAGCGGGATTTCGCACCGGCCTGAAGCCGAGCGCAATCTCAAAGGATTACCGCATCGTCGTGCCGGGCAGTTTGGAGATTGCGGAGAATTTGCAGAGGGCCGAGTTGCTGGAAATTTACCAGCGCGCCGGTTATCGCATCAATGAGCCGGGGTGCAGCATGTGCTTGGGCATCGCGAGTGATCGCGCGTTGCCGAATGAAATTTGGCTCTCGTCGCAAAATCGCAATTTTCACAATCGCATGGGCAAGGGCAGTATCGCGTGGCTGGCTTCGGCAGCAACGGTGGCGGCGTCTTCATTCAATATGCAAATCACTGATCCGCGAACTTTGCTGGCGCAAGTTGATCGCGCCAAATGGCAACGTCTCGTCGCGCCGAAATCCGGTTTACCGGCGGTCGTGATCACGCAGCCGCAGCCCGATCATGCAACGCATGCGGCTCAACGCGCCACCGGCAATGGCAAGCTCCAACACATTTTGCTCAAAGGCCGAGCGCAAACGTTTGGCGATAACATCGACACCGACGCGATCATTGCGGGCGAGTTTTGTCATCTGTCGAATTTACAAGAAATCGGCGCGAAAGCGTTTTATCATTTCCGTCCGGATTTTGTGTCGCGTGTGCAAGCGGGCGAGAACCTCATCGTCGCGGGCGAGGGCTGGGGCTGCGGCAGCTCGCGCGAGCATGCGGCATGGGCGCTGAAGGGCTGCGGCGTGCAGGCGATCATCGCGAAGAGTTTTGCGTACATTCACAAACGCAATCTCGTGAATGAGGCAATTCCGTTTCTCATTGTGCGCGATGAAAATTTTTATGTCGCTGCAAAAGATGGCGAGCCGCTCGAAGTCGATTTCGTCAATGGCACGGTCGCGCATCGCGGCAAAGTTTATCATGGTGAACGATTGCCCCAAATCATGACCGGCATTATGGGCGATGGCGGGCTGATTCCACATGTGCGCCATGAATTGGCACAAGCGGCATAAGGCGTAAGAGAAAAAATTTAAATGAAATAGCCCTTGAAATTGGCCGGAGATTTTATTATAATAAAGGTTCGACGTGAAGAAATTGGTTTTACGCCGTTGGTGGAACTTTTCTTGGCCTTCTTCTAATCGGAGGTGGGCTCAGGATCGCATATTACGCAGAAACTCTTGAAAAAGGAGAAGAAAATGCGTGAAGTCTTTCTGTTAACATTACTAATATTCGCTTTTGGCGTCGGACTTTACATTTTTGCTGTGATCCAAGTCCGCAAATATCGCCGCTCGCAGGGCAAGTAAAAATGAACGAGACCAATCTCATTCTCGGCTTCGTCAATATCTTCGCCGGGATGTTGATTATCGCTTTGAGCATTCCGTTGCTCAAAGGCAAAATCAAAATGAACTCGCTGTACGGCGTTCGGTTTGCCAAATCCTTTGAGTCGGAGTCGCACTGGTATAAGATTAATCGCTACGGCGCGAAGCAAATGATTCTGTGGGCTGTGTTTATCGTTTTAGTTGGCATCATGGCATTCTTTCTGCCGTTGCAGGAAAATTCGCCGTTGACTTTCGCAGTCGCTTTTGCTCCGGCAATTTTGGTGTTAATACCATGCGTGCAGAGTTATCGGTATGCGAAAAGGTTGTGAATTTAATCGGTATAAAAGTGAAAACCATGTTTGAGCGAATTTCTATCGATCCAAAAGTTTATCATGGGCAAGCCTGTATTAAAGGCACGCGCATTCCCGTGCATCAGATCGTTCTCATGCTGGCGAATGGCGATACGATTGATGATTTGCTGCGGGATTACCCGACCATCGCGCGCGAAGACGTGCTGGCTTGCCTTGAGTATGCCGGCGTGTTAGCAGAAGAAGAAGTGACGCCTCTCGAAGCATTGGCATGAAGATCTTGGTCGACGAAAATATCCCTTTGATTACGGTTGAAGCGCTTCGGAATTTATCGAACGAAGTGTTGGATATTCGAGACACAGCTGATAATGGCGAGACATGCTCGTCGTCATGCGAGATACGGTTCAGGTGGTGTGGAGATCAAAGCAAGAAATAAAGTGAGATTAACAGACGGATGGGAAAACGAGCCGCCAATCGATGTGTTGATCGTTGGCGCTGGGCCAGTAGGTTTGGCTTGCGCGATCGAGGCCAAACGGCACGGGCTGTCGCATTTGATCGTCGAAAAGAATTGTTTGACGTATTCGATCTATCGCTGCCCGACCAATGTGCGGTTTTTTTCGACGCCGGAACTGTTGGAAATCGGCGAGGTTCCTTTTATTATCTCTGAAACCAAGCCGTCGCGGCAGGACTTGCTGAATTATTATCGCGGCGTTTGTGACCATCATCAGTTGCGCGTTCATTTTGATGAGCGTGTCGAACAAATTACGGCAAGAGAAGGAGTTTTTCAAGTTATCAGTGCGCGGCAAAATTACCGGGCGAGGTGTGTGGTGATCGCGACCGGGTTTTACGATAATCCCAATCTGCTCGATATTGCCGGCGAAAATCTTCCGAAAGTTTCTCATTATTATACGGAGCCATTTCCGTTTTATCGCCGGAAAGTCGCAGTGATCGGCGGCAAGAGCTCAGCGGCGGAAGCCGCGCTTGATCTCTACCGGCACGGCGCCGAAGTTACCTTGATACATCGCGGGCCGGAAATCGGCCAGAGCGTCAAATACTGGCTCCGGCCCGATATTATCAATCGCATCAAAGAAGGCAGCGTCAAAGCTTTTTTCAACACCGTCGTCACGCGAATTACAGATGACGCGATCTTCATCCAAAACGGCGCGACAAATGAGCGACGTCTGGAAAATGATTTCGTGTTTGCGCTCACCGGCTATCATCCGGATTTCGAGTTCGTGAAACGCTGCGGCGTGATGATCGACGAGGCAAATCGCAAGATTTGTTTTAATCCCGAAACATTCGAGACCAACGTGCCGAACTTGTACATCGCCGGCGTGGTGGCGGCGAGCAAAGGCGGCGACAATATTTTCATCGAGAACGGCCGCGAGCATGTGAAGCTGGTGGTAAAGGATATTTTAACAAAAAATTTGACGAAAGAAGCTCAGCCCAAAACGCGATTTGTTTTTGCGAACGATTAGTTTCGTCGAGGCTGGTTTGTGTATGTCCGCGTTACCCAAAAAATTTTATTCGCCGGAAGAATATTTGGCGCTGGAGCGGGTTGCCGAGTGCAAAAGCGACCTTTGCGACGGTGAAATCATACCGCGCGCTGTATGTAATTCAAGCCATAATCTGATCGTTAGCAATATAATTGGCGCAATGCGCGCGCAAATCAAAAAACTGCCTTGCACGGCGTTCACGAGTGACATGCGCTTCAAGGTGGCAAAAACCGATTCTTATTTTTACGCGGATTTTGTGGTCGTTTGCGGAAAATTGCAGCTCGAAGATGAAGACAACTTGCTCAATCCGACTTTGCTCGTGGAAGTATTTTCTCAAAACACTGCCGGATATGATCGCGGCGAAAAATTCAGGCATTATCGCCAGATTCCTTCATTCCGTGAATTTTTATTGATTCCCCAAGATCGTTGTTACATTGAACATTACGTCAAGCGAAAAGACGGGCGATGGGAATTCTCGGTAATCGACGAATTGCAAAGTGTCATCGGATTGCCTTCGATTGAGTGTGAGCTCGCTGTGGCAGAAATTTACGATAAAGTTGAATTCAAAAGAGGAGCAGAATTTGAAAGAGTTTGATCTCATCGTGGTCGGCGGCGGGCCGGGCGGATATGTCGCGGCGATTCGCGCGGCGCAGCTTGGCATGAGCGTCGGCGTGATTGAAAAAGACAAGCTGGGCGGCCTGTGTTTGAATTGGGGCTGCATTCCGAGCAAGGCGCTGCTGCGCTCGGCGGAAGTTTATCATTTGCTGCATCGCGCCAAGGATTTCGGCCTGCGCGCCGAGCAAATCAGCTTCGAATGGAGCGCAATCATTAAACGCAGCCGTGGCATCGCCGATCAAATCAACAAAGGCGTGCATTTTCTTTTTAAGAAAAATAAAATCGAGCACATCGACGGCCACGCGAAATTGCGCAAAGACAAAACGATTGAAGCCACCAAAGACGGCAAAGCCGTTGGCGAGTATCGCGCCAAGCACACGATCATCGCGACCGGCGGCAAGCATCGCAGCATTCCGGGCGTGGAGCTGGATCGCAAAAAAATCATTACGAGCACCGAAGCGATGATTCTCGATCCGATGCCCAAGTCGATGGTCATCATCGGCGGCGGCCCGATTGGCGTGGAATTTGGATATTTTTATAATGCTTTCGGCTGCAAAGTGACGATCGTCGAAATGATGCCGCAAATTCTCCCGCTTGAAGACGATGAAGTGGTGAAGTCGTTAACCGCGAATTTCAAGAAAAGCGGCATCGGTCTTGAAACCGACGCGAAAGTTGAATCCGTGAAAACTTCGGCAAGCGGCGTAACTGTAGCGGTTGCAACGAAAGCGGGCAAAAAAGAAATCTCCGGCGACGTCGCTTTGATGGCGATTGGTTTCTCCGGCAACAGCGACAATTTGGGTCTTGAAGAAGTTGGCGTCGCCGTTGAAAAGTCTTTTATCAAATATGATCAATTTTATCGCACGAACGTCACGAACATTTACGCTGTTGGCGATGTGATCGGCGCGCCGTTGCTGGCGCATGTGGCTTCTGCCGAAGGCATTTGCTGCGTTGAAGCAATTGCGGGCAAACATCCGACGCCGGTGCGTTACGACGCGATTCCGGGCTGCACCTATTGCCAGCCGCAAGTCGCGAGCGTCGGCTTGACGGAAGCGAAAGCGAAAGAGAAGGGGCACGACATTGCCGTCGGCCGCTTCCCATTCAAGCCGCTCGGCAAATCCATCGCGGTGGGCGAGACCGATGGCTTCGTCAAATTGATCTTCGACAAAAAATATGGCGAGCTCCTCGGCGCGCATATTCTCGGCAACGAAGCGACGGATTTGATTGCCGAATTAGTCTTGGCGAAAACCGCGGAAGCGACGGCGCACGACATTATCAAAACCGTGCACGCGCATCCGACGTTGACGGAAGCGGTGATGGAAGCGGCGGCGAATGCGTATGGCGAGGCGATTCATATTTAAAGCGTAATACGCAAGGCTTAAAAGGATTCGAGGCAGTCACCATATTTTTACAAAATCAGGAATAGAGGAAATTTTGAATTTGCAACCCAAAGGCTCAAAAGCAAAACCTTATCAAGTCAAACAAGTTCGTAACGTCATTCTTAAATTCAAACTGGCGGATCAAAATGGTTCGATATGAAGTGATCATTTATTGGAGTGAGGACGACGGCGCTTTTATCGCTGAAGTTCCTGAGTTGCCTGGCTGTATGGCCGATGGCTCAAATTATCAGGAAGCCTTGTCAAACGTTGAAACCATTATTCGCGAATGGATTGAAACAGCAAAAGAATTAGATCGCCCGATTCCTGAACCAAGAGGCCGCTTGGTTTTCGCTTAAAAACTGATTATATTATTGAATTGCCCTAATTTTCATTACAAATAGATTTAGCGGGGCGCGTTTGCCGGTTCGTTGACTGGCAATAACAAGGAAAGCTTAACAAAGGAGTTTAGGACATGGCAAGGCACAAGATCGGCTGGCTCCCCGGGGACGGGGTCGGCAGGGACGTGATGGACGCAGCGCGAATTGTGCTCGACAAGTTAGGGTTCGACGCCGAATATTATCATGGTGACATCGGCTGGGAATTTTGGTGCAAAGAAGGCAATGCGTTGCCGACGCGCACGATAGAAATGTTGAAACAAACCGACGCGTGTCTTTTTGGCGCGATTACCAGCAAACCGAAAGAGGAGGCGGAGAAAGATTTAATTCGCGATTTGCAAGGGAAGAGCTTGGTTTATCAAAGCCCGATTTTGCAATTGCGCCAAGAATTCAATCTGCACACCAATATTCGGCCTTGCAAATCGTATCCCGGCAATTCACTGAATTATCGCGATGATATCAACCTCGTGGTGTTTCGTGAAAGCACGGAATGCTTGTATGTTGGCATTGAGTTTCATCCGGTGCCGCTGCCGGTGCTGCAGACGCTGATGGAATATCATCCCAAAGCGCGGCGATATCACGGCATGAATCCGAATGATATTGCGATCTCGACGCGCATTGCGACGAAGCAACGTAGTGAGGGCATCGCCCGCAGCGCGTTCGAGTTTGCGCGGCGCTACGGTTACCGCTCGGTGACCGCGGTAGAAAAGCCGAATGTCACGCGCGAAACCAGCGGCATGCTTTTTCGCGAAGCGCGGAAAACGGCGAAACATTTTTCCGACATCGATTTCTACGAGGCCAATATCGACGCCATGTGCATGTGGCTGCTGAAGAATCCGCAGCACTACGGCGTGATTCTCACCAGCAATCTGTTCGGCGACATTCTCTCGAAAATGTGCGCGCAGCTCGTCGGCGGACTCGGCTTCGGCAGCAGCGCCAATCTCGGCGAACATTACGCGTTGTTTGAGCCGATTCACGGCTCCGCGCCGAAATTTGCTGGACAACATCGCGTCAATCCGATCGGCATCATTCTCGCGGCGAAAATGATGCTCGACTACCTCGACGAAAGCGAAATGGCTAACGCCCTCGAAGCCGCCATTGCGAAAGTCATCCGCGACGGCAAAGTGCGCACGTATGACATGGGCGGCGTTGCTTCGACGATAGATATGGCAAAGGCGATTGCGGAGCGAATTTGATCGTAGCCCACCCAGTCGGCTTCGACTGGCTATTAACGAGAATAAAATATGCCGGTGGTGTTGCGAGTCAAAGGCTTCAGATTTTGGTTTTATGAAGCAGACCTTGACGAACCACCGCATGTTCATGTCGGAAAAGGTGGTAATGAAGCAAAGTACTGGCTAATCCCCCTTGCACTCGCAAAGTCTCGAAGATTTCGAGATCACGATCTATATGTGATTGAAAGAATTTTAGTGGAAAACCAAAATGACATCTTAACGGCTTGATGAAAGGAACAACGGAAACGTGATAACAACTAAAGCACAAATCAAAACGCATGACGATTATGCCGTCGTTGTGCCGGTTATCGTTCCAGATCTTGGTGAGGTCAAAGCATTTGCCGCCAAATTACATGCTAAGAAAAAAGCTTGGAAAGGTGAAGCTTTCGGCTGGCCTGCCGAATATAACCCGGAACGAGCAAAGCGGCCGCTTGCTTCAAAAATGAACTTTACGCCTGCAGATTTTTGTATCGGTGAAAGCGGCATTTGGTTTTTTTCGCTCATGTGGGAAAACGGCAGCAAAATTGAGCCAGTGGAATTTTTGGATGATAGAAACATTTTGACGAAAGTTACGAGGCGAAAAAATGGTGCAAAGATTTATCGGGAAAATACTGTTCAAAAAAATGGTGAAAAATGGAAAGCTTAATAGCAGTTTTGGTCACCTTCGCCTTGATCGGTGCCACCGTCCTGCTCATTCTCGGCCTTTCGTCGTGGCTCGGCCCGAAACGCAAGAACCCGGTCAAAGACACGCCGTTTGAATGCGGCTGGGCGCCGATTGCGTCGCCCGGCGAGCGCTTGAACATCAAATTCTATCTCATCGCCATTCTCTTTGTGCTGTTTGATATTGAAGTCATTTTCTTGTTCCCGTGGGCCACAGTGTTTCGCGAGCTCGGCCCAGCAGGATTTTTTAGCATGTTGACATTTATCGGCGTGTTGGTTCTTGGACTCGTTTATGCTTGGAAAAGAGGTGCTTTAGAATGGGAATGAAAAATGCTCTCGGCGGCGATAATTTTATTACGTCGCGGTTGGATGACGCCGTCGGTTGGGCGCGCAAATATTCGCTTTTTCAATATCCGTTTGTGACGGCGTGTTGCGGCATGGAATACATGGCGTTGGCCGGCCCGCAATATGATTTGGATCGCTTCGGCGCCGCGCTACCGCGCTTCACGCCGCGCCAGGCCGACGTGCTGTTCGTCGTTGGCACGATCAGCCAAAAAATCGCGCCGATCATGCGCCGCGTTTACGACCAAATGTGCGAGCCGAAATGGGTCGTCGCCTTCGGCGTCTGCACCTGCACCGGCGGCTTTTACAACAACTATTCGACCGTGCAAGGCATCGACACCATCGTGCCGGTTGACGTTTACATTCCCGGCTGTCCGCCGCGTCCCGAAACCGTGCTGCAAGGCTTGATGCTGCTGCAGGAAAAAATACAGAAGCAGAGGCAGGAATACTGAGGGGGAAATAATTTGTGGCCAAACGAGGCAAGGCTCTTTTTAAATCGGTTTGTCTCGGCAAATGCAAAAGCCGCGACTTGCCCGCGAGACTGAATTTGTCCAGCCTCGCGCCGGAGATGAACCGGCTGTGGGAAGCGAGCATTCGAGACATTGAATCAGGAGTGGTTCGCGAGCATGCGGCGCTGCTGGTTTGGAAATGGGACAATTTACGCCTCACAAATATTGTCGAAGGCGTCGATGATGAAGTAGAGCCGGATTATCAACTTCAAGAAGGCGAACAGTTTGTCGGCACGTTTCATACGCATCCGTTTAGAACTTTCATTCGTGATTTTCCTTTAGCGACTGCTATTTTAAAAATGGATATTGTGCTGTGTAAACGATACCAGCTTGGTTTTTATTGGGGAAACACGACTGGACAATTAAGTTTGGAGTTTAGACCATGACTCAAAAAATTAAGCAACCCAAAATCCGCTACGGCAGAAAAGATGACTCCAGCCTGCACGAATTTTACTGGCAAGTGCGGCGCGAGCGCGAGGCGAAAGGTTTGCCGCCACCCGAAGAAGATACATTCGACCCCAAGAAAGTTTTTGCAGAATGGCGTCGTGAGAATGCAAGGCCAAAATTATCTGGGTCCAGAAAAATTTCATCTAATGGAAATAAACGTCTTTTACGCCAATTCACCATCTCCATTGAACAAACTCCTGAGCATGGCTATTGGGCCTATTGCCCCGCCGTCAATGGCAAACGCTTGTACGGCGAAACGATGACGGAGGCATGGGAAAAAATGGCGGCGTATCTTGGCCATCGTCTCGAAAAGCTGGTGGCGAAAGGC
>Ga0187893_10013487_pt1 | contig 11364 bp, 9 predicted proteins | sample MA1701074metaG_FD_139574 | JGI IMG/M metagenome (GOLD analysis project Ga0187893, IMG submission 139574) | White microbial mat communities from a basaltic lava cave in the Kipuka Kanohina Cave System on the Island of Hawaii, USA - MA170107-4 metaG ...
CGCGATCGCTCGCCTCCACCCCCAGATCGGCCCGGCGGGCTGGGTCCCCGGCCCGATTCCGGTGCGCCCGGCCGCCGGAGACCCCGGGAGCACGAGGTGCAGGTTGGCGCCAGGCCGATAAACATTGCCCCTAGGAGTTCCTATCCGCTGGCCAGGTCGGTCACGTCGCAGTAGCTGGCTTCGAGATAGGGCCGGTCCTCCCGCAACGACTGCAGGGTCTGGAGATAGAGCGGGTTGATGTCGGACGCGACGTACTGACGCCTCGGGATGAGCCGCTGGGTGAGGTTGCCGACTCCGCTGCCGATCTCGAGCACGCGCTGGCCGCAGAAGGGCCGGATCGTGTCGGCCATCCAGGCGTTGAAACGAGGCGCCCGTCCCAGGCGGCCCAGGATCTGGCTGCCGTACTCGTCCTTCTTGAAGATGTCGTCCGAGAAGGCGAAGCGCGCGATCGCCCAGAGGGCCTTGAACCCGTCCCGCCAGTTGATCTTCTTGCCTTCGTCGTAGGTGCGGCCCGAATAGCTGATGGGGATCTCGAACAGCCGCGCCTTGCGCTTGGCCAGCTTGATCACCAGCTCGGGTTCGATGCGGAAGTCGCGCGAGACCAGCGGTATCGACTTCAGGAGGGACGTCCGCACCGCCTTGTAGCAGGTCTCCATGTCGGTCAGGTTCAGATTGGTCACCATGTTGGCGAGGAAGGTCAGGAACTTGTTGCCCAACTGGTGGCGGTACATCAACACGCGGCGCGCTTCGCCGCCCGCGAACCGCGAGCCGAAGACCGCGTCGGCCCCTTCCTCGACGAACAGGCGCACGATCCGCAGCAGGTCCTTGGGGTGGTATTCCAGGTCGGCGTCGTGGATGACGGAGATCTCGCAGCTCGCCTGCTCCAGGGCGGTGCGGATCGCCCGGCCCTTGCCGCCGTTCCGCTCGTGGCGGAGGAACCTCCAGCGGATCCGCGACCCCTCCGCCGAGTGTTTCTCCTCGAAGCGCCGCAAGGCCTCGGGCGTGCCGTCGGTCGAGCAGTCGTCGACGACGATCACCTCCACGTCCTCGAGGTGCGGGCTGTCCGCCAGCACTTCCAGCCGGCTCAGCGACGTGCTGACGAGGTACTGCTCGTTGTAGACCGGGACCAGGACCGAGAGGGAGGTCCTGGCCGGCGGATTCGTGTCGTCGGGCATCGTGCGTCCAGGGGGCGTGAGTCGCGCACCGGATTGCCTGTCGCGAGCCATCGCAAAAGACCGTATTCTAGCACCCCGTCCGAGGCTCGCGACTCCGGCGCGCGCCTCACGTCGCCGGAGCGACCACGCGGTAGCCCTTGGCTCGCACGCGGCGCGCGTAGTCGTCTTCGAGCCCGCCGATCCCCGGGCCCTCGTCCAAGGGACCCACCGCGAGGAAGACCGATCGTCGTGTGGCGAGGCAGAGCGGCGCGGGCCCGCCGGTCGCGACGAGGCCGACCGCCGGATCGGCCTGCAGCTCGCTCACCATGGCCGTGACCCCCCCGCGCGTCATCACGGCATCGCTCGTCAGCACCACGAGAAGGTCTCCCCTGGCCTCGTCCAGGCCCCGATTGCAGGCAGCGGCGAGGCGGGCGTCGCCGGCGCCGAAGACGCGCAGGTCGGGGAACCGCCTTCTGGCCGCTTCGAGGGGCTCTCGCATTCGCTCGCCGGAGGCGCCCGACACGACGATCGCCTCGAAGTTGGGCCACTCGGTGCGGCCGAAGAGGCTCTCGATGCACCGCCGGCAGCGGTCCGGGTCGTTCGCCGTGGCCACGACGACGGAGACGAGGGGGAAAACGCCACGGGTCGCCGGCGCCAGGACCCCGAAGCGCCTCGACCACGTGTGCTCCCTGGCGAACGCTCGTCGGGCCTCGATCGTGGCGCGATCCTCATCGAGCAGGCCGGCCTCGATCTCCCTCTCGAACTCCTCCGGGTTTCCGGCCAAACGGACCAGATCGCCGAGCAGCGCCATCTCGGGGATGGGCACGGAGACGATGGGCTTTCCCGCGGCGAGGATCTCGTAGGCCTTCACGGGGTTCGTGGCCTCGGTCAGGGGCGTTCGCTTGAACGGCACGATCGCCACGTCGAAACGGTCCAGCCATTCCGGAATCGCCGAATAGGGTTGCTCTCCGCAGAGCGACACGTTGTCGAGCCGCGAGAGGCGCGACGTGTCGGCGCCGACGGTCCTGCCCACCAGGACGAAGCTCCAGTCGGGCCGGCGTTCGGCCAGATCCGCGACGAGGTCGGCATCGAACCAGTCCTCGAGGGCGCCGTAGTAGCCAATGACGGGCCGCTCCCCGTGAGGCCGGGAAGGCAGGGCAAAGTGGTCGTAGTCGCAGGCATTGGGCAGGTGGAGCACCCTGTCGGTATGCCGCCTCGCCGCCTCGGCGAGCAGCCCGGAGGAGACGAGCACGAGGTCCGCGCATGACAGGAGCGTGCCTTCGTGTCCCAGCATCTCGGGCGTCACCTCGGAGAAGCCGGCATGGTGGTCCATGCAGTCGTAGACCACCGGCCACGCAAAGGCCTCGCGCGCGCTCCGGGCCAGCGGCCACCAGAAGGGGAGCTGCACGAAGGTGACCGTGGCGCCCAGCGAGAGATCGCGTCGCAGCGCCGCCAGAGAGCCGAAGAACGCCTGGCACGCCTCGTCGTCGAGGACGTGCCTGTAGACGTTCTTGGCCGGCGCGCGAAGGGCGACCTCGTAGACGTTTGGCCTCTTCTCCGCGATCTCCCAGGGAGGACCCGAGGCGCGAAAGCTCAAGGAGACGTAGAAGACGCGGTGCCCCGCATCGGCGAACTGCGACATCAGTTGCTGCGGCCGCTGAAAACGGAAGTCCCAGTCGATGATGGGAAGGCAGAGGACGTCGTGCCGGTCGTCCCGGGCGATGGGAGCCGGTGGCGGCTCCCGAGGCGCAGGCACGTCGCGCGCGCCCCTCGGAACGAGCCAGCCGCGCACTCGGCGCCCGGCGTCCCGAACGCGCCGCGAAGCGCCTCGGCAGATCGAGGCGAGCCTCCGGATGCGCGAGCGGAGAACGCCTTGTCCTTCCTCCAACAACCGCTGAGTGTACACTCGGAGCCTCCAGGCAGGGCCTTCTGGTAGACTGTGGCGTTCCCGAGGGCGGGCGCCCGCAGGCTGTTCGGTACCGACCCGCAAGCACACCGGAGAGAGATTGGCAAGCGCGAACCTCGTCGCGGCGGATCACTACGACTCGGCGGATCGCCGTTCCCCCATGATGGGGGAGTTCAGCGAGCTGCTGCGCTACCGCGACCTGCTGCGCCTGCTGATCGGGAAGATCATCAAGACGCGGTACAAGCGATCGGCGCTGGGCGTGGTGTGGGCCTTGCTGAACCCCCTCCTGACCATGGCCGTCATGACCATCGCCTTCTCGGCGCTGTTCCGGGGGGCCGTCACGAACTACCCCCTTTACATCCTGTCGGGGCTGATCTGCTGGAACTTCTTCAGCCAGACCACCGCCTATGCAATGCACTCCCTCGTGTGGGGGGGAAGCCTGTTGCGCCGCGTCTACGTCCCCCGGACGATCTTCGCGGTGGCGTCCGTGGGCCATGGCCTCGTGAACTTCACGCTCACCATGCTGCCGCTGCTGGTCATCATCGCCGTCATGGGCCATGCCTTCCACGCGACGTGGTGGTTCGTTCCGATCGCGGTGCTGCTGCTCGCCCTGTTCGCCCTGGGCGTGGCCCTCTTCATGTCGACGCTCGCCGTCTTCTTCGTGGACGTCCTGGACCTGTATCAGGTCTTCCTCCAGGCCTGGTTCTTCCTGACGCCCGTCATGTACCCCGAGAGCATCCTGCCGGCCGAGTACGCGTGGATCCTCCGTTTCAACCCGATGCACTACCTGCTGGAGCTGTTCCGGGCGCCGATCCTGCATGGCAGTCTTCCCGCGGCGGGGACCATCCTCGCGGCATGCGCCTGGACCTTCGGCGCGCTTGCCGCGGGCTGGTTCACGCTCGCCAGAAAGGCCGATGAGTTCGCTTACCGGCTATAGCGCCGCCGTTCCCGTCTCACAAGCGCCCGTGGCGGCCGCCGAGCCCTTGATCTCGTTCGAGGACGTCTCCGTGCGCTACCGGGTCCCCCGGGAGCGGATCCTGTCCTTCAAGGACTACGCGATCCGCTGGATCAAGCGGAAGATCGTCTACGACGACGTCTGGGCCCTGCGCGACGTGAGCCTCGAGGTGCGGCGGGGGGAGGTGTTCGGCATCATCGGCCCCAACGGCGCCGGCAAGAGCACGTTTCTCAAGCTGATCGCCAGGATCATGCGGCCCACGTCGGGGCGGGTGAGGGTGGACGGGCGCGTGAACCCGCTCCTGGAGCTGGGGGCCGGCTTCGATCACGAGCTGACGGGGCGCGAGAACGTGTTCCTGAACGGCGCCATGCTCGGTTACCGCAGCGCGGACCTCGCGGCGCGCTTCGAGCGCATCGTGGAGTTCGCCGGCCTCGCGGAGTTCATCGACATGCCGCTGCGCACGTACTCCAGCGGCATGGTCGCCCGGCTCGGGTTCGCCCTGGCCACCGACGTCACGCCGGACATCCTGATCGTGGACGAGGTCCTGGCCGTAGGCGACGCCGAGTTCCAGAAGAAGTCCAGGGAGCGGATGGAGAGCTTCAAGCGCCACGGACAGGCGATCCTGCTGGTCTCTCACGACATGACGATGGTCAGGGACATGTGCGCGCGAGCGGCCTGGCTCGATCATGGACGGCTGCGCGCCGTCGGACCGGCGCAAGACGTCGTCCTCCAGTACGAAGAGACGGTGAGATAGGCGCTCCCCTTCCCGCGCATGGCCGAGCCCCCCAAGAAGACCGTTCTCTGCGTCGTGGGTACACGGCCGGAGGCCATCAAGATGGCGCCAGTGGTCCTGGCGCTCCGCGGCCAGGACTGGGCCCGCGTGCGCGTGCTGGCGACGGCACAGCACCGGGAGATGCTCGACCAGGTCCTGGGCCTCTTCGACATCGAGCCCCAGATCGACCTCGACATCATGGAGAACGACCAGCGGCTCCCCGCGCTGACGTCACGGCTCATCACGGCCCTCGACGAGAGCCTCGAAACCGAAGGCCCGGACGTGGTGCTGGCCCAGGGCGACACCACGACGGTGCTGGCCACGGCCCTGGCCTGTTTCTATCGGCGCGTCCCCTTCGGCCACGTGGAGGCGGGACTCCGCACGCTCGACAGGGACTACCCCTTCCCCGAGGAGATGAACCGGACGCTCGCGGGGCGCCTGGCGCGCTTCCACTTCGCTCCCACGGCGCGCGCGCGCGACAACCTCGTCAGGGAGGGCGTGCCCGACTCCTGGATCCACGTCACCGGCAACACCGTGATCGACGCGCTGCTCGACGTCGTCTCGCGCGACGTGCCGATCGGCGTCGACCTGGACGCCGCCAAGCGGCTGCTCCTCGTCACCGCCCACCGCCGCGAGAACTTCGGCGCGCCGCTTCTCGAGATCTGTCGGGGCCTGCGCGCGCTGGCCGATCGCTATGAGGACGTGCAGGTCCTTTATCCCGTTCACCCCAATCCGAACGTCTCGGGGGTCGTCAGTCGGGAGCTGTCCGGCCACCCGCGCATCGTGCTCTGCCCTCCCCTCGACTATGGGCCCTTCGTCTCGGCGATGAAGCGGGCGTTCCTGATCCTCACCGACTCGGGGGGCGTCCAGGAGGAGGCCCCGGCCCTGGGCCGGCCGGTGCTGGTCCTGCGCGCCGAGACCGAGCGCCCGGAGGCCGTGGACGCCGGCGTCGTCAGGATCGTGGGGCCGGTCGCCGACAGGATCGTGGAGGAGGCGAGGCGGCTGCTGGACGATCCCGCCGCCTACTCCGCGATGGCCAAGGGAGCCTCTCCCTACGGCGACGGCAGGGCCGCGGAGCGGATCGTCGAGGCTCTGCGCGAGGCGATCTAGAGCATGCGCCCCGCCACTGCCGCGGCCGTGGCCGCCCTGGCCCTCTTCGTGGCGATCAACGCGGCGTTCGTGGTGGGCGCGGGCGTCTGTTGCGCTGACGATGGTTTCACGGCCACGATCGCGAAGAACCTCGCCTGGGGCTTCGGGTACTCCACCAGCCTCGGCTATGCGACCCCCTACTTCAGTGTCGAGCGCTTCGACGCTCACGCCACGACGGGACCGACGCTCGTCTTGCCCGTGAGTGTCGCGATCCGCATTCTCGGAAACCGCGCCTGGGTGCCGGGTGCGGTGCAGGTCACGCTCTGGACCCTGCTGCCGGTGTCGATATGGCGCGCACTCGGTCCCATGGCCACGCCCCCGCGCGCGGCGGTGGCCGGCGCCGCCTTCCTGCTCGTCAGCTACGCGGTGTCGCCGTACCACCTCGAACACTGGTACGCGATGCTCGGCGAGGTCCCCGCCGCCCTGGCGATCCTGCTGGCGTTCACCGTCTGGGCGGTGGATCCGCTTTCGAGCCGTCGGTTGTTCGTCGCGGCCGTGGCGTTGTCGATGGCCGTCCTGACGAAGATCCTGGCGCTCGTCTACGCCGCAACGTTCCTGGTGACGGCAGCGGCCGTGGGCCTGAGGGGCGTCCGCGATCGGAAGACTCTGGGAAGGCTGCTGATCTCTTTCGTCGTGGGCCTCGTCCTGCCGCTGGCGACCTTCGAGGCGTGGAGGGCCGTCTCACTGGGCCCGGGGGGCTACATGGGGCAGGTTCGAGCGCTCGGCCGGTTGATGCGCGCCCAGGGCATCAGCGGCGCGTTCTCGGCGGCCGAGATCACGACCCGCCTGATCGCGTTCGACACACGGTTTGGCGTCTCGCTTCCCGGCCTGCTGGTTCTCGCGGTCTTCGGAGGGGCCGTGGCCTGGAGGACCGGAAGCCCGGCGTTCAAGCGCCTGTTTGCCGCCCTGCTGACCGGAGTGGCCGTCCACGCCTTCTACTGGTTGGTGCTGTCCATCGGCTGGCCACGGTACTTCTTCATCGGCTTGGTGCTTCTCGCTGCGCTGGTGACCATCCCATACCTTGCGTTGGAAGGGCGCGCGGCCATTGTTCTGTACTCCGTGGCACTGGCGGTCAGCCTCATCGGCGTCGCCGGGCGGGTGGCTCTGCCACTCCAGGCTCCTGGTGGCCGGTGGTTCGCTCCTTCATCGATCCGCTCCAGCCAGAAAAAGGTTGTGAGGTTCCTGGACGCGCGTGCGGATCGGCGGCCATTCATTGGGCAATGGTGGGCGCCCGTGGCCGACCTGGAATACCTCTCCGAAGGCGTGCTCAACTTCAAGGGCTACCGTGCTCTCACGCCCCAGGACCTGTCGCGAGGTGTGCTCGTCGTGACGAACAGTCGTTTCGACGATGCGAGCGACGAGGCTTTCCAGTCACTCCTTGCCGGTTGCGGACGGCCGGTCCACGCGGCCCCGCCCTACGCGATATACGAGTGCGGCGGCCAAGATGGCGGGACGCAGCATGCCGGCAACAGCAGGTGAGTCAGGCCGGCCCTTCGAAGCGGCCGGTCAGTGCTGGCCTGACCGTCCACCCAACCGCGGCGAGCGGGTCAATACAGCTCGATCTCATTGACCCGCACGTAGTTCCCCTGCACGGTGGGCCCCGCGGTTCCGTATACACGGACGCACTGTACCGTGACCGCACCACCCGCAAAGGTCAACGAGTTGTACGTGGCGGTATTGCCTGAAACGGAGGCATGGCAACAATGAGTACAGAGACGAGTACGAGAGTGGAGCAGCACCGTTCCATGGCACCTCCGCTGCGGATGGATAGTGTCTCACGGCGGTGTGAGAGCCCGCAATGGAACAAGGCTTGTTGGCCCGCAGGAGCAAGCTAGGCTTCCGGCGCTGCCGCTGACAGAACGGTTCGAGATACGCACGGGGCCGGAGATGGTCTTGGGATCCACCGCATGCTGACACTCGCGACTGGCCACATCGACAGAGCAAACGAGTTCATGGCCACTGGATACGGGAGCGAGGCGTTCGAGGCGCTCCGACATTTGTCGATCGAACAGCTCGGCGAGCTGCTACTGGACGTTCCCGCTCGCTTTGGTGCACTCAAGGCGGCATTGCCCGAGATGCCGTCGGATCAATTCCAGCGTGAATGGACCGGAAGCTCCGGGCACGCACTTCTGAGGCAGAGTTGTGCGTTCGTGCGATCGATGGAAAGAGCATACAAGAGGCTGACCGGTCGACCGCTGGAGGGCCGGACGATCCTGGACTACGGATGCGGTTGGGGACGACTTCTGCGGCTGATGTACCGGTTCTCCAGGCCTGAGCAGATCTACGGCGTGGACCCGTGGGATCTGCCCATCGAGACTTGCCGGCGTACTCGCGTGCTGGGGAACCTGGCCCAGTGCGACGAGGTTCCGCCAGCGCTCCCCTTCGAGGGTGTGACGTTCGACCTGGTCTACGCGTTTTCGGTTTTCACGCACTTGTCCGAGAAGACGGCTGATGCCGTCTTGCGCGCGATTCGGCGGCGAATCGACGGCAAGGGCCTATTGGTGCTGACCATACGCCCGGTGAACTACTGGTCCGTCCATTCGCATTACCCACCAGGGACGTCCATCGAGCTGATGCGTACGCGTCACCGGGAGCTGGGATTCGCGTTCATCCCTCACGAGCGGCCGCCCATCGACGGTGACGTGACGTTCGGGGACACGTCCATCGCGCTGGACTACATCGAGCGCAACTGGACCGAGTGGCAACTCGCTGGGACTGAGCGCAACAAGATCGATCCGTACCAGCTCGTGTTGTTTCTGCGGCCCTGGTGAGGCCAGTCAGCCGGCGGGAGGCATTCGGGCGCTCGCCCGGAGGATCAGGCGGCGCTTCGGCACCTCGGGAGTCGGAGACGATCTGCTGTGCGGGCTCGACGCCGAGCTGCCCGAGACCCTCGTCGTCGGGGAAGGCAACGCGCTGTTCCTGAGCGGCTGGTGTTTCCATCCGCGCTCACGAGTGGTCGCCCTCCGGGTCGTCGCCAACGGAGTCGCCCATCCGGTCGGCGCCACGCGGCTGGTGCGCCCCGACGTCTTCGCCGCCCACTTCCCGGGGCGTGATCCACGGGGCTTGAGCCTCGGCAGCGGCTTCGCGGCCACGGTCTCCTTCGCCCGCCAGGAACGTGCGACGCTCGTCGACCTCGGCCTGCAGGCCACGCTTCGAGACGGGACCACCGGCGTCCGTCCCCTGGGATCGATCAGGCTCGCGCCCGCGAGGGGCGGCGAAAGCCTCGGGTCGGCCGGCGCTCCGGCGCGGATCGCGGTCTGCATGACCACCTACAACCCGCCGCTGGACCTCTTTGCTCGACAGGTCCAGTCGATCCGAGACCAGACGTTCGGGGATTGGATCTGCTTGATCAGCGACGACTGCTCCGAGCGGAGCGTGTTCGAAGAGATCGCTCGCATCGTCGGCGAGGGCGACGATTCACGCTTTCGGGTGTTCCCGGGGCCGAGTCGACTCGGCTTCTACCACAACTTCCAGCGCTGCCTTTCCCTCGTCCCCGAGGGGGTGGAGTTCGTCGCGCTCGCCGACCACGACGACCGCTGGCACCCCGACAAGCTCGCGACCCTGCTGGCCGCCTTCGCCGAGGAGACGACGCTCGTCTACAGCGACATGAACATCATCGACGAGCAGGGCCGGTTGGTGGCGAACACGTACTGGACCACGCGGCCGAACCGGTACGACGACCTGGCGTCCCTGCTGATCGCCAACACCATCACCGGCGCGGCGTCGATGTTCCGGGCGACGCTCTTGAAGCGTCTGCTGCCGTTCCCACAGAAGCTGGGCGAGCCGTTCCACGACCATTGGCTCGCGTGTGTGGCGCTGTCCACGGGGCGCGTGGGTTACGTGGACCGTCCTCTCTACGACTACGTCCAGCACTCGTCGAACGTGTTGGGGCACTACGCGCCGGCCCGGAAGGGATTCTGGACCAAGACGCAGGGGTTCCTCGGCTCGCTCTCCCCGAGGCGCATGCGCGCTGTCTTGGGCGCCTGGCGCAACGTCTACCATGGCGACGTGATGAGGGTGAAGCTGATCGCGCGGCTCCTGGAGCTGCGCTGCGGAACCGTGACGCCGGAGAAGGAACGAGCCCTCGCGCGCCTGGCGCGTCTGGACGAGTCGTGGGGCACGACGCTCTGGCTCACTCTCAGTGTAGGCGCTCGCCCGCGTCTGCGGTTTTCTTGCTGGCGAGGGATGCGCTCGTCATCATCCGCGCCGAAGGCGCGGCCGGCCCGACGGGCTAAGCTCTCCTCCGGCAGGTGAAGAAACGAAACCCCGGTCGTCGTAGCGGGCGACCGGGGTCTTGTGTGTGACCCCCGCGAGGGAAGCCGCACACGGATCGGATTGAGCTTCCCATGACGGCGGTCGGATGTCGAGCCCTGCCCTGCAGGGCCGATGGCGGCCGGCGAGCAACAAGTCCCTCTCCGACAGCGCTTCTGCCGCGCCCAAGCGTGCGGGTCGTTCTTCTACGTGTGCCGGTCCTGCGACCGCGGCCAGCGGTACTGCTCGGAGCGATGTCGAGACAAGGCCCGGCGGGAGCAGCGTCGCGCGGCCAATCGCCGGCACCAGCGTAGCCCCGAGGGGCGTCTGGACCACCGCGACCGCCAGCGGGCGTACCGCCGGCGCCTGGTCGCGTTGCGCGTGACGGATCAGGGTAGCGAGACGAGGGTCGACTTCTCTAGCCTGCTGTCGCCGAACCCGCTCCTGCTGGATCGATGCGGGAGCGAGGTCGTCTGCCGCGTCTGCGGCCGCAAAGGGACGCTGATCGACCCATTCACGGGGTAGAGGAGATGCTGGATCCGGAGAAGCGCGCCACCATCCGCCGCCTGTACTTTGCCGAGCACTGGAAGATCGGCACCATCGCCTCCGAGCTGGGCGTGCACCGGGACACGGTGCGCGCGGCGGTGGAGACCGACCCGCTGCACCGGCCCCGCCGCCTGCGTCCGAGCCGCCTCGACCCCTACCTGCCCTTCCTGCGCGAGACGCTGGAGCGGCACCCACGCCTGCGGGCCACGCGGCTCCTGGAGATGATCCGCCAGCGCGGTTACGCGGGCTCCATCCAGCGGCTGCGCTGTGTGGTGGCGCAGCTTCGTCCCGTGACGGGAGAGCCCTTCCTGCGCCTGGTCAGCCTGCCAGGGGAGCAGGCGCAGGTGGACTGGGCACACTTCGGCGAGCTGCCGGTGGGTCGCGCCAGGCGGCGGCTCTCCTGCTTCGTGATGACGCTCAGCTTCTCCCGGGCCCTCTACCTCGAGTTTTTCTTCGACCAGAGCCAGGAGAACTTCTTCTCTGGCCACGTCAGGGCCTTCGACTTCTTCTCCGGCGTCTCACGCGTCATGGCCTGAGAGAGTCAAATCGATATTCCCTGACACTGGCAGTGCGACCCGGATCTCGAGGTGGTCGTCTTTCACGATGATGCGTTCGACGAGGAGGCGAAGGA
>Ga0187893_10013488_pt1 | contig 11363 bp, 7 predicted proteins | sample MA1701074metaG_FD_139574 | JGI IMG/M metagenome (GOLD analysis project Ga0187893, IMG submission 139574) | White microbial mat communities from a basaltic lava cave in the Kipuka Kanohina Cave System on the Island of Hawaii, USA - MA170107-4 metaG ...
CGCCGCCGCGCGCACCACGAACGAGAAGTCGCGCGCCCCCTCCCTCAATCGCACGCGCAGCCAGCCGTCGCTCGACGCGACCGACTCCACGTCCGGCGACGACCGCAGGTGGTCGCCGAACGCCGCCGCGTCGCGATCGACGCGCACCGACACCTCGCGCTTGAGCCGCGAAGCGACGTCCGCGATCGCCCCCGCGTAGAGCAGCCGGCCCCGGTCGAGCACGACGAGCTTGTTGCAGAGCTCGTCGAGCTCCATGAGGATGTGCGACGAGATGACGATCGTCTTCCCCATCGTGCGCAGCTCGCGCAGGAGCTCGCGGATCTCGATGCGCGCCTGCGGGTCCAGGTTCGACGCGGGCTCGTCGAGCAGCAGCAGCTTCGGATCGTGAACGAGGATGCGCGCGAGCCCGAGCCGCTGCTGCATGCCGCGCGAGAGCGCGCCCGTCGGCGTCGCGCCCACCGGCCCCAGGTCCATGAGATCCAGGAGCGCCTTCACGCGGTCGCGCCGCTCGGCGCGCGACAGCCGGTACGCGCCCGCGAAGAACTCGAGATACTCCTCGACCGTCAGGTCCTCGTAGAGCCCCTGCACATCCGGCATGTACCCGAGCTGGCGGCGGATGCGCGACGCCTGGAAGCGCCCGTCGAACCCGTTCACCCGCGCGTAGCCCGACGTCGGCTTGAGGAGCGTCGCGAGGATGCGCAGGAACGTGGTCTTCCCCGCGCCGTTGCGGCCGACCAGGGCGACCGCGTCGCCCGGCTCGAGGCGCAGCGTGACGTTGTCCAGCGCGCGCGCGCCGCCCGCGTACTCCTTCGTCAGCCCGACCGTCTCGATCGCCGGATCGCTCATGGCTCCACCACCACGCGCACGAACACCGCCCGCCGCGCCACGGTCGCGCCCTCGATTTCGAGGACGCCGTCGCCGCCGACGGCGCGCGCGACGAAGATCGACGCGCCGCGCGCCAGGTGCTCGCACAAATCCAGCCCCCGCATCTCCATCCCGCTCGGCCGCCACCCCGCGTCGGGAATCGACGACCGCCGGGTCCATCGCGAGTGGAACGTCACGCCGTACGCGATGCGCTCGCGGACGATCGCCTCGAACCCGGCCAGGTCCTTCTTCTCCCGCGCCCACGAGTCGAACGCCTCGCGGCGCGCCGCGCCGAGATCGATCTCGCGCGTCTCGCCCGCCGCCACGGAGCCGAGGTGCAGCACCTCGTCGACGCCCGCGAGCACGGCTTCCTCGAGCGCACGCCCGTCCGCCTTCACCAGCAGGACTCCGCCGCGCCGCCGCACGACGAGCGCCGACTCGCCCGCGCGAGCGCACACGAACGCGCGCCGCGCCCCGGCCGGGAGCGCGACGCGCAGTCCGCCCGCGTGCGGCGCCTCGACGGGCTCCTCGGGCAGGCCCGGCACGACCTGCATCGCGTGCGGCACGACCGCGACCGCCGCCGCCTCGCCCCCGCTCACCGCGTGAACGCCTCCTTCCCTGGGGACAAACACGCCGAAGCTCTGGCGCAACATCGTGACGCCCGCGTGATCCTCGAGCGTCACCTCCCGAAGCTGCGTCGGCACCGCGCCGTAGCGCGCCTGCATCACCCAGAAGACGGCGCTGAAGACTCCGGCGCACGCCGTCAGCCGGAGCCAGGCCGGCCGCCACGCCCTCCGCATCCGCGCCTGGAGCGGCCCGATGAGCAGCACGTACACGAGCGCGACCGCCGTACCCGCGAGCACCGGTCCCGCGCGCACGCCCACCAGGTCGCCCGCGATCGGCGTGAAGAGCGGCGGGAGGCCCGACCCGAACCGCGGCGAGCGTCGCGGCACCGCGTCGTCGCCGAGCAGCGCCTCCCAGGCGGTCCCCTCGCGCGCCGCCGCGCCGGACTCCGGCGCGAACGCCAGCATCGCCACCTCGCCGCGGTCCCGACGCGCGCGCACGCCGCCGGGCTGCCCCTCGACCCGCGCGAACACCTCGCCGTCGCGCGCCTGCCACCGTCCGATCACGCCGTCGCCGACGCGCTCGGTCCCGGTCACCTCCGCCGGCAGCAGGCTCGACAGCGTGTGCGACCGCCATTCCATCGCGCGCGAGCCCGTCATCGCCACGAGGCGGCCGCCGAGCGACACGTAGCGCCGCAGCGCCTCCTCCTGCGCGGGCAGGATCTCCGGCGCGCGCCCGACGACCACCGTCTCGAACCCGAGCAGCGGCGCCAGGGTGAACGGCAGCCCGTCCTCGCCCGCCGCGACGAGCTGCGTCCGGCTGTCCCGCGCCCATCGCCTGAGCCCGTCCGTCGCGTCCCCCAGCACGAGCACCCGGCGTCGCGACTGGGGCAGCGACGAGAGCGTCAGCGGAAGCTGCGCCACGACGCGCCCGCGCGCGTCCATCACCTCGACGTCCGCGCCGAGCTCGTAACCCATCGAGAGGAACTCCATCGGAAAGCGCCGGTCCACGCGGCCGCCGATCGACAGCGCGCGCGTGATCACGAGGTCCTCGCCGAACGCGCGATGGACGCGCACGACGAGCCGACCCTCGAACGCACCCGACGTCTGCACGCGCACGAGCACCGGCGCCCATCCGTCCGCGAACACGCGGCCGCGCCAGCCCGCGTCCGCCACGAGGGTCGGCGCCGACTCGGCCTGCAGCGCCAGGAGCGCGCACGCGAGCATCATCCGCTCACCGTCCGCAGGAGGGTCACGTACGGCAGGACGAGGCTCACGATCACGCTGCCGACCACGACGCCCGCGGCCGCGACCGCCCCCGGGCGGAGCATCGCGTCCGCGTCGTCGGCCCGCGCGAGCACGAGGTCGTCGAGGAACTCGCACACCGCGTCCGCGCTCTCCGCCAGCGTCCCCGCCCGCTCCGCCGCCGCGAGCGGACTCCGCACGGCCTGCGGGACGAAGCGCGACTCCGCGAGCGCCGCGGCCAGCGTCGCCCCGTCGACGAGCCGCGCGCACACCGCCGCCGACTCCGCGCGCATCATCGGGCTCGCCGCCGCGAGACACGCGACCGGCACCGCGTCGGGAAGCGGTGCGCCCGCCCGCAGCAGCGTCCCGAGCGCGCGCAGCATGCGCGACACCCGCGCGTCGCGCACCATCGGCCCGAGCAGCGGCAGGCGGTAGAGCAGCCGCTCGCCCGCGGGTGACCGCCGCATCCACGCCGCCGCCGCCGCGACGAGCACGACGACGAACGCGGCCCCGGCCGACGGCACCGCGATCGACCGCGTCAGGAACGCCGCCACCGCCACGTGCGCGGGCGGCTTGATGTGGAGCTGCCGGTACATCATCTCGCACGTCGGCAGGAACGCGAACGCGAACGCGACCGCCGCCAGGAACGCGAACGCGACCGCCGCCACAGGATACGCGCACGCCCGCGCGATCGACCGCCGCAGACGCGCCCGCGCCTCCGCTTCGCGCGCGACGGCCGCCAGCACCGCGGGCAGGCTCCCCGACGCCGCTCCCGCCTGCACCATCCAGCGGTACTCCGCCGGGAACGCCGGCTCCGCGGCCACGGCGTCCTGCAGCGTGCGGCCGGACCTCAGCGCCGCCTCCACGCGCTCGACGGCGTCGCGGAAGCTCCCGCGCCGGAGCGCGTGCGCGACGCGGCCGACCGCGCGGTCCACCGGCATTCCCGCCGCGCAGAGCTCGCCGAGACTGCGGTTGAAGAAACTGAACGCGGTCAGCGCGTCGGCGGGCGGCGGCGCGGGCGCGGCCCCCTCACGATACATGCGCGCGACGGTGAGCCCGCTCGCCTGGAGCCTGTACGCCGCCTCGACGGCGCCCGCGGCGTCCACGACGCCCTCGCGCCGCTCGCCCTGCTCCGTCGTCGCCTCGTACCGGAACGCCGTCATTCCTCCTCCCATCGTCCGGTCGACCGGTGCCACGTCACGCGGCGGCCCGCGACCTCCGCGCGGATCGTCATGGCGTCGACCGTCACCACGATCGCTCCGAGCGGATGCTCCCGGCGATGCGTGCCCGCCGTCACGCCGCCCTGCGCCCACCGGATCGCGCCGCGCGCCGCGTGCCGCGACTCGTCGCGCGCGTCGGCGCCCCGGACGGACTCCCGCGCGCGCGACAGGTGCGCCATCGTCACGCCGAGCAGCGCGGCGAAGACGAGCGCGCACAGGATGACCGAGATCAACGCGTACCCGCGGTCCCGTCGCCTCATCGCACGCGCCCTCCGCAGCGCACCCACGTCTCGATCCGCGGCGCGTGCGCCGCCGCCCACTCGCGCTTCAGATCGACCTCGATCGCCACGCCGGCGCCGTCCGGGCGGAACGTCACGCGCTCGAACGCCTCGAACCACCCGCGCCCGTCGTCCGTCTCCATCGTGCCGGTGGCCGGATCGAAGCGGTAGCGCACGCTGCGGCCTCCGATCGTCACCGTCATCCCGTCCGGCGCCGTCGCGACCGACTCCGCGGCGCGCACGTCGCGCTTCGCCGACTCGAGGAGGCGCGTCGCCGCCTCCAGCCTCCACAGCTCGGACTCCGTCTCGTGGTGCAGCCGCATGAAGCGCACGAAGGCGACGCTCGCGAGAGCCATCACGGCCATCGACACGAACGCGTAGACGGTCACTTCGAGCACGCCCAGCCCGGCGCACCGCCTCCTCACGGCGACCTCCGGAACCACGTGTCTGCCTCGACCTCGCGGACGAACCTCCCGTTGCGCCAGCGCACCACCACGCGCGCGCGCCGGAGCGACGCGTCCGACGGGTCGCGCGCGACGACGAGCGTGCACCGGCCGTCGCGCAGCTGCGCGAGGGCGGCCGAGCCGGCCGCGAGGGGCGACTCGCCGTCGGCCGCGTCGAACCCGCGCGCCTCGAGCCGCTCCAGCTCGCCCGTCGCGAGCTGCCTCGCGACCTTCTCCTCGAAGAGCGACCGCGCGGATCGCATCTGCAGGTGGACGGTCGCGAGCGCCGAGCCCGTGACGAGCGCCGCGAGCGCGACCGCCGCGGCGGCCTCGAGCAGCAGCGACCCGCGCGCGCGACTCCTCATTTCGCCCCCAGCCAGTTCATCGTGTAGACCATCGGCGCGAAGCACGTGAGGCACATGAGCAGCACGACCGCGCCGTTGGCGACGACGAACGCGGGCACGAGCGCGCGCTCCAGGAAGTGCTCCGCATAGCGCGTGCGCGTCTCGTGGTGCGCCGCCGCGTCGAGCAGCCGCTGCGGCAGCGTGCCCGCCGCCTCGCCCGCCTCCACGAACCAGAGAAACTCCTCGGGCACGAGCCCCTCGCGCCGCAGCGCGTCGCTCATCGACGCCCCCTCCTCGACGCGGCCGGCCGCCCGCCGCAGTCGCGCCGCGATCGGCGTGTGGATGTCGAGATCCGCCGCCTCGCGCAGGGCCTGGGGCACCGTCGCCCCCGCGCGGAGGTAGAGTCCCATCCCCGTGCCGACCGCGCGCATCGTCCGGTGAAGCGCCACGCGGCGGACTCCCGGCACGCGCAGCACCAGGTGGTCGAGCAGCCACCGGACGAGGCCGCGCCGGCCGCGCGACGTGTACCCTGGGATCCCGCCGAACCCGACGGCCAGCACGGTCGCCACAGCCAGCAGCAGCACCGCCTGGGCCCAGAAGACGGGTCGCGTCACGTTGCCCTGCTCGGCGCCGGCCACGAGCCATTCGCCGAAGGACCCGCCCCAGAAGAACGACCACCCCGTCGACGCGGCCGCCTGCGTATCGCGGACCGACTCCCATACGTCGTTCAGCCGCGGCGCGATGAACGTCATCAGCGCAAGCGTCTCGAGGGCGACGAACGTCGAGAGCACGAGCGGATACGCGAGCGCCAGCGACCACTCGTCGGTGAACCGCACGACGCGCGCGTAGTCGCGGCTCAACTCGTCGAGGAAGGGCGCGAGGTTGCCGCTGCGCTCGCCCATGCGCAGCGCGTTCCGGATCGCCGCCGGGAAGAGTCGCGGCGCGGTCACGACGGCCGCGGCGATCGACCCGTGCTCCTCGGCGAGACGCGCCGCGCGTTCGACGCCGAGCCCGAAGAAGCCGCCCGCGTCCCGGCCGAGCATGCGCAGGCCCGTCTGCAGCGGCAGGTTCCGGCGCGCGACGGCCGCGAGCGCGTCGACGAAGAACCGCAGCTTGAGCCGCCGCTGCGTCACGACCGAGTACACGAACCCGAACACGGCGAGGCACACGATGTCCACGGACGCCACCGTGATGGCGAGCCCGGCGAGCTGCTCCCACGACCAGCCGGCCTCCACAAAACGCGCGAAGCTCCCCATGCCGCGGATCATGGTGACCATCGGCTCCAGCACGACCAGCGCGCCGAACACCACCACGTGAGCCGTGACGAAGACGGACGCGGGCGTCAGCACGAGCAGCGCCGCCTGCGCCGCGCGGTCGAGCGCGTCGCGATAGACGCCCGCGAACGTCTCCATCGTCTCGGCGAGGCTGGCGCGCTGCTCGCCGACCGACGCCGCCCACGCGAGCGTGCGCGGCCAGAAGCGGTCGTAGAACATCACCGCGGAAAGCGGCTCCCCCTCGCGGACACGCTTGATCGCGGCGTCAACGGCCCGTCGCGCCCGCCGGTTCGTGAGCACGTCCCGCGCCGCCGCCAGCGCATGGTCCATCGCCGCCCCCGCGCCGAGGCGCGACGCAAGCGTCGCGCAGATCAGCGCCATGTCGCGCTGCCGCAGGACCGGCCCCCAGAACGGCACCCCGTAGGCGACCCCGCGTCGCGACACCCACCGTCCGGCCGCCCGGAGCGCGAGGAGCCCGACCGCACCCGCCGCCAGCACCGCGACCGCCATGAGCCACGGGTGCTGCCGTATCCCGAGCGCCGCGCGGGACAGAGGCGGCAGCCTGGCATCCACGGACTCGTAGATCTCCGCGAAGATCCCGGCGAGCACGCCCGCCAGCGCGCTCACGCCGCACGCCGCCAGCAGCGCCGCGACCGCCACGGCGGCCAGCCGTCGCGCCCCGCGCGCGATGCGGTCGCGCACGCGGTAGTACGACTCGAGCGCGCGCAGCATCGGCACGAGCGCGCCGCTCCGCGCCCCCGCGTCCGCCGCCGCGAGCACGTCCGCCGGAACGGCTCCCGGCCGCGCGCGCAGCGCCTCGCCCAGCGGCGCCCCGTCGCGGACCCGCGCCTCCGCCGCCGCGAGCGCCTCTCGAAGCTCCGCGCCGCGGACCTGCGACGCGACGAACGCGAGCGCCGCGTCCAGGGCCATCCCCTGCGCCACGGCCGCGCTGAGGAGGCGGCACAGGTCGGCGCAATCGCGATGCCCGACCATGCGAGTGGGACGCGCCGCCGAAGCGTTCGTCACAGCGATTCGACGCTATCGCACGCGCGTGCAACCGCGCAAGAACTTCTCGCCGCTATTTGAGCCGCCGGCGGCAATCCTCCATCGCGCCGCGGAACTGCGCCTCGAGCGCCGGCGCCAGCTTCACCGCCTGCTCCCAGTCCGCCAGCGCCTCCCGCCACGACCCGACGATGTAGTGATACGTGGCGCGGCGTGAGAGCGCGTCCGAGGAGCCCGGGTTCAGGCGGAGCGCCTCGCCCAGGTCGGCGACCGCCTTCTCGTAGCTCGCGCGCACTTCCGGATCCGCGGGCGACCGGCGCGGCTGTCCGACCTGCGTCCAGTACAGCACCTGGAGGCCCCGGAGCGTGCCCCGCTCCATCCAGGCCTCCACGCGCCGCGCGTTTCTCTCGATCGCCGCGTCGTAGTCCGCCGCCGCCAGCGCCGCCGCCTTCGCGGGGTCGCGCCCGAACCCGACCTCGTAGATCGCCAGCATCTGCCGCACCTGTCCGCGACGCAGCCACGTCTCGTCGCGCCGCGGATTGATCGCGATCGCCGCGTCGAAGTCGACGATCGCCCGCGCGCATGCCTCCGCCGCGTCCTGGCGGCGCTGCACGAGGTACGCCGCGATGTTCCCGTGCGCCGTGCCGCGGGCGACGAACGCCTCCTCGAACGCCGGGTTCAGATCGAGCGCGCGCGTCTGGTCGGCGATCGCCTGTTTCGCGAGTTCCTCCGGGCTGCGGCCGGTCTTCAGCATCCACACCGACCAGGTCTGGCGCACCCAGCCGCGCATCCTCCACACGGACTCCTGGCCCGGGTCCACCGCCAGCGCCGCGTCCAGGTCCGCGAGCGCGCGCTCGCAATGCGCCGCCGGGTCCTCGCCCCGCGCGATCGACGCGATGGCGCGCGTGGCGTGCGCCTGGCCCCGTCCCGAGAGCGCGTCCACGCGGCCGGGCCGCAACCGCAACGCCTCGTCGAAGTCCTTCAGCGCCTCCTCGAGGACCGGCCGCACGTCCTCGCCGCGGTCCACGCGCCCGATCGCCGAGTGCAGCCGCAGGGAGCCGCGCGCCGCGAGGGACTCGGCGCTCGTCGGACGCAGCGCCAGCGCCCGGTCCAGGTCCGTCACGGCGTCCGCGTAGACACGCTCCGCGTCGCCCCCGCACCCGCCCACCCACATCGCGCGGTTCAGGCGCGCCAGCCCGCGGTGCCGCCACGTCTCCTCGCGCGTGTCGCGCAGCCGCAGCGCCTGCGCGAAGTCCGCTTCCGCGGCGTCGTAGAGTCCGCCCGGCTCGCGCCCGCGGACCGACGCGGTGTACGCGCGCATCGCCCGCGAGTACGCGCGCGCCGCCCACCAGTCCTCGCGGCCCGCGTCCAGCTTCAGCGCCCGCCCCGCGTCCTCGAGCGCGCCCTCCCACAGTTCGCGAGGGTCGTCGCCCCGCCGCGCCCGGTACATCGCCTCCGTCTGCCGCACCATGCCGCGCAGATACCATGACTCCCCGTCCTGCGGGTCGATGTCCAGCGCGCGCCCCAGGTCCGCCGCCGCGTCCCGGTAGAGATCCAGCGGATCGCCTCCGCGTTGAACGCGGTCGAAGGCCCAGACCAGGCGCGCCTTCGCGCGCGACCACCACGTCGTGGCCCGCCCCGGCTCCCGACGCAGCGCCTCGCCGTAGTCCTCGATCGCGCCGCGGGCCGCTTCCGACGCGTCCTCCCCGAGCGCGATCAGGACAAAGGCCATCTGGCCCTTCGCGTCGCCGCGACCGTACCAGGACAGGTCGCGATCGGGCGCCAGCGCCACGCCCGCGTCCATGTCCGCGATCGCCAGCCGGACGTCGTCGCGCGCGTCCTCGCCCCGCGCCGTACGCTCCGTCGCACGCGCCAGCAGAGCCTCCGCCCTCGCCGCCAAGTGGCGCGTGTACCCCCGGTCGCGCTCGTGCCCGCGCGTGTACCAGTCGACCGCCTCGTCGTACCGTTTCCCGTCCCGCGCCAGGCGGGCCCGCCACTCCCAGCCTTCCTCGCGATCCGGGGTCTCGCGGGCCGCGCGTTCGAACCCCGGCGCGGCATCCCCGCCCCGCAACCATGTCGTCAACGCCTCGGCGACCGGCTCCGTCGTGCGCTCCAGGTCCGCGATCGCGGCCGCCTTGAATTCCTTCGCCCGCGCGTCCTCCAGGGCGTCGCGCGCCGGCTCGTCGGCCGGCTCGCCACCCGGCAGCCCCGCCTGCTGCTCCGCCCGGCGCACGCGCCACGCGCGCCGCAGCCGCTCGATGCGCGACTCGTAGGCGATCACGAGCATCAACCCCCGCTCGTACCGCGCGCCCGCGTGCCGCGGATCGCGGCGCAGGGCCTCGACCTGCGCCGCCAGCGCGTCCTCGAACCGCTGCTGCGCGCGCAGCATGCGCCCGCGATGATAGTGCGGCGGCGCCGCCTCCGGCATGTCGCGCATGGCGGCCGCGCAGGCCTCCTCCGTCTCTTCCGCGAAGCGCCGCATGCCGTCGATGTTGCCCAGGCGCCTCATCGCCAGCGCCGCGTCGAGCGCGGTCTGCGACGTGCGGGCGAGATGCTCGAGGGCGGTCCGGTGCGCCGTGGCCTCGCCCCGGCGCGCCGCGACGGCCAGCCCCAGCAGCACGCCCGCGACGAGGATCGCGACGGCGCTCACGGCCACGAGCGCCTTGCGTTTCGCGAGGCGCTTCCGCCAGCGGTAGGCGAGACTCGCCGGCCGCGCGGAGATCGGCTCGCCGCCGAGCCAGCGGTCGAGGTCGTCCGCGAGCTCCGCCGCGCCGCCGTAGCGGCGGTCGCGCTCCTTCTCGAGGCACTTCATGACGATCGTCTCGATGTCGCGGTCCAGGCGCGACGACGGCACGCGGAGCGGCTTCGGATCCTCGTGCACCACGCGCATCAGGATGTCGATCACGCTCGTGCCGTCGAACGGCACGTGCCCGGCGAGCAGGTCGTAAAGCGTCGCTCCCAGCGAGTAGACGTCCGCCCGCTCGTCCGCGCGCTGGCCGCGCGCCTGTTCCGGGCTCATGTAGCTCGGCGTGCCGATCAGCAGTCCGCTCGCGGAATGCGCCGCGCCCTGCACGTGGCGCGCGAGGCCGAAGTCCATGACGTAGACGCGCCGCGGCGACTCCTCCACCATGATGTTGTCCGGCTTCAGGTCGCGGTGCACCACGCCCTGCGCGTTCGCCGCCGCGACCGCGCGTGCCGCGTCGCGCACGAGCTCGACGACCTCCCGCGCCGGCCGCCGCGCGTACGCCTTGAGCGTGCGCCCGCGCACGAGCTGCATCGCGATGAAGTGCCGCCCCTGCGCCTCGCCCACCTCGTACACCGCCGCGATGTTGGCATGCGACAGCCGCGCGGCCACCTGCGCCTCGCGCTGGAACCGCGCCAGATCGTCCGGGTCGTCCGCCTTCAGGAACTTGAGCGCCACCCAGCGGTGCAGGTCCGTGTCGTACGCGCGCCACACCTCGCCCATCCCGCCCGCGCCGAGACGGTCGACGCGCACGTAGCGCCCGAAGCGCTCGGAGGGTCCCGACTTGGCGACTTCCGGCGGCAGCTCCGGCGCCGCTCCCGACGGCCGCGAACCGGAGATCGTGCTCGCGTACGCCGCGGGCGTCAGGTACCCGCGACGGACGAGCAGCTCGCCGAGCTGCGGCGCGCCCTCGCCCGAGCGCGCGATCGCCGCAAGGCACTCGTCGACGTGCTCGGCCCGCACGAGCCGCTGCTCCACCAGCAGCCGGCCCAGCATCACGTCCGATTCCGGAACCCCCACTCCAGCCTACTCCTGCTTCAGCGCCTCCTCGATCTCCGCCCGCGCCTTCCGCGCGTCGCGCATCCACTCCTGCGTCTGCGAGAGCTTCCCGCCGATGTACACGTCGAGGTCCTCGCGCGCCGACAGGTACTCGTCCTTCCAGCGCCCGTCGCCCTTCTTCCGCAGCTCGTCCGCCCAGCGCTTGCGCACGAGGCCGCGCAGCGCCCACCCGTCGCCGAAGTCCTTCTGCTTCTCGACGTGCCAGCCCACGGTCGAGATGGCCTGCTCGCCGAGGCCGCGACGCAGCAGCGCGTCCGCCACCAGGTAGCGCCCGTGGATGTGGTGCGGCCGGCGCTCCATCGCCGCGAGGCCGTCCTCCTCCGCGCCC
>Ga0187893_10013489_pt1 | contig 11363 bp, 10 predicted proteins | sample MA1701074metaG_FD_139574 | JGI IMG/M metagenome (GOLD analysis project Ga0187893, IMG submission 139574) | White microbial mat communities from a basaltic lava cave in the Kipuka Kanohina Cave System on the Island of Hawaii, USA - MA170107-4 metaG ...
CCGCCGGGCCCAGCGCGTGTCGAAGTCCGCCCCGGTGCGGCGGGGGGCCGGGGGCCGGGGCACGCCGGCCGGCCAGCCCGGCGCCGCCAGGGGGAAGCGCACCCGGGGCAGGCGGGGTCTCACCTGACGTCGGCGATCAGCAGGGGCGGCGCGTGGAGGTGGGTGATGGTGGGGTGGGCGCCGACCACGTCGGAGGCCATCTCCAGGGCGTCGTCCATGGTGGAGGCCGGCTTGAACCCCAGGCGCCGGACGGCCCGGGGCTCGCCGCCCACCACGATGACCCCGCCCAGGTGCTGGAGGGCGTGCGCGCACCAGTACCACATGTAGAAGGCGTGGACGCCGTGGTAGGCGTAGCCGGTCCGGTAGAGGTGGACGTACCACGGGTCGGTGGCGAAGGCCTCCTCGTACTTGGCCTCCATGACCACCGGGTCGGTGGTCTCGGGCAGGACCTGCTCGAAGAAGTCGATGTAGCTCGGGTGGTGGACCGGGTGGAACGACCACGGGGTGGGGTGGTGGACGATGAGCACCCCGCCCTCGCGCACCAGCGGCCGGCCCCGGTAGAGGTTGAAGAAGTAGCCCAGGCTGCCGCAGGCCACCAGGATCGGGTTCATGATCGAGTTGACGTTGTAGGGCCCGACGAAGGGCACGCCCATGGTGAGCACGTCGGTCTGGCCGGCCACCTCCACCAGCTGCTGGCGGTGCAGGTGGGCCAGGGTCGACTCGTGGACGGCCTCCACCTCGCCGGCCTGCACGCTGGCCATGCGGTGGGGCGCCCGGACGGCGCTGAAGATGGAGCGCCGGAGCGCCGCCGGGGTGCGGTCCAGGGCCGAGGCGGCCGCCACGTAGCTGGCCCGGTCCCGCGCCGTCCACTCCCACTCCCGCTTGGACAGGAAGCCGAAGGGGTCGGGGAAGGTGTCGGTGTTCAAGGTCGTCTCGATCTGGAACACCTTGACGCCCGAGGCGGCGATGTGGCGGCCGATGCGCCACGCGCTGGCGTGCAGGGCCGAGCGGTGGCGGTCCATCAGCGAGCGGGTGTGCTGGAGCGTGCGGGCGTTGTGGTGGTGGCGCAGGGAGCGGTACGACGAGATGCCCGTGGCCAGGCTCTTGTGGCCGCCGTCCATGGCCACCAGGTTGATGTTGACGTACACGACCAGGTCGCTGGTGGCCGCCCGCGTGGAGATCTCCACGTCCTCGCCGTGGTCGGTGGTGCCCAGGTGGACCACGCCGCCGGGGTCCTCGGCGTCGAACTGGGTGAGCCGGCCCGAGGGGGCGAAGGCGTCGTAGACCCGGTCCCCCAGGGCGTGGCGCAGCTCGGCCTCGGTCATGCGCCGGTGCAGGCCCAGGCCGGCGATCAGCACCACGTCGTCCACGCCGGCGTCGGCGGCCAGGTCCAGCACGGCCTCGACGACGAGCTGGCGGTTGTCGGGCCGGCGCATCGGGGGCAGGGGCAGCGACAGGTCGTCGAACACGATGGTGAGCGCCATGCCGGGCCGCAGCAGCGACGGCAGCGGCTGGCTGTCGCCCAAGGGGTGCAGCAGGGCGTGGCGGACGGCGGCGTCGGGGTCGGCCAGGGGGGCCACCGGCTCGGGGGGGTAGATCACGCGGGAGCGCCCGGCCGGCAGGCGCTCCAGGCGGAACTGCTCGCCGTGCCAGAACAGCAGCGGTGGCGTCGAGGCGTCGACGTCGAGCACGAAGCCCGGGCGGGGCATCAGCGGTCCTTTCCGGGGGCGAAGGTCACCTTCACCGCCTCCCGCCGCCCGGCGGCGGCGGCGTGGTCGAGGGCGGCGCGGAAGCGCTCCAGCGGGTAGCGGGCCGACACCAGCCGGCCCAGGCCGGCCGCCGCCGCCAGCTCGAAGGCGGCCTGGAAGTCGGCCCGGGTGTAGGCGTAGGCGCCCCGCAGGGCGACCTCGCGCTGCCACAGCGGGGTGAGGTCGACCACCGCCGGCCCGGGCATGCCGACCAGCACCACGGTGCCGCCCGGCGCCGTCACCCGCAGGGCCTGGGCCAGCGACGCCGGGCTGCCGACGCAGTCGTAGACGGTGCCCGCCCCACCGGTGAGCTGGCGGCCGGCGGCCAGCGACCGGGTGGCCCGGCGCACGGCCCGCTCCAGGGCTTCGGGCCGGCAGGCCTCGTCGGCGCCCAGCTCGGCGGCCAGGGCGCGCTGGTGGGGGTGCTTGGCCGCCACCAGCACGCGCCCGGGGGGCCGGCCGCCGGCGTGGAGGTGGCGCAGGGCGGCCACCGTCAGCAGGCCCAGCGTGCCGGCGCCGACGACGGCGACGGTGGCGGCCGGCGGGCCCTGGGCGGCCGCGTGGAGGGCACAGGCGGCCGGCTCCACCATCACGGCGTCCTCGTCGCTCAACGCGTCGGGCACCGGGTGCAGCTGGCTGTCGTGGGCCACCATGGCCTGCGACCAGCCGCCGCCGGTGTCGGTGCAGTACCCGGTCTGCAGGCCGGGCTCCAGGTCGCCGAAGGCCACCCGCTCGCACAGGTTGGTGCGCCCGTCGGCGCACATGGCGCACGGGGGGGCCACGGCCCGGGTGGCGCACTTCAGGACCGGCTCGACGACCACGCGGCGGCCGTCGTCGAGGGTGCCCACCACCTCGTGGCCCGGGACGAACGGGAAGCTGACGATGGGCTCGAACCACCGGCTGCTGCGGCCGTCGACGGTGGCCAGATCGGAGCCGCAGATGCCGGCTAGCCGCGGCCGCACCCGGTGCCAGCCCGGCCCTGGCGGTGCCGGCTCGTCCATCCCCGTGGCCAGCCGCAGGGGCCCCAGCCGGCTCCCGCCCACCCGGGCCGCCGCGAACCGCGCCAGCGACCGCTCCACCACGAGCGCCCTCACGCCGGACCCCGCGGTTCCGAGTGCATAGGGGCCGGAATCCGGCCCCTATGCACTCGGGACCGCGACCGCGCCGGCAGGAGCGGGCCGATGGGCAGCAGGGGGCGGGGGAAGCCGGGGGCGCGGGACCACGACTCGACGTGCCAGCCGCGCTTGCGGGCGATGGTGGCCAGCTTGGCCTCGGGGTTGACGGCGACGGGGTGGCCGACGGCCTCCAGCATGGGCAGGTCCGACGCCGAGTCGGCGTAGGCCACCGACTCGGCCAGCGCCAGGCCCTCGGCCTCGGCGTAGGCGGCCATGGTGAGGGCCCGCGCCTCGCCGGTGGGCGGTGCCGACTCAAGCTCGCCGGTGAGCCGGCCCCGGCCGTCCACGCCCAGGCGGGCGCACACGATGTCGTCGAACAGCGGCCGCAGCGGCTCGACCACGAAGTCCAGCGCGCCGGTGATCAGCAGCGTGCGGTGGCCCATGGCCCGGTGCTCGCGGACCCGGCGGATGCCGGCGGGGAACGACTTGGTGATGATGAGGCCGGCGAACAGCTCCCAGGCGTCCCGGCGCAGCCGCTCCTCGGGAGCGCCCTCGTAGCGGCGGTAGAAGTGGCGCAGGAAGTCGCCCCGGTCCCGGCGGTCCAGGGCCAGCAGGCCGGGCGCCTCCCGCAGCGTGCGCACCACGAACCGGGCCCGCTCGTCGGCCGGCATGGCCCGGGTGGCCAGCCAGGCGTAGGAGTCGACCACGTTGGAGGCGATGAGGGTGTTCTCCAGGTCGAAGGCGGCCAGGTGGCGGTCGGGCGACAGCACGGCCCGCCGGCCCCGCTCGTGACGGCTGGCGCCGGTTCGCCCGCCCGGCGCGGTCCGCACCCGGGCGTGGGCGACGATGGATGGCAGGTGCACGTGCTGCACGTAGTCGTCCCAGTCGACGACCGCCGGGTCGAAGCCGAAGGCGGCCCGGTCGCCGGCGTCCAGGGACGACCACAGCGCGCCCAGGCGGTCCAGCGCGAACACCGCCTCGGTCTCGGCGTAGGCGCCGTAGAGCTGGACGTAGCCCAGCGCCCGGTCGGCGTCGCCCCGGCGCTCCTCCAGGCGGGCCGACAGGTCGGCCTGGCGGCCCCGGATGGGCAGGGAGGTGATGGCCCGCTCCGCCGCCCCCAGCGCCTTGGTGGCCCGCTGGAGCTGGCGCTGGACCCGGCCCCGGCCCGGGAAGGACCACTCGGGCACCACGATGGGCTGGCCGGCCGCGTCGTAGAGCGGGTGGTCGCCGAACCACTGGCGGACCAGGTCGACCAGGCGCCTGTAGCGCAGGGGGTTGACCGCCCCCGAGGCCACGTGGAGGACCTCGGGCCGGCCGTCGGGGCCCGGGCCCCGGGCCGCCACGGCGATGATGGCGGCCACCACCATGTCGACGGGGATCACGTCCACCACGCCCTCGGGCAGGCCGGGGAACTCCTTGAGCAGGCCCCGGCCGTAGGAGATGATCACCGGCTCGGCCATGCGGAAGCCCCGGATCCACCCCGGCCGGGGTTCGGCCAGCGCCGACTCGATGATGGAGGGCCGCACGATGGTGAACCGCACGCCGGTGGCCTCGCAGGCCTCCTGCAGGGCGCGCTCGCCCAGCGCCTTGGTGTAGGCGTAGGCGTCGGGCCAGCCCAGGGCGTGGGCCCGGGCCCGGCCCGCCTCCACGAGCTGGTCGTCCACCCAGGCCACCCGCAGGCGCTCGAGCTTGTCGGCCAGCAGGGGCGGCCCGGCCGCCCCCAGCTCGGCCCGGGCCAGGCGGGCCAGCCGGGCCAGCCGGTCGGGGCGGCGGCTGGCCGCCTCCACGTCGGCCCGGGCCCGCCGGGCGCCGTCCACCTCGGCCCGCCAGTCCACCTGCACGGCGAAGGGGGTGTCGGCCAGCAGGGCCTCGGGGGCCCGCCCGCGGCGGGAGCCGGCCACGTAGGCGGTGGACACGGCCACCAGGTGGGCGGGCGAGCCGGCGGCGGCCAGCGCCTCGGCCACCCGGCGCGGGCCGAGCAGGTTGACCTCCACGGCCGCGTCCAGGGGCGAGTCGAAGCTGACGGCCGCCGCCGAGTGGATGGCCACGCCGCAGCGGGCCAGCTCGGCCCGCCCGGCGTCGTCCAGGCCCAGCCCGTCGACGCTGACGTCGCCGGCCAGCACCGTCAGCCGGGCGTCGACCTCGGCGGCGAAGCGATCGCCCAGCTCGGCCCGCAGGCGGTCGAAGCAGTCGTTGCGCAGCACCTCCCGGCGCACCCGCTCGGCGGGACCGGTGCGCCGCCCCGGCCGCACCAGCAGCACCAGGTGGCAGCCCGGCACCGACCGCAGCAGCCGCTCGACCAGCGCCGTGCCCAGGAAGCCGGTGGCGCCGGTGACGGCGATGCGCGTGCCGGCCAGGGCCTCCGTGATCACGGCCGACCTGTCTACCATTTGGTAGATGGTGGCGTCCACGACCGGCGACCGGGTGCTCGGGGCGGCGATGGCCTCCTTCGGCACCCGGGGCTACGGGGCCACCTCGCTGGACGCCCTGGCCCTGGGGCTGGGCCTGCGCAAGCAGACCATCCTGTACTGGTTCCCCAGCAAGGAGGCCCTGCTCGACGCCGTGGTCGACCGGGCCGGCGCCGAGCTGGCGGCCGCCATCGAGCGGGCCCTGGCCCGCAGCGGCCCGGGCTGGGCCCGGGTGGAGGCGGTGGTCAACTCGGTGTTCCGCCTGTCGGTCCGCCGGCCCGAGCTGCTGGGGGTGGTGCGGGAGGCCAGCCGCCTGGGCCCGCCGGCCTCCACCCGCCTGCTGGGCACCATCGACCCGCTGCTGGCCCGGGCCACCGCCTTCTTCCGGGCCGAGATGGCCGCCGGCCGCATGCGAGAGCAGGAGCCCCGCCTGGTGCTGCTGGCCACCGCCTCGGCCGTGCTGGGCATGGCCACCGAGGTCGACGTGCTGCGGGCGCTGGGCTTCGAGCCCACGCCGCGCGAGCTGGTGCGCCGCCGGCGGGAGCTGCTGGCCTTCCTGCGCAGCGCCCTGGGCGCGGGGGCGTGAGGCGCCCTACAGGGACGGCAGCCAGGTGCCGAGCAGGGCCGTCACCACGATGGGCGTGGCGCTGACCAGGCCGCGCAGGTCCAGCAGGTCGCTGCGCCAGGTTCCTGCCGCCACCGACGCCACCGACAGGTCGCCGGTCTGGCGGGCGACGGCGATGGCCAGCTCGGTGGCCGCGTAGGAGACCATGGCCCGGTACGAGCTCGACTCGGCGGTGGCCCGGAAGCGGGCCGCCCCGGGCAGGATCGAGGTGGGCCAGGGCAGCGACAGCACGGTGCGGGAGCCGCTGGCCTCGGGCAGCTTCTCCAGGCCGGCGTAGGCGGCCGAGGGGGCCAGCACCGTGCCGTGGGCGGGCCGCCACGACGAGCGGGCCAGCGCCCGCAGGCACCGGGCGGCCAGGTCGGGATCGCCGGCCACGGCCAGCGCGGTGGCGCCGGCGGCGGCCAGGCTGGCGACCTCGGCGGCGCAGCTCGTCCCGGGCCGGGCGGTGACGGTGGTGGTGGCCGCCGACCCGCCCAGGCCGGCGGCCAGGGCGGCGTCGGGCCCGGTCCCCACCACCACGCCCACCGGCCCCCGCAGGCCCGAGCGCCGGAGCACCTGGGCCAGCTGGACCCCGGCCGCCTGCGGGACCGCCTCGGCCGACACCACGGCCGGGCCGGCGATGGAGGGGTCGGCCGGCAGCAGCCACGGCACGCCGGGTGGCGGGGCGGCCACGCCGAAGCCGCCGACCAGCGCGTGCACCTGGCCGGCCAGGCGGGCCACGGCGGCGGCGTCCTCGGCGGCCACCACGACCAGCTCGACGGGGAAGCCGGCCACGCCGCCGGCGCTGTTGGCCGCCGCCACCTGCTGTCGGACGACGCGCTCGATGGCGGCGCCCTCGGCGGCCTGGGGGCCGCGGGCGGGTACCACCAGGCCCAGCCGGAGGGGGCCGGTCGGCACGGGCGCCTCGCTGGACAGCGCGGGCACCGTGGGCGTGGGCTGGTCGGCCGGCGGGGCGGCGGGCACCACGGCGGCCAGCGGGGGCGGAGCGACGGCGGGAGGCGCCGAGCCGGGCGGGGCGGCCGCCGGGCCGGGCGGCTCGGGCGATGGCGTGGCGCCGGCGCCGGCCGGGTCGCCGTCGCCGGCCGCCGGCGCCCGGCCCAGGGCCGCCGACCCCGGCGACGACGGTGCCTGGTCGCCCCCGCCCACGGTCAGGGCGGCGGCCACCACGGCCGCCGCGACGGCCACCGGCCGCCACAGCGGGCGCCGCGGCTGGGGCGGCTCGCCCGCCGCGTCGGTCATGGCCACGAACGGCTGGGCCCGCAGCCACGAGCGCACGCGGCCCAGCTCGGCGACCCGGCGCTGGCAGCGGTGGCAGCGGGCCACGTGGGTGCCGACGCGGTCGGCGGCCTCGCCGTCGAACCAGGCGCCCAGGTCGGTGCCCCGAGGGTGGCGGCGGACCATCAGCGTCGCTGGCGCGCCGCGATGAGGCGCGCCGCCTTGCGCCGGGCCGCGTGGAGGCGGGACATCACCGTGCCCACGGGCACCTGCTGGATCTGGGCGATGTCGGCGTAGCTGAGGTCCATGATCTCCCGCAGCCACAGCGCCTCCCGCAGGGGCGGCGAGAGGCGCTGGAGCAGCACCCAGGCGGCCGCCAACTCGAGGGCGGCGACGACCACGTCCTCGTGGGAGAGCACGGGCGGGCCGGCGTCGTCGGGGAGGGCGACGGTGGGCCTCGACGTCCGCAGGCGCTCGAAGCAGCAGTTGCGCACGATGGCCAGCAGCCAGCTGTCGAGCTTGGCGGGGTCGGCCGCGCCCCAGGCCCGCCAGGCCCGCAGCCAGGCCTCCTGGCAGACGTCCTCGGCGGCGTCGGACCCCAGGATGGCACGCGCATAGTGGAGGGCATGCTTGGCTCGCAGTCGGTGGAAGTCCTCGAACGAGAGCAGCTCGGCCTCGTTCACCGGCGGCCTCCTACCCAACAGACGGCCTCCCGGCCGCGAATATTCGCCGCATCTCGCCGGCCGTGGCCCGAACGCGCGGTCACCGGCCCGCCGGCGGCGTGTAGCGCTTGCTGGCCGCCGGTCGCCGCCGGGCCTCGGGTGCCGGCTCGGCGGCCCCCGCCCGCCGCCGCCGCCGGGCGCCCCGGGCCGGTGCCGGCCTGCCGCCCTCGCCCCCGCCCTCGCCGCCGGCCCCGGCCTCGCCGTCGGCCCCGGCCTCGCCGTCGGCCCCGGCCCTGGCCGGTCGGGCCCGCTCCCGGGGCCGGCCCCGGAACAGCAGCCAGCCCCCGAGGGCCAGGAAGGGGGCACCCAGCACCCAGGCGGCGCCCCACGGGCCCAGTCCCACCAGCACGGCGGCCAGCCCGGTGGGCATCCGCCGCCGGGAGCGGGCGGCCAGGTGCAGCAGCCCGGCCAGGACCACGCCGATCCCGGCGCCCACGACGTAGGCCAGCGCGGTGAACCCGGTGGTGGCGTAGAGGGCGACGAAGGCGGCGCCGGCCACCAGGGCGGCCCGCCCGGACAGGCGCTGCTCCCGGTCGTCGAGAGGGTTCACCGGCCGGCTCGGGGGCCGGCGCCCGGGGTCCGGCGCGCCACCGCCGTCCACGGTACCCAAGGCGGGGCCGGCGGCGGGAGCGGCGCGCGAGGCTGGCCGCCACCGATGGAACGTGACGATGGAACGTAACGGCTACGTCTACGACCTGCTGCGGGAGCTGGGCCTGACCGACTTCCAGGCCCGCACCGGCGAGCTGGTGGTGGTGCGCCCCTTCCGGATCGTGGTGATCGTGGTGGCCGCCGCGGTGGCGGCGCGGCTCGCGGCTCGCGCGGTCCGCCGTTCGGCCCGCTCGCTCCAGGCCCGCTCGCCCCTCCGGCCGGCGTCGGCCCGGGCCGAGCAGCGGGCCGGCACCGTGGGCGACGTGCTCGCCGGCCTGGCCAAGGTGGTGGTGTGGACGGTGGCCGTGCTGGCGCTGCTGGGCGAGCTCGGCGTCCAGCTCGGCCCGCTCGTCGCCGGGGCCGGCATCGCCGGCGTGGCGCTGGGCTTCGGCGCCCAGAGCCTGGTCAAGGACTTCCTGTCGGGCGCCTTCATCCTGCTCGAGGACCAGTACGGCGTGGGCGACGTGATCGACCTGGGCGACGCCGCCGGCACCGTGGAGGACGTGTCGCTGCGCCACACGCGGTTGCGGGGCACCGACGGCACGGTGTGGTTCGTGCCCAACGGCGAGATCCGCCGCGTCGGCAACGCCTCCATGGAGTGGTCGCGGGCCCTGATCGACGTGCTGGTCGCCTTCGACAGCGACGTGGCCCGGGCCTGCACGCTGATCGGCGAGGTGGCCGGTCAGGTGGCCGCCGAGGCACCGTGGTCGGCCGCCATCCTGGAGCCCCCCGAGGTCTGGGGGGTGCAGGCCATGGACCGCGACGGCCTGACCATCCGCCTGGTGGTCAAGACGGCGCCGCGCCAGCAGTACGCCGTGGCGCGCGAGCTGCGGGGTCGGATCTCCGACCGCCTGCGGGCGGCCGGCATCCGCGGTCCGGGTCAGACGGTGATCGTCACCGCCGGCGCCCTGGACAGCGGGACGCCGCCACCCCCACCGCCGCTGGTCGAGCCCGAACACGGCGGAGGGGCCGCCGGCGGCGGCCCCTCTTGAGCTCTTGCGGCCCGGCGCTCAGTGGCGCCGGAGGGCGTCCTTGACCTTGTCCGACACGGCGTCGGCGGCGTCCTTGGCCTTGCCGGTGAGGCGGTCGACCTTGCCTTCGCGCTCGAGTTGCTCGTCGTCGGTCGCCTCCCCGACACCTTCCTTCATCCGTCCCTTGATGTCGTCCAGTCGTCCCATGCGGGCCTGCCTACCCGACGCCCCGCTCCGGGCAAACAGCCCGGCCCGGAGGCCTCAGCGGGCAGCGGCCAGGCGCTCGAAGAGCTCGAGGTGCTCGGCCACCATGCGATCGGCCGAGAAGTAGCCCTCCACGGCCTGGCGGCAGCGGGCACGGTCCAGCGCGCCGACCCGCCCCAGGGCGTCGGCCATGTCGTTGACGTCCCTGCACAGGAAGCCGGTCTCGCCGTGCACGACGACCTCGGGGGCCGCCCCCTCGGGGAAGGCCAGCACCGGCGTGCCGCAGGCCATGGCCTCGATCATCACCATGCCGAAGGGCTCGTTCCACGAGATGGGGAACAGCAGCGCCGAGGCGCCGGCCAGCAGGCGCAGCTTGTCCTGGTGGCCGACCTCGCCCACGTAGCGGATGTCGTCGTTGAGGTAGGGCCGCACGTAGACGTCGAAGTACTGGTGCTCCCACGGCTCTCGCATCTTGCCGGCCAGCAAGAGCGGCCGGCCCGCCTTGTAGGCGGCCTCGGTGGCCCGGTGGGCGCCCTTGTCGCGCGACATCCGCCCCAGGAACAGGCAGTAGCCGCCGTCGCCGGCGCCCATCGGGAAGGCGGCCGCGTCGACGCCGTGGTGGATCACCCGGGCGATGGGGACCTGCGGCGCCGGGCGGTGCTGCGCGTGGGAGACGGCCACGATCGGCACGCGGTGGGCCACCCGCCGGTACACGTCGAACAGCTCGTCGTTGAACGGCCCGTGGATGGTGGTCACCACGTTGAGGTCGGCGAAGCGCTCGGCGTAGACCGGGCCCACCACCGTGTGGTCGTGGACCACGTCGAAGTCCTGGACGGCGTCATAGGCGGCCATGACGTGGCGCAGCTCGGGGACGGCCATGCCGATGCGCTCGCCCTCGGCGGCGGCCAGCAGGTGGCCGCGGGGGACCGGGCAGGTCGACTCGCCGGTGGTGAACAGCAGCACCTCGTGGCCCCGGCCGTGGAAGCCCCGGGCCAGCTGGTCGATGACCACCTCGATGCCGCCGTAGTGCTCCGGGGGCACCGGCGTCCACGGCGGGGCGATGACCGCGATGCGCACCGCGGCAGTGTGCCGCCGCCGGCCCTCCCGGCGCCAGCGGTAGGATCGGCGCCCACCGGGGCGTATGGCTCAGTTGGTTAGAGCGCTGCCTTCACACGGCAGAGGTCACAGGTTCGAGTCCTGTTACGCCCACCCCCCCCTGCGTTCTCGTCACGCGATGGCGCCGGTTTCCGGCGCCATCGCGTGACGAGAAGGCGTGGCCCTTCGAGCCCGGCGGGCCACGCATTCCATCGCACCGAGGGGTCGGCACGCGAGCGAGGCGACGGGGCCTTTCAGCGATCGACGCCGTCGTCGGCGACCGCCACGTCGAACAGCTCGGCGGGCGGCCGGGCCAGCAGGCGGGCCGCCAGGTCCTCCTTGAGGGCGGCGAGGTGGGCCTCCTCGGCCTCGCCGGCCGGGCCCCGGCGGACCAGGGCGATGAACTCGGCGGTCACCAGGCCGGCGTGCAGCGAGAGCGTCACCGACCGGCGCCCCAGCTCGAGCCGGAACACGAAGTGGCCCTGGGGGGCCTCGGTGGCGCCGGTCCCGGCCAGCGCCGGCTCGTGGCGGTAGCGCCCCCCCGTCACCGCCCTCGTCACCAGCTCGGCGGCGTCGCGGAAGCCGGGCCCGTCGAAGGCGGTGGCCACCACG
>Ga0187893_10013490_pt1 | contig 11362 bp, 11 predicted proteins | sample MA1701074metaG_FD_139574 | JGI IMG/M metagenome (GOLD analysis project Ga0187893, IMG submission 139574) | White microbial mat communities from a basaltic lava cave in the Kipuka Kanohina Cave System on the Island of Hawaii, USA - MA170107-4 metaG ...
CGTCGGCGATGAGGTCGACGTGGCTCACGCACAGCCCGCGCGCGTCGCCCGAGCCCACCAGCTCCTCGACGACGAGGACGGCGGCGCCCTCCTCCGCGACGACGAGCGTGCGCGGACAGGACGTGGCGCCCGCCGGGACGGTGGTGGTGACGCGCAGGGGGTCGTGGAGCCGGACGCCGCGCGGAATCCGCACGCAGACGCCCGGGCCGAAAAAGGCGTCGGCCAGCGCGCTGAACTTCCGCTCGCTCCGCCGGTCGCTCGTCGAGAGCCGCCGGAGCAACTCGGGACGCTCGACGAGCGGCGAGACGTGCGCGCCTTCGGGCACTTCCACGGAGGCGCTCGCCGGGGGGCATTCCGAAAAGTCGAACTTGGCGAGGTCGGTTCGCCGCCACTCCTCGTCCGTGCGGAACGGGAACGGCTCCGACTCGAACCGCTCCAGGCCCTTGCGGCGGAACGCGGTGGCCCCCGCCGGCAGTTGCGGAGCCGCGAGTTGCGAGTTCAGAGCTACGAGCTGGACTTGGCTCAGGATCTCAGGCATGGCGGGCTACCCGACGGCCCCCTCCATTTCGAGCTGAATCAGCCGGTTGAGCTCGACGGCGTATTCCAGCGGGAGCTCCTTGACGAACGCCTCGAAAAAGCCGTTCACGATGAGCGCCACCGCGTCGGTGTCCTTGAGGCCGCGGCTCATGAGGTAGAACAGCTGCTCTTCTCCAACCTTCGACACCGAGGCTTCGTGGCTGATCTGGACGTCGTTCTCGTCGATCTCCATGGTGGGATAGGTGTCGGAGCGCGACGCCTCGTCGAGCAGCAGCGCGTCGCAGCGCACGCTGACTTTTGAGCCGACGGCGCCGGGGTGGACCTTGACCAGGCCGCGGTAGCTGGCGCGGCCGCCGTCCTTCGAGACCGATTTCGAGGTGATGATGGACGTCGTGTGCGGCGCGACGTGCACGACCTTCGCGCCGGTGTCCTGATGCTGGCCGCGGCCGGCGTACGCGCACGAGAGGATTTCGCCGCGCGCGCCCCGGCCCATGAGATAGACCGCGGGATACTTCATCGTGAGCTTGGAGCCCATGTTGCCGTCGACCCATTCGACGACCGCGTCCTCGTGCGCGACGGCGCGCTTGGTGACGAGGTTGTAGATGTTGTTCGCCCAGTTCTGGATCGTCGTGTATCGGATATGCGCGCCCTTGAGGGCGATGAGCTCCACGACGGCCGAGTGAAGCGAGTCGCTCGAGTAAATCGGCGCGGTGCACCCTTCGATGTAGTGCACCTTCGAGCCCTCGTCGGCGATGATGAGCGTCCGCTCGAACTGGCCCATCTTCTCGGCGTTGATCCGGAAATAGGCCTGGAGGGGGATGTCCACGCGCTTGCCCGGCGGGACGTAGATGAAGCTGCCGCCCGACCAGACCGACGTGTTGAGCGCGGCGAACTTGTTGTCGGCGGTCGGAATGATCGTGCCGAAGAACTTTTTCACGATCTCGGGATGCTCGCGCAGGGCGGTGTCCATGTCGGTGAAGATGACCCCCATCTTCGAGAGATCCTCGCGGATCGAATGGTAGACCACTTCGGACTCGTACTGGGCGGTGACGCCCGCCAGGAACTTGCGTTCGGCCTCGGGGATGCCCAGCCGGTCGAACGTGCGCTTGATTTCCTCGGGGACGTCCTTCCAGTCCTTGCTTTGCCCTTCGGTGGGCTTGAGGTAGTAGAAGATGTCGGCGAACTTGATCTGGTTGAGCAGCTCGGTGTTGCCCCATCCGGGCATGGGCTTGGCCTGGAAGACCTTGAGCGCCTTGAGGCGGATGTCGCGCATCCACGCGGGCTCGCCCTTCATGGCCGAGATTTCGGAGACGATCTTTTCGTCGATGCCCGGGCGCGCTTTGAAGACGTACTTTTCCTCGTTGCGAAACCCGTACTTTTCGGCGTAGCCTCCGCCGATGTCGACCTTGGCTTTGTCCGTCACTTTTTCACCTCTTCAAGCGGTGGAGGGGTCGGTTGCGGCTCCAGGAGCCAGTCGTACCCCTTGTCCTCAAGCTTCCGGGCGAGCTCGGGGCCGCCGGACTTTACGATCCGGCCGCCGATGATGACGTGGACGAAGTGCGGCTTGATGTAGTTGAGGAGCCGCTGGTAGTGCGTGATGAGCAGGACGCCCACCCCGGGGCCGGCGAAGCTGTTGATTCCCGCCGCGACCGTCTTGAGGGCGTCGATGTCGAGGCCGGAATCGGTTTCATCGAGCACCGCGAGTTTTGGCTCGGTCACGAGAAGCTGGAGGATCTCGCAGCGCTTCTTTTCGCCCCCCGAAAAGCCGTCGTTGACGTACCGGGCCAGGAACTCCTTGGGGATGCCGAGCTGGGCCATTTTCGCCATGAGCTTGAGGCGGAAGTCCTTCACCGGCACCTCCTCCCCGCGCAGCCCTTTGATCGCCGCGCGCAGGAAGTTCGAAACGCTCACGCCGGGGATGGCGGTCGGGTATTGGAACCCGAGAAAGATCCCTTCCCGGGCGCGCTTGTCGGGGGCAAGGCCGGCCATGTCGCGGCCCCGGAAAACGACCTTGCCGGACGAGATTTCGTACTTTGGGTGGCCCATGATGGCATGGGCGAGGGTGGACTTGCCGGAGCCGTTGGGGCCCATGACGGCATGAACTTCACCCGCCTTGATTTCCAAGGAGACCCCCCTCAGGATCTCCTTCCCTTCAATGGCGGCCTTTAGATTCTCGACCTTTAGAAGGGTTTCTTGGGGCATTCGACAATCCTCCTGCTGATCAAACCCTTACGTTCACGTAAGAGTTTACACATTTTGGGACATTTATGCCAGGCTTAAATGTCCCAAGGATTAGCTGTTCCAGTACTTTTGCATCGCCGCCGTGTTGAAGATGACCACCGAGTCCGAGGCTTGAAGGGTCCCCCGCCCCTGGAGAGCCCGGATTGCGGGGATGCAGGCTGCCCCTTCCGGACATGCCAGAACCCCGGCGCGGTTCGCAAGCAGGTTCATCGACTCCCGGATCTCTTCGTCGGAAACGGCCATCACGGCTCCGCCGCTCTCACGGACAGCCTTAAGAACAAGGTGGTCCGCATACGGCTTGGCAACGCACAGGCCAGTCGCCAGAGTTTTGGGGTCCGGCCAGGGGTCGCACCGGTCGGCCCCCTTGGAATAGGCGGCCACAAGCGGCGCGCACCCCCCCGATTGAACGACGCAGATTTTCGGCAGCGGATCGGTGATCCATCCCAGCGCCTTCATCTCTTGGAGGGCCTTCCACATACCGATCACCCCGGTCCCGCCGCCGGTCGGAAACACGAGGACATTCGGCAGCTTCCAGTCGAAAAATTCGGCGATCTCGTAAGCCATGATCTTCTTTCCCTCGACGCGGTACGGCTCCTTGAGCGTCGACAGATCGAAGAATCCGAGCTCCGCCTTCCACTTGGCCATCTCGGCGGCCGCTTCGCGGATCGTCCCTTCGACAAAGTAGGCGCGCGCGCCCGCCAGCGCGACCTCCTGGATGTTGGCCGTGGGCGTGCTCCGCGGCATGAAGACGTGAACCTCCATGCCGGCGCGTGCCCCGTACGCCGCCGCCGCCGACCCCGCGTTGCCCTGTGTCGGGACGCCGACGCGCCGGATCCCCAGCTCGTTCGCCTTGGAGATCGCGGCCGACATCCCCCGGTCCTTGAACGTGCCCGTGGGGTTCAACGCCTCGTTCTTGATCCACAGCTGCCGCACGCCGAGCAGCTTCGAAAGCCGACCGCCGTCCAGCATCGGCGTGTCCCCCTCGCCCAGGGTGACGAGGGCCGCCTCGCTACGCAGCGGCATCAGCTCGAAAAACCGCCACTGCCCGGACGTCCGCCTCGCCAGCGCCTCGCGATCCACCTCGCGCCGGGCCGCCGCCAGGTCGTACCGCACGAGCAGCGAACCCCCGCACGAGCAGAGGTTGACGGGCATCCGGTCATCGAATCGCTTCGCGCAGAGCGAGCACTCCAGATGGGAGACGTAGGACTTCATTCGACCGCGTTCGCCAGAATCCCGAGCCCCTCGATTTCCGCCTCCATTCGGTCGCCCGGCTTGAGGAACATCGGGGGCTTTCGAAACACGCCCACCCCGCTGGGGGTGCCCGTGGCGATGACGTCCCCCGCCTCCAGCGCGAATCCCTTTGAAATGTATGCGATCAGGGCCGGCACGTCGAAAATGAGGTTCGAGGTCCGGCTGGATTGCCTTGTTTCGCCGTTAACGCGCATTTCGATCCTAAGGTTCGATGGGTCGATCTCGTCCGCGGTCACGACGGTCGGTCCCAGCGGCGCGAACGTCGCGAAACTCTTGCCTCGGAACCACTGCTTTTCGGATTTCTGGATGTCGCGCGCGGTGACGTCGTTCAGGATCGTATAGCCGAAGACGTACTCCAGCGCCTCCTCGCGCGGGATGCGGAAGCCCTCGCGGCCGATGACGACCGCCAGCTCGACCTCATAGTCGACCATGGCGGGCGCCTCGGGGGGGATCCGCACCTTGGCGTCGGGCCCGATCACGATGTTCGCGGCCTTGGCGAAGAGCAGAGGGCGCTCCGGCAGCGGCGCGGCCTGCTCTTCGGCGTGGTCGCGGTAGTTCAGGCCCACGCACACGATTTTCGGGGGGCGGAGAATGGGGGCGACGATCTCCACGTCCCGCAGCGGCCGCGTAAGGGTGGGATCGCCCTTGACGGGGGCAAGGTCGAGTTCCTTCAGCCGTTTCACGCCGCCCTCGGTGATGAGCTCCCCCACGTCGTGGAACTGGAACGGCCGTTTGAACTGCTTGAAGAAAAGTTTTTCCAGGACTACGGCGTGGTTGACGTGGTAGACGAGCCCCGCGTAGGTCCGGTCCCCGAAACGGAACGTGAGGAGCTTCATGCGGCCCCTCACGGTATCATGGGAATTCGCCCCGGGCAATCGACGATGAAGGAGGCCGAGTTCCGCGCGCTGTGCGAAGGCGCGGGCGCGCTTCGGCTGGATCGCGGGCGGCTCGTCGTGCGCGGCGCCGACCGCGTGTCGTGGCTCCACAATGTCACGACGCAGGATATCAAGCGCCTCGCCCCCGGGCGCGAGGGCTGCTTCGCCACGATGGTGACGCGCATCGGCAAGCTCGTGGCCACGCTGCAGGCGCGCGTGCTCGCCGACGAAATCCGGATCGACACCGACCGGCCGGGCGAGCTTCGGGCGGCGATGGAAAAGCTGATCGTCATCGAAGACGTTCAGCTGGAGGAGGTGACCGCGAAAACGAGTCTGTGGGGGGTCTACGGGCCGTTGGCGCGCGAGCGGCTGGGGCTCCCCGACCTGCCCCCGTGGGGGATGCACGGAGACGCCCTGCGCGTGCCGGTCTACGGCGTCGACGGTTACGAGATCTGGCTGCCGGCGGGCGCGAAACCGGATCTGAACGCCGCCCCCGTCAGCCCGGAGGCGCTGGACGTATTGCGGATCGAGGCCTGCCACCCGAAATGGGGCGCCGAGCTTGACGAGACGATCATTCCGGTGGAGGCGAATCTCGAGGCGATCGCCGTCAGCTACTCGAAGGGATGCTACGTCGGCCAGGAGATCATCCAGCGGATCAAGACCTACAGCCAGGCCAAGCAGCAACTGCGCAGGCTCCGCGCGCTCGGGTCCGGCCTCCCGGTTCCCGGCGACAAGATCTTGAGGGACGGCGCCACGGTCGGCCGCGTGACGAGCGCCGTTCGATCGCCACGGATGGGGCCGATCGCGCTGGGGTACCTCGAGCGCGAGCATGCCGCCGCCGGGACCCGCGTCGTGGCGGGCACTGTCGAGGCCGTGGTCGATTAGGTCGCGACTCCGAGCTTCGAACGGACAGATTCAATCGAAGCGCCCCGGGCCACGATCGTTTTTTCGCGGGACGCTTCGCCGGAAACGATCCTCAGCGTCGAGCGCGGGACGCCGAGCGTTTCGGAGAGCAGCGTCAGGACCGCCTGGTTTGCCTTGCCTTTTTCGGGGGCCGCCGAAACCGAGAGTTTGAGCCGTCCGGCCTGGACCCCTTCGATGCGATCGCGCCCCGCCTGGGTATGGACCTTGACGAGGACGAGCACCCCGCCCGGGACGGCCTCGATCATCGGACCGGGTCTCCGATCTTCGCGCGCAGGCGCCGCGCGGCGCTTCCCTGGACCACCGAAATCTCCAGCGTTCCGGCCGAGCCGACGACCGCCACAAGCGCGCCCGGTGTTGAGGAGGCGTAAGTCTTGACGACCGGGACGCGCCGGCCGCGGATCCGGATGGCGCGAGGCCCGGGCTCCAGATTCGTCACCAGATTCCCGAATCGATCGATCCATGCCACGCGGCCGGGTTTTTCCTGGAGCCGGACGATCGAGAGGACCCTCGGACCCACCCGCGCCGGCGCCATGCCGCGGGCCAGCCGCGCCGCGACCGGCGCGAAAACGTCGCGGCCATGGAACGTATGCGACACCGGGGCAAGGAACAGGCGGCGGTTGGTCACCGCGCGAAATCGAGCGTCGCGCAGGAACCCCAGGAGCCCGTTGTCAGGCGCCAGAAAGAGATGTCGCACGGTCCTCGCAAGAAGAATGCGCCGGTCACCTCCGACCCCTGGATCCACGATGGCGACGAACACCGTCCCGGCAGGGAAAAAGGGGGCGGCGCTCCGGAGAGCCCAGGACGCCCCTTGGACCGCAAAGGGGGGCAGGTCGTGGCAGAGATCGATCACGGGCGTGCGGGGAGCGATCCCCGCGATCACCCCCTTCACGATCCCCACGTAGGGATCCCTCGTTCCGAAATCGGTCAGCAGCGCAATCGGCGGCACCTCCCCATGATAGCCGCGGGCGGGGCTGCTACAATTTCCGGGGAATGTTGATCTGGCCGCTGGTGATCGTTTGCGTCCTCTGCCTCGTGCTGGACTTCCTGTCCCTCCAGCGGTTCGAGTTCTTTCGGCACGCAGGGCTTCGACTGCTCGGCGTGGCCGTTTTCGTCGGCGTCTGGGCGGGAGCCCTCAGCCTTGCGGCGTCTGAGGCGAAGGGTCACGGCGCCGCCATCGGGGTCGCGTTCGCCTATCTGATCCTCCCGGCGATTTGCGCGGGGCCGTTCGTCTGGACGACGATTCCGATCGTGTTCGACGCGATCCGAACCTCGGCGACGAGCGAAGACCGGATCAAGCCCCTGCTGACGTACGACCTCGCCGAAAAGGCGGAGGTGGAACACCGCTTTGAGGAGGCCGTCGAAATCTACCGGCGCGAGTATCTCCTCCGCGATCCGCGCGATCCGGTCCCCCGGATCCGAGTCGGGGGCTTGCTGGAGCGACTCGGGCGGCCGGCGGAAGCGGTCGAGGAGATCCGCTCCGCGCTGCCGCTTCTGGAGGATCCCGAACAGCGCGCGCTCCAGGCGGCGAGGGCGGCGGACCTTCTCCAGCAGTTGGGGCGCGTCGAAGAGGCCGCCCGGCTGCTCGACGGCGAGATCGCGACTTGCTCCGCCGCCGCGGTCCGGGAACGCCTTACCGTTCGGCGGGCGTTGATGTCGATCGGAGCCCCGCCGCCTCGGCCGTAGCAACCAGCACATCGACGAGCTGGCGCCGGTTGAGCAGGGCCATTGCCGCCGCGTACACCGAGATCCCCGCGGGAACGACAATCGCCAGGTAAGTCCCCGGGCTGGCCGTCGCGCTGAACCGGCTGCGGATGGCCATCTCGAGGGCGAGTATGGCCGCCGACCCGATGATGGGCGCCCAGAGCCCGGCAGCCAGATCCCACGCGCGCGCTCCCGTGGCCCTTAAGGCCAGCACATGTCCGACGACGTTGCTCACTGCCAGCGACGCGACGACTCCCCCGCATGCCGCGGGGAGCCCCCACGGAAGCGCGGCGGCAACGCAGCCCGCGAGCGTTCCGGCCCTCACGACATTCCAGAAGAGCACGCTCTTGGAGCGTCCAAGTGCCAGTAGCACGGGCCAGATCGGTGCCTGAAGGGCAAGCAGCGCGCCGGCGGGGGCCAGGATTCGCAGCAGAGGAATGATTTCCATCCAGTTCTCGCCGTACAAAGCCACCACGAGAGCGGGGGCGGTGGCGTAGATGCCGGCGATCGCGGGAAGGAGGAGAAGGGCGGTCGCCCCACAAATTCGAAGGTACGTGCGACCGACCGCCGTCGGGTCATCCTGAATCCTGGACAAGGCTGCGAGGCCGGAGGGGAAAATGACCGTACCCAATTGGAGCCCCAAGGTCGACACCAGGTGTTGGGCGCGGTTGTAGAACCCGAGCGCTCCTGAACCCAGCCCCCGGGCGATGAGATAGAGGTCCGCGTTGGAGGTGACGAACTGAACGAGAGCAGTGCCGAGAACCGGCATGCTGAAGGGGATGAGGTCGCCCAAGGCGGGAAGTGAAACCCTTGCTGAAGGTCGCATTCCCGAAATCCTCCAGGCGGCCGCCGTCTCCAGCGCTTGGCGGATTAAATGCGCGTAGACCAACGAGAAGACCCCGAGTCCGGACAGGGCGAATCCGGCGGCGGCGATCGTGTGAATGATGTGCGAAGTCAGGAGGATCGCAGCCCGCGGCCGAAATCGCACCTCTCTTTGGAGCAGGGCAAACGGAATGCGCCCGGCGCTCGCGAGCGGAATGGAGGGCGCAAGCCACACGATGAGGTCGATTGTCCTGGGTTCTCCAAGGGCTCGGGCGATAGCGGGAGCGGCCAGAAAAAGACTCAGGCCCAAGGCGAGTCCGACCACGATGACGGCCCAGAAGGCGGCGGCGACATGCTGGGAGCTCAATTCCTTTCGCTGAACGATTCCGGTTCCCAATCCTGCATCGCAGAGGCTCGAGGCCAAAAGAACAGGGATCAGGGCTGCAAAAAAAGCTCCAAAATCTTCCGGGGTAAGCAGGCGCGCGAGAAGAACGGCTGCGGCGAGCGACAGGATAAAGTTTCCCGCCGCGGAAATTCCAAGCCATCGCGCACCGTGCAGGAATTCGCCTCGAACCCGGTTCATTCAAGATCCCGGAGCTTATTGTGACTTCCCGGAGATCGCCCAGGCTCGAATTCGCAGATTCGCACCAGCGAATCAAGGGCTCGGGCATCATCGGGAAAGACCTCCCGCCGACATTCGAGTTCCGGCGCATGACGGGGTCCTCTCTCGCCCGGCCGAACCGGCGGCACGCCGGTAGGAGGAGATCGTTTGCGAATCCTCACCTGCAACCCTTCGCGCGGAGCGTTCACATATGTTTTGGCGGGAATTCGCGCCGCGTTCTCCGCCGCCGGCCACCCAGCCACCCGATCGGACGGATCAAGTGTTCCCCCCGATTTTGACCTGTATCGGGGCGCTTCGGGGTGGAGGCAGTGGATTCCGCCGCGGCGAAATCGGAAGCTGGGGAGCCGGGTAGGAATCCATGTCAATCCCTTCGGGCCGACGCGGGTTGGAAGCATCGACGGCGGCCCTCCGATTGACGAAAGTCAGGATGCGATCCGGTGGGTCCTTGCGCAGGAGCCCGACTTTGTTTACGTCTCCACCACGGATCGGTTCAAGGACGAGTACTACGGATCCTGATTTCACCAGCATGGGATTCCGGTTTTGGCGCTTCCTACCGCCGCCGATGTCACCGTCTACTTCCCGTGTCCATCCGAGGAAAGGTCTCACTGCGAGATCGCCTGGGTCGGCGGGCGTTTGTCTTACAAGGCCGCGATGCTTGATCGCTACCTGGCCCCTCTCTTGCATCGGCACTGCCTTGTTTTTGGCTGGGGGGACACCTGGGAACACGGACAACGGATCCGCGACAGCGAAGTGCCGATCCTGTTCTCCTCCGCCAAGATCCGTCCCGGCATTTCAGAAAGCCACTCCGTCCGCCATCCCATCGACATCCCCGAAAGGGCCTTCAAAGTGCCCGCCTCCGGCGGTTTCACGATTCATGCCCCCAGCCCGGCGATACCAGACCTTTTCGAAGACGTCGTTCCCGTGGAAAGGGACGATCGCGAGTGGCTTGACCTGGTCGTGCATTATTTGAGCGATGTCAAGGCGCGGAACGCACTTGCGTCCCGGCAGAGGACCCTGATTTTGGAGCGACACACTTACTTTGGCCGTTGTGCCGCCATCGCGACCTTTCTCGGGGAGGCACGGCTGAAAGACGCCTTGGGCAACGCAAAGGCGAGGTTCGTGCTGCGGGGTTAACCCTCGCCTTCCCCGGTTTCAGACCCTATTCTTAGTGGGCCCATGGCCCGCTATCTCCTCCAGGGACCGGAACGGAAAACGCTGCTCGCGGCACTGGTCGAGCCCCTGGGCGTTCACGCGCGCGGTTTCATGACCGATCCCGGCGTGGAGGAGGGCGAAGTCGTCGGCTATCGGATGCGGTCCTTGGAGGGGCGGGAGGCTTGGATCGCGCATATTTCCGATGCGGGGCCGGTGCGCGCCGGCCGCTTCAAGGTCAACGTCCCGGAGATCGACTTTGTGGGGACGGAAAGCCTCAAGGGCGAAATCCTGCCGGGGCGGGTCTTTCTTATCGACGAAATCGGGCGTCTCACGTCGAGCTCGAGGCGCCTCGAAAACGCGATCCGGGACGTCTTCGCCTCGGGGGCGCACGTCGTGGCGACCGCCGAAGAGCGCCCGCACGAGTTCACCGATGCGTTGCGCCGTCAGCCCGGGGTCGAGACGCTCTTCGTCACGTCGGAGAACTTCTCGGAGCTGCGGGACCGCCTGGTGGAAGAGCTTCGACCGGCTCGAAGCGCATAGCTCGACGCCCCCTCGTCAGGCGCCGAACTTGGCCAGCTTTTGCGCGCACGCCAGGGCGTGCGCCATGGCCTGCAGGGCCGGGAAAGTTCCCAGCATCCCCTCAGCGCACGCCGTTTCCCCGAATTCCGGTTGCGCCTTCGAAGGCCGGCGGACCCACTTGGAATGCAGCAGGAACGGCACGGGGTGCCAGCTGTGGGCCTTCATGACGGACGGGGTCGAATGGTCCCCCGTCACGACGAACACGTCCGGCATCAGCCCCATCAGCGCCGGCACGAGATCCCGGTCCACCGCCTCGAGCACCTTGACCTTCGCGTCAAAATTCCCGTCCTCGCCGTGGCTGTCCGCCTTCTTGACGTGTATGAAAAAAAAGTCGTATCCATCCCAGTGCGACTCGACCGTGCGCGCGAGGACCCCGAAATCCTCCTCCTCCGAGGTCTTGAGCACGTCCATGCCCAGCAGGTGCGCCAGGCCCCGGTACATCGGGTACGTTCCCACGCACGCGGGCTTGAGACCGTAGAGCGACGGGAGGGTCGGGAGCGTCGGCCGGCGCGCGAATCCGCGCAACAGCACGCCGTTGGCGGGGCGCTTGCCCCGCAGCGTCGTCTCGGCCTTGGCGGTGAGCAGGTTGACGATCCGCGCCGTCTTCTCCGAGCCCGGGTCCTGGGCCAGCGCCGGCAGGGCCTTGTGCCCCTCCTTC
>Ga0187893_10013491_pt1 | contig 11359 bp, 9 predicted proteins | sample MA1701074metaG_FD_139574 | JGI IMG/M metagenome (GOLD analysis project Ga0187893, IMG submission 139574) | White microbial mat communities from a basaltic lava cave in the Kipuka Kanohina Cave System on the Island of Hawaii, USA - MA170107-4 metaG ...
GGTAGTTGATGAAGGCCCGCCGCCAGACACTGCCGTTGGGGGAGTCGTGGGCGGCGTGCCCGGTGGTGTGCCCGGTGGACAGATCGGTGGTGTGATTGGAGGCGTGATTGGCGGGTCTCCCACATCGGTGGCACCCCCGCCGCCTCCGCCTCCTCCAGCGGCACCGAAACCTCCCTCAAGAGTTCGCGTTGGGGGCAACGTGCAACAGGCGAACCTAATTCGCCAAGTCAAGCCCCCCTATCCACCACTGGCAAAGCAGGCGCGCATTCAAGGTGTCGTGGTGCTTGAAGCCGTCATCAACAAGCAGGGAAGCGTGGAGAATCTGCGCGTGATCAACGGGCATCCCCTGCTCATCCAGTCTGCGCTTGATGCGGTGAAGCAATGGAAATACAAGCCGACGCTGTTAAACGGCGAGCCGGTGGAGGTGGTCACCCAGGTGACCGTTAACTTCAACTTGAGCGGCTGATGCAATTCTTGGACGGTCTGCCCGAAACTGGAAGTCAGGATATCTACACTAACCTATAGTTACATGAACGACAGGAGGATTATCTCAAATGCTTCTCTTTAAGCTCAACTTGCTAGCGATTACATTGCTTGAAGGCGAAATTGGCTTCGACTTGAGGTCGATGTGGAATCAGTCTGGTTTCGTCGCCAAGTCAGTCATCATCGTTTTGGCCATTATGTCTGCATGGTCCATCGGAGTGATGATCGACCGGGTTCTGGCCTACTCGGCTGCTCGAAAGCAGTCGCGTGAGTTTGCGCCTCTGGTTGCCGGCTGCTTGAAAGAAGGAAAGATCGACGAAGCCATCAATGTTTCGGAGCAAAACAAGAAGAGCCATCTCGCGAAGGTAGTGGTGGCCGGTCTCCAGGAATTTCAGGCTCACCAGAGCAGTAGCGAAATACCCGGCGAAGCGATCGAAGCCTCCAAGCGTGCCTTGGAGCGCGCCACGGCTATCACGAACGCCGAACTAAAGCGCGGAATCAGCGGCTTGGCAACGATCGGCAGTACAGCGCCTTTCGTCGGATTGTTCGGAACGGTGTTCGGCATCATCAGTGCGTTCCAAGGCATGTCGTCAGAAAAGTCCACAGGACTTTCGGCTGTTGCCGGCGGAATTTCTGAAGCACTGATCACCACGGCCTTTGGTCTCTTCGTGGCTGTGCCTGCCGTCTGGATGTTCAACTACTTCAACAGCAAGATCGAATCCTTCGACGTGGAAATGAATAACTCGTCTTCAGAGTTGATCGATTATTTCCTGAAGAAAAGAGGGGGTAAGCGCTAATGTCAATGGCAGTTGGTGGTGGAAAGGGGAATGCAATTGCCGACATCAATGTGACCCCTATGGTTGACATCATGTTGGTGTTGCTCATTATTTTCATGGTCGTCACCCCCCTGTTGCAGAAGGGAGTCAGCGTCGACCTCGCGAGAACCAAGAATCCCCGGGAAATGCGCGAAGCCGATCGTGACGACGCCGTCGTGGTGGCCGTAACACGAGACGCCAAGATCTGGCTGGGCAGCGACCAGATCATGATCAAGGATCAATTAGGCCCTAAGATTCAGGACGTTCTGGCTTCGAAGGTAGACAAGACAGTTTATATCAAGAGCGACCGCCGAGCCAGATATGGGGACGTGGTCGATGTTGTCGACATCGTTCGCGCTGCAGGTGTGGATACCCTGGGGCTGTTAACTACCCGCGTCGAGGGCCAGGGCAGCGAGTAACAAGTCGATTGTGGAGGATTTTGCACCATGTCTATGAAAATTGGGGCGAGCACATCGAGAGCAGATATCAATGTGACCCCTCTGATCGATGTCCTGTTGGTTCTTTTGATCATCTTCATGGTGATCACGCCGTTGATCCCGCGGGGTTTGGATGCCCAGGTCCCGCAGCCGCCACCCCCTGGGGCTCCGCCCTCTGAATCGTCAGACCGAACCGTGGTGGTCTCGGTCGATTCCAAAGGTGACTTGATGATTAATCAGGAGGCCGTGACCAGGGAGAACTTGGGAAATCGTCTCACGGAGATTTTCAAGACTCGCAACGAGAGGACGATGTTTGTTCAGGGCGATACAGAGCTGCTCTTCAACAACGTTGTTGATGTCATTGACATCGCCAGAGGGGTCGGTGTGGACAAGATCGGGTTGATTACCGAGAAAATTCAGTCTGGACAGTGAACAACCAGGACTCAGACTCTCTTTTTTTCTTGCTGAATTGCATCCAGTAACGGGTGGTTCTAGTTTGGCTTGCACCTGCCGTCGAGTCTGAAACGGCGTCGGCTTGCTTGTATTTGGTAATGTTGAACATCCGCTAGATAGGCTGGCCTTTTTGTTGGGCAGCCTGGCCGAAATATACTCTGGTCTGTGGAGGAACTCGATGAAGTTCAGATCAAAATCGATGGCAGGAACGTTGGCCCTGCTTACCATTTTCAGTAGCGCCGGATGTTCAAAACTGAAAGCAAGGGATGAGATGAACAAAGGGGTGCGCTCGTTCAAGGACTCCAGATATGAAACAGCGGTCGAGCATTTCAAGGCTGCTGTTGATCTGGACCCTGAGTTGACCAATGCACACCTGTATCTGGCCGCCGCGTATGCTTCACAGTACCAGCCTGGCGGTGATTCTCCCGAGAACAAGAGAATCGGAGAGGAAGCAATTAAAGCCTACGAAAACGTGCTCCTGAAGGATCCCACAAATGTCGGATCCGTTAGCGGAATCGCCGGCATCTACTTCAACATGAAGAATTTCGCCAAGGCTAAGGAGTACTACAAGAAAAGAACTGAGCTTGAGCCGAACAGTCCCGAGCCGTTTTACAGCATTGGCAACGTCAACTGGATACTCTGCTATAACAAGCAGGATCCTCTTCCGACAGCAGAAAAGAAGGTGTTGATTGAAGAAGGTTTGGCCAATCTCGAGAAGGCCGTCCAGAACGATCCAAACTACTATAACGCATACTTCTACATTAACTTGCTGCTGCGCCAAAAGGCCCAGGTGATTATTGACGAAGTAACCGACGCCAATCCGAAACTCAAGGACCAGTTTGCGATGGCGGCCCTTGATCCGAAATCACTCGATCCGCTGGTGAAGAGACATGCCGGAAGTCGGTATGAGGAATATCAAAGCTATTTGCGGAAGGCTGACGAGAATTTCGAAAAGGCCATGCAGATTCGGAAGGAAGTTGAGGCTAAGGCGGAAACCAAAGGCATCGTGGATCCCACAAAATAACCCTTACCCCAGACATTCTTTGTTCAAGCCTCTTGAGAAACTTCATCTCAAGAGGCTTTTTCGTTTCCGGCGCATTCAGACGGAGACGCACCGAGCCGTTTAGATAACCCTCTTCCCCCAGCTCACAGCCACTGCCGGTAATTCTCCACAGTGAGCGACACCGGCTCGACAGCCGGTGTCGTGAATGACGGTCGAAAGTCGGGTAGTCGGGTTGGGAGCACTTCCACAGATCCTCCGAAACCTCCGTGCATCCGCGAAGAAATTCGAGACGGAATCCAACTGGAAAGCTTCGCCCCGATCATCTAATATTCATAGCATGATCCGCTTTGAAGACATTCTGGCTACGGTGGAGAAATTCCATCCGAACGAGGATGTGGATATTCTGCGCCGTGCTTACATCTTTTCAGCCAAGGAGCATAACGGACAGATTCGCAAGTCAGGAGAGCCTTACTTCAACCATCCGCTGGCTGTGGCGGAGATTCTGGCCGAGATGAAGCTTGACGCAGTGTGTGTGACAGTCGGTCTCCTGCACGACGTAGTGGAAGACACTTCAGTTCCTCTGGAAGTCATTGAAGCCCAGTTTGGCAAGGATGTGGCCAACATCGTGAACGGTCTCACGAAAATCAACCAATTCCAGTTCTACTCGAAGGAAGAGCAGCAAGCAGAGAATTTCCGCAAGATGTTTTTGGCCATGGTGGATGATGTCCGGGTCGTTCTTGTGAAGCTGGCCGACCGGCTGCACAATATGCGGACGTTGCAGTTTTTACCACCGGAGAAAAGGCACCGAATTGCGCTGGAAACCATGGAGATCTACGCGCCGATTGCTCACCGGCTGGGCATGGGAAAGATGCGCGGCGAACTGGAAGACTTGGCCTTCAGCTATCTAGAGCCAGAAGCTTATCAAGACATTAAGAAGTCGGTTGGAAGCCGGCAGAAGGTTCGCCAGGAGTTCCTGGATGAGGTAAAGGAACTTATTACCCAGAGACTGCAGGAGCATGAGGTTCCTGGAACGGTGGACTCTCGGGTCAAACGAATCTACAGCATCCACCAAAAGATAAAGCGGCAGAAGATTCCAATCGAACAAGTCTATGATCTCTTGGCAGTGCGCATTATTACGGAGACCGTGAAGGATTGCTACGCTGCTTTGGGACTAATTCACAACATATGGAGGCCAGTTCCAGGCAGAATCAAGGATTTCATCGCCATACCACGGCCCAATATGTATCAATCCCTGCATACTTCGGTTATTGGCCCGCACGGCCAGCCATTCGAGGTTCAGATCCGGACCGGAGAGATGCACCGGGTCGCGGAAGAAGGGATTGCGGCGCACTGGAAGTACAAGACCGGCAAAACTTCGGACAGCAAGGACGATCAGCGCTTTCTCTGGCTGCGGCACCTGGTGGAGTGGCAGCAGGAAATGCAGGATCCCAGCGACTTTCTGAGCACTTTAAAAATTGATCTCTATCCTGAGGAAGTCTATGCGTTTACTCCCAAAGGTAAGGTCATCATTTTGCCTCGCGATGCGTGCACGATCGATTTTGCTTATGCCATCCACACCGAGGTGGGCAACAAATGCGTCGGCGCCAAGGTCAACGGTCGCATCGTGCCGTTGAAATCGCGGCTGAAGAACGGAGATATTGTCGAAATCCAGACTCAGACGGGGCACACTCCCAGTCGCGACTGGCTCTCAATTGTTAAGACCTCACGCGCGCGGAACAAAATCCGGCATTTCATCAATGTCAGCCAGCGGGAGCGCTCACTCGAGATCGGGAAAAAGATCCTGGAAAAAGAGGCCCGGAAGTTCAAAGTCAATCTAAAGAAACTGGTCGAAGAAGGTCATCTATTGAGGGCCGCTCCCGAATACGGGTGCACGAAGCTCGAAGATATCTATTCCGCTCTGGGCTTTGGAAAGATCTCAGCGAGAGTCCTGCTCGCCAAACTCGTCGCTCCTGGCGAGTTGCAGGAAGTTGCTGACGAAAAAGTTTCCAAGTTTACTTCTGTCGTTCGGAAGGCCCTGGGTTTTGCTTCTGGAGCCACGATCCAGGTTAAGGGGGCGGATGACTTGCTGGTGTACCGCGCCAAGTGCTGTAATCCCATTCGTGGTGAAGATATCGTCGGCTACATCACCCGCGGCAAAGGTGTGGCTGTCCATGCCCGCCGTTGTGCTAATGTGGCCAATCTGATGTACGAGGCTGAACGCAAAATTGATGTTCAGTGGACTGGCTCGGCCGACGGCTCCTACGCTGTGAAAGTTTCGATCTCTGTTGATGATCGGCAGGGAATGTTGGCGGAGATCACGTCAACGATTTCTGATATCAAAACCAATATCAAGAACATCGAGGCCCAATCCTTCGAGGATCGGCGGGGGTTGATTCATGTAACGATCGAAATCGCTGATCTGAAACACTTGGAAAGAGCGGTAGCCTCGATCAAAAAGATCAAAGGGGTAGATGAAGTGACCTGGCAGTAACGGGTGCATCCGGTTCAGCATCCTGCTTCACACTTTCCAGCCACGACCGATGGGCAGCTAACTGTCCCCGTTTTCGTCGTCGGCTGTTTTCGAAGACGAGTACGTGGACGACAACGATCTCACGAGGGGTTAACAATGAAATCAGAGATTCGAACCGAACAGGCTCCCAAGGCAATTGGGCCTTACTCCCAAGGCCTTCGAGTGCGAGCGGGAGAACTGCTGTTCTTGTCGGGCCAGATCCCTTTGACGCCCGAGGGTGAGCTTGTGGCTGGTGATATCGAAAGCCAGACTGAACAAGTGCTGAAGAATTTAGAAGCGGTGCTGACCGCGGGCGGTTCATCGCTCAGCCAGGTTGTCAAGACTACTGTATACCTCAAGAATCTGGATGATTTCCCGCGAATGAATGCCGTCTATGCAAGATTCTTTCGAGACACACCACCTGCGCGGTCCACGGTTGAAGTTTCGAGACTTCCGAGACAGGTAGCAATCGAGATTGATGTGATTGCAGGGGTAGGATAGAAGGGCGGTGCCCCCGGGAGACGGCCGGCATCCCGGGTAGCGATTAATGCGACTTGATCACTCGGCCTGTCCGGATGCAAGCGGTACACACACGAGCTCTCTTGTGGGCTCCCTTAATGATGGCGCGAACCCTTTGAAGGTTGGGATTCCATCGCCGCTTGGTGATGTTATGAGCATGGCTCACGTTGTTGCCGAACAAAGGACCCTTTCCACAAATATCACAGCGTGCTGCCATAATGACCTCCGCAGGAACTCAAAAACACAGAACTATAGCAAACTCTTGTTCTTCTGGTCAAAACCAAAATCAGAGGCGATCTGAGCCAATGCTAGTCTTGGGTATCGAATCATCATGTGATGAAACGGCTGCTGCAGTGCTGCGCGACGGCAGGCGCATCCTTTCCAATGTCATCGGCTCCCAGGTGGCAGTGCACAAAAAATACGGTGGCGTCGTGCCAGAACTCGCTTCGCGCCATCATCTGGAGAACATTGTTCCCATTGTCAATGCAGCCTTTCAGGAGGCGGGAATCACTCAGGAGGCCATCGGAGGAATCGCCGTGACTCAAGGGCCAGGCTTGGTTGGTTCACTGCTGGTGGGTGTCAACTACGGCAAGGCTCTTTCGTTCGCGCTGAATGTTCCGCTGGTGGCCGTGAATCATCTCGAGGGACACATCTACTCCGTTCCCTTGGAATTGGCGCGCAGCGAGGTAGCGCGTGGCATTCCTGAGACTGATTGGGGCAAACTGTTTCCTGCTCTCTGTCTCATCGTCTCGGGAGGCCATACCAGCCTTTATTGGGTGGAAAGCTTGGAATTCCCGGCGAGGTTCGACTTGGTCGGGCGGACGCGCGATGATGCTGCTGGCGAGGCTTTCGACAAGGTGGCTAAGCTGCTGTGCCTGGGTTATCCGGGCGGCCCGCTTATTGACCGGCTGTCGAAGAGGGGCGATCCGCATGCAATCGACTTGCCGGTCTCGAAGATGAGCGACGGCAAGTTAGACTTCAGCTTTTCCGGCATCAAGACCGCGGTTCTCAGATACGTCCAGGCCCATCTCCAGAAGGAAGTCGACGAGATGGCCTCGCAGCGCAACGAGCCGAACTTTCACGATCACCTGCCGAAGCCGGTATATGATCTCATTGCCAGTTTCCAGAGAACCGCTATTGAAATGCTCTTTGACAAGACCGCCAAATCCGCCGAACTTCGGCATCCCCAGTCCATTCTCGTTTCCGGAGGTGTCGCTTGCAACAGTTTGCTGCGGGAACGGTTTCGGGAAGGCTTCGCGAAGAACAGCATCGCGGTGCATTTTCCCTCTCCGATTCTGTCTACCGATAATGCTGCCATGATCGCCGCAGCCGGCTATCCGAAACTCATGGCTGGGCAATACGCAGACTTTAGCTTGAACGCCAATGTGCAGTTGAAGCTGCACGCATAGGTTGGGCCTGATCGCTGTGATTTCTCGAAGTGTCATTGTTTCAAGAGTTGGTTTGCTGGCGTTGCTCCCCGCTTTGCTCGCCAGCTGCCTTGTTTCTCGAGGTCAACGCTATGAGGACTTCGTGACAAGAACTCCCTTGCCTCAGGGAAACATGCTAGTGCTGGGTTTCATGGGAGGGCGGGATTCCTGGAGGACAAGAAACAATCTTCAACGTCTGGCAAGTCAGCTCCGTGGCATGAAACATCTTTCACTTCAGGTGGAAACTCTGGAAAACCGCAAGCGCGAGTTGGCAATTCAACTGATCCAGAAAGCTCTCGATCGAAATGAAAACGGCAAATTGGAACCCGAGGAACGCACTTCGGCACGCTTGATTCTTTATGGCCAGAGCTTTGGTGGTGCCGCAGTCGTGAAACTGGCAAGACAACTGGAGAAGCTGCGCGTGCCGGTGCTATTGACAGTTCAAATTGACAGTGTAGGCAGAGGCGATGGTCGCATTCCGCCCAATGTGTTGCGCGCCGCCAATATTTTTCAGAAAAATGGCCTGTTGATTCGCGGCGAAGCCCCCATCGTTGCTGAAGATCCTCTCAGGACGACCATTCTTGGCAACTTCGAGTTTGATTACCGCGAAAGAAGAATCGATATCTCAGCGGTCCCGTGGCATAAGAAGATCCTTCGCGAGGCTCACACTAAAATGGAACATGATCCGGAGGTTTGGGAGAAGGTGGAGGGCTTGATTATGAGAGAAATCAACTCGAGTGATGGTCAATGAAAGTCATGCGATTCCGTCTCAGCTGCGGTGACAGATAGGGCGTGAATGCGCCGGGCTTTCACCGAAACAACGTTATCCTGGTTCTGTAGAATTCCTTCGATCATCAGGAATTTACCACCCGTCAGCAGAATCCGGTTTCGCTCATAGACATCCGGAGTCACAATGGCGTTGGCAATGCCGGTTTCGTCTTCGAGACTAAGAAAAAGAAATCCTTTGGCCGTCCCTGGCCGCTGGCGGGCGATGACGCAGCCGGCAATGCGCGCAAACCGCCCATCCGGGATTCTCTTCAGATCGCAAGCTCGCTTGATATTCATTCCATCCCATTCTGCCCGGCGATGAGCCATGGGATGGCGTCCAACAGTGAGTCCTGTACCCTGAAAATCGGCTACCAAGCGCTCTTCATCGGTCATTTGAGACAGAGGCGAGGGTAATTCTTCCTGATGGCTCTGTTTAAATAACTCGCCCGTGGGGCGAACCGCCCGTTCCACCTGCCAAAGTGCATCTCGTCGATGAAAGTGATCCCCCAATCCGTTCAAAGCTCCAATTTGTGCCAGCATCGTCCACTCGCTCTTGCTGAGTCCCGGAACTCGCAGTGTCAAGTCTTCAATCGATGAAAACGCTCCTGCGACGCGAGCGTGCACTAGTGCTTTTGCGGAGGCTTCCCTCAAGCCACGCACGTAGCAGAGGCCGAGACGGAGAGCGGGGAGCGAGACGCTTCGCTCACTCTCGGGAGGATTGAGCCGTATTGTGGAACTCTCCCCCAACCCCTCTCCCGCGCTGGGGAGAGGGGAGCCAAAACACTTCAACTTCGCCAAACTCCGCTTCTCCCCGCAAGAAGGCGGGAGGTTATTCCCCGGCTCCAGCGTGCAAAGCCACTCCGAGCGCAGCACATCCACTGGCTTCACTTTTAAACCATGCCGCTGGGCGTCCTTGACGATGGTAGCGGCTGAATAGAATCCCATTGGCTGGTTGTTCAGCAAAGCAGTCGTGAATGCCGCCAGGTAATGACATTTCAGGTAAGCACTCGCATACGCAATCAAGGCAAAGCTCGCGGCATGCGATTCTGGAAATCCGTACAGAGCAAATGAGGCAATGGAAGTAATTATTTCTTCCTGCTCCTTGCTGCCGATGCCGTTTGTTTTCATGCCGCGACGAAGTTTGTTCTCAATTTCCAGCATGCGTTCCCGCGAACGTTTGTGACCCATCGCCCGGCGTAGTTCCTCGGCTTCGCCACCGGTAAAGTTGGCGGCCGTCATGGCGATGCGCAGGAGTTGTTCCTGAAACAGTGGCACACCCAGGGTCCGCCTCAAGATGGGCTCCAGCGAAGGGTGGGCGTAGCGGACAGGTTCCCTGCCCTGCCGCCGCTTCATATAAGGATTCATCATCTTGCCGACGATGGGACCAGGGCGGATGATGGCTACTTGGACCACCAGATCATAAAACCGCTCGGGATGGTTTCTCGGCAGCGCCGACATTTGAGCCCGGCTCTCCACCTGAAACATCCCCACGGTGTCGGCCTGTTGTAGCGTGCGGTACACCTCGGCATCGTCTTGTGGCAATTGAGCCAAGTCGAGTGGTTCGCCGTAATGGTGTGGCACCAGCGTAAGGCAGTCTTTCAGAACGGCCATCATGCCCAGCCCCAGCAGGTCCACCTTGACAATCCCCATGTCGGCACAATCGTCCTTGTCCCATTGCACGACGACTCGCCCCGGCATGCTGGCAGTCTCTAGCGGCGACACCGAATCCAACTGGCCCTGGCAAATCACCATGCCGCCGGAGTGCTGACCCAGATGGCGCGGCAAATCCTGGAGACGCATGGACAGTTCCAAGTATTTGGCAATCCGCTGATGCCTCAGGTCAAAGCCAGCCTGACCAAACTGATTTTCCAGGGTATCTGTGGCACCTCTCCATTCCCACGAGCCAATCAGCGAAGCGAGCCGGTTCAATGTGTCTGCATTAAATCCCAGGGCTTTGCCCACCTCGCGCGCCGCGGATCGCCCACGATAGGTGATGACGTTCGCCGTCATGGCGGCCCCCAGTTTGCCGTAACGTTGATAGACATACTGGATGGCACGTTCGCGATCATCGCCACTCGGCAGGTCCAAATCGATGTCAGGCCATTCGCCGCGCTCCTCCGAAAGAAAACGCTCAAAGAGCAGTTCCATGCCGACTGGGTCGACGGCGGTGATGCCGAGTGCATAACAAACGGCACTATTGGCTGCGGAACCCCGGCCTTGCACCAGAATCCCTTCTTGGCGGCAAAAGCGGATGATGTCCCAGACAATCAGGAAGTAGCCTTCCAGATGCAGTTTGTCGATGAGGTGCAACTCACGCTCAATCTGGCGCTGGGCGCGCTCAAGCAATCCCGAGTCGCGTTTGGGAAGATAGCGCTCGCGCAATCCTTCTTCCGTGCGTTGACGGAGGAACGACACCATCGTTTCTCCTTCAGGCACGGGATACTTCGGGAACTCATATCCCAGATCAGCTAGTGTGAAATCCAGCCGGGCGGAAAGCGCGGCCGTGTTGGCAATGGCGTCGGGCAAATCGGCAAAGAGCCGCATCATGTCGCCGGCTGAACGAAAGTAGCGCTCGGCATTTGATTCCAGCAACCGGCCGGCAGTTTCCAGAGAGCAATGATGCCGGACGCAGGTCAGCACATCCAACAGTTCGCGATCTTCAGGCTTTGCGTAGCACACCCCATTGGTGGCCAGCAGGGGAAGCTTCAAACTGCGGGCGATCCGCACGGCGGCCTGGTTCCTGAACTCCTCCTGCCGGTCGAAATGCCGCTGCAATTCCACGTAGACATTGGAAGACCCAAAGATATGAATCAGGCGCTCTACTTCATTCCTGGCGGCCTCATAGCCGCCGCCAGCGAGAGCTGCAGCCAGCGGCCCTTCCGCACCACCAGTCAGGCAGACGAGTCCTTTGGCATAGGATTGAAGCTCCTCCAGTGTCGTGCGAC
>Ga0187893_10013492_pt1 | contig 11359 bp, 14 predicted proteins | sample MA1701074metaG_FD_139574 | JGI IMG/M metagenome (GOLD analysis project Ga0187893, IMG submission 139574) | White microbial mat communities from a basaltic lava cave in the Kipuka Kanohina Cave System on the Island of Hawaii, USA - MA170107-4 metaG ...
ATGCGGACCAGCTCGACCGCCTCGCGGCGGAACTCTTGGGGGTAATGTTTGCCCATCTCGTGGATCCTTTCCGGGCTGCTGTACAGCCCAACCTTGAGGTATCCACGAAACCGGGTCTACTCCTGGGCGGCGGCCAGTACCAGCGCGGGTCGGCCGGCCATGCTGGCGGGTAGCGACCAGCCGGCGGTTGGGTGGCTCCCCATGTCAGCGCTGCCGCACCGGCGTGTAGCGCGAGCCAGGCGATCACGGCGAGCACGACTAGCCCGAGGGTCATCGCGAGCATGAACAGCAGCCCCGCGACGATGAACCACGGCTGGGGGCTCACCACGGCCACCGCCCCCAGGTCGAACGCGGCCGGCGGGGCAGTCCCCAGGCGCCGGTGGCGGCCAACCGGTCGTAACGGCGGCGGCGCAGCGCTTGCCGCGCCCAGAGGATCGCCATGAGCAGCGCGCCCCGAGCCCGGCGAGCAGCAGCGAAACCAGCCTGGCCAGGACGTCGCCGAGACCAGCACAGCTGGCGGCAGCGGTAGAGGAGGTTTCGGGGCCGGCGCACATGCCCAGCAGCGCTGCGCATAGCAGGAGCACTGCGATGCGGTAGTGACGCACCGGGCTCACCGCGACCTCCCTTCTCGCCGGTCCCTGGTCTGCTGCCAGCGCTCCTGGTGGGCCAGTTCGAGAATACGGTCGCTGACCTGCATGTAGGCGACGATGTCACCGGCTTCCACGCGGGCGGCGACCAGGTCTGACAGGCTCAGGCCTGGGCTGGTGGCGCGGCCGGCTAGCAGCAGGTCGCGGACCTTTGCGAAGGCGCGGATCCGCTCGGCGGGCAGCGCCAGTTCTGCGGCGAGCAGGTCCAGATCGCGGTCGGGATCGGCCAGCCGGGCGTCGACCGCGGCGACTGACCAGCGCCGCTCACACTCGGTCATCGCATACCCCATCCAGCAGAGCCATTCGAGGCGGCCTGGTCATCGAGACCGTCCCCCCTCGTCGTCGAGATGCCAATCACAGGGCGGGCGAAGCCGGGGCGCAGGCCGTCGCGTAGGCGGCTCGTCGAGCAGTGGCAGCGTCATGCGATGGCCTTCACCGCCGCTCGCGTCATGAGGGTCGTCATCAAACGATCGGGACGAGCTCAGGCACCTGCCGGCCTGGTGGGGACGGTGGCTCAGGCCACACCTTGATCTGTTCCGGGGCCGCGGCCAGCGTGGCTGCCCAGCGCGGATGCGCGTAGTGCGGCGCCAGTCGGAGCAGCCGCCATCCCGCCCCGGACAGGTACAGCGCCTGGCCTGGGGGCAGTGCGTAGATCTCACCGGGGACAAGGCGCCGTTGACGGGTGTGGGAGTGGAAGGTCGACTCGGTGTGCTCCCGGGACCAGATCGCCCATGCCTTGCGGCTGGACGAAGCTGATGTCGAGGTCTGTGGGCGGTCCCACTCGCCGCAGATGACGCTGAGCGCCTCCAGCGTGCGGGTGTCGCGGATGCCGCCGAGCACCACCACGTGCTGGAACAGCGACAGGAAGCCTCCGGCGATCTCAGACCCCCAGCGGCTGCGTACCTGTGACAGGTCTTGGAGCGCGGCGACGACATGTAGGCCTTGGCCGCCGGCCTCGGAGACGAGCGCGGGCAGCGAGTGGATCGGCGCGACGTTGGCGATCTCGTCCAGCACGAGGGATACCGGCAGGCCGGAGTCGTCGCCGGCCACGACGGCGGCGCGGTGCCTCCGGCACTGGGCGTCGCGGACCGCCTCGATCAACGCGACAACCAGCGGGGCGACCGAGGCCTGCTGCTCCGCGACCGCGGCGATGTAGACCGTGTCGCAGCTGTCGACGAACTGGTCCGGGTCGAAGTTGACCTCCGACGCGGCATCAAGCGCCTGAGACGTCGTGTAGACATCGATCACATCAGAGGTCGCCGACCAGATGGACTGGCGCTCCTCGGTGGCTGCCCGCTGGACTCCTTGGAGGACCTCGCGGGCTAGTGCTCTGGCCACTAATGTTCGCCCGTTTCATACGGAAAATCACGATTGTTCTCGGATGAGCGAACACCACGTCCGCTCTGTCACCTGGATACAACCCGCGTGGCCCGCGCGCCCACGTCCGCCAGACCGTTTCACGGACGACCAAGCCAGACCGGAACAGCATCGACCAGTCCTAGCCTTCCACAACCGAACGAAACGCAGACCGCTTTTAGGCCGCTTTGCGTTTGGGATGCCCCCAACGCCGCTGCGCCTCACCACGCATCTGCGCCCGCTTCTTGCGCTCCAACTCCAACACCCTGGGATCCCGAGTGTTCGCGTTCCGCCAACGCAGATACGCATGAATCGCACGCGACAACGCGGCATGGTTCTTGTAGTTCGAGTTGTTCAGCACAAACTCACGCAACGGGCCGAAATGCGCCTCAATCGGGTTCGCCCACGACCCGTACGCCGGCGTGAAACACAACTCGACCTTGTTGTCCTCACACCACTTCACCAACGTCTTGCCCCGATGGGAATTGAGGTTGCCCAAGATCACATAGATGCGCTCGCCGTCAGGAAGCTGCGTGCGGCACGACTTGATCGCCGCCAGCGCGTTGCGTGCGGACTTGGCCTTGTACACGATGCCCCACAAGCGGTCCCCGCCCAGCGAGTAGCAGGCGTAGAACTCCCCTGGTGCCGTGGGTCTTGTGGTAGTTCGCGGGCAGCCGCTGCGGCTCGCGCTTGGCTGACCAGCAGCGTCCGCCCTCGGGCTTGATCGCCAACGGCCCGAACTCGTCAAACGCGAAGGCGCGGTCACGGTGGCGCTCCAAGACCTCCTCGATCCGCGCCAACTTCTGCTCCCTCAACGGGTCCGGCGATTCCTTCCACGTTTTGGTGTGCTGGAAGGTAATGCCCTCTTCCGCCAAGATCTGACGCAGCCGCTCCCGCCCGACCGTGATCTTGCGGTGCTTCTTGGTCGCCAGGTACTGCTGGAGTTTGCGGATGCTCCAACGGGTGAACGGTTGGCCCAACGAACGCGGGCGTTTCTTGGCTACCTTGACGATGAAGGCACGGTCGTCGTCACCGATCCGGCGGGTCCGGCCACCCGCCCACCGAGGGTCCAACGAGGACATTCCCATCTCGTTGAACCGCTGGATCATCTCCCGAACACGGTCCGGGGACGTCTGGACCAAATTGGCGATCACTTGGACCGAGTTGCCGCCCGCCGAAGCCAAGACCACCATCGCCCGGCGCCACTTCACGACCGATTTATCCGTACCTCCCCCACCCCGGCGGACGATCCGCTGCAGCTGCCGGCCTTCCTCATCAGTCAAACGGCGCACTCGAACTGGAGTAGACATACCCCGACTCTAGAACACCCGCCCAGATCCGCCGTGGACCCACCCCAACGATAGTGGCCAGAGCACTAGCAGCGCGTCGCGGTCACCGCCGCAGGCGGCGTCGAGCAGGATCTGCTCGGGCTGGTCGATGTCGCCGGACAGCACCCACGATACGACGGTGCGCATGCTCAGCCCGGCTTTGGCAGCGGCGTGCAGCAGCGGGCCCAGCAGCGCGGCCGAGCGTGAGGTCCAGTGCGACTCGTGCCGGGTGCCCCTCGCGGCCGGCGAGGCGTACACCATGGCCTGGGCGATCCGCCGCGCAGACTCCCACGAGCCGGCCGCCTCCAACGGGGACCAACGCAATGTCACGACCCCGTCGGGCAGCCCGGCCGAGGCATGCCCGGTGGGGTCGAACAACAGCACCCGACCGAACCGGGAGCGCGCCCGCGCGGTGGCGATCAACACGTCCGGTTTCGTGCTCGTGGTCAGCACGGCACCAGGAGCGGACAGCACGGTGGGAATGACGACCCCTGAGGTCTTGCCAGCCCGTGGCGGGGCCAGCACCAGGGCGGCGCACTCGGCGGGCGCGTGCACCACCCCGATCAGCTCGTCAAGGCCGACGAACGCGCCGCCCCCGAGGCGGGCAGCGTCACGGCGCACCGCCTCGAGCGCGTCGAGGTCCGGGCGGACCAGCCCCGCCCGCCGCGCACGCATGGCGGCCTTGCGGGCGACCGTGACCGTGGCGGTCAGCGCGAGGGGCGCCACCCACCCTGGCGCGTCGCCGTTCAACAGCGGCCATGCCGCCGCCGTGGTCGCGGCCATGCCGACGCAGCGGCCCGCATTAGCCGCGTAGCGGCGGGCCGTGGCGGCCAGGGCGTCGCGGTCGGTGGCGTTCATCGGCGTCCTCCTCGCTCGGGTCCTTTCCGGGCGCGGGCGATGGCCGTTTGGGTGTCATAGATGCTGTTGAAGACCCCGGCGTAGACCTGCTCGAACGCCTGCTCGGGCTCGACTCCTTCTTTATTCCTCAGCGTGTCGATGGCGCCGTAGAGGACGGTGAGCGCGCCTAGCACGATCTCCGCATGGTCGGCGCGGGTGAAGTCGACTCCGGCGTCGGCGAAGGAATGGCGCAACATCGTGACCGCCGCGTCGCGCTCGCCGTTGGCCGGCCGTTCGGCCTGCGCGCCCAAGCGCAGCAGGTCCTCAACGAAGGAATAGCCGCTCACCGTCCAACCCCCTGGGTGCATCCACCCCCGACGGCCGACAACCCTCGTGACCGGGTGCGCAGCGCGGCGATGACCCGGTCCTGCTGCTCCATCCGTGCGCGTAGCTGCTCGTTCTCGGCGACCAGCCGATCGATCAGCCTGTCGGCGTGAGCCAGCTCGTCCAACAACTGGGCGGCGCGATCGGCGAGTGAGTCGATCACCGTCGACCCCCTACTGAGCGTGTTCGGCGTGTGCGGGCCGACTGCAGAGCCAGCCGGGTGAAATGGGCCTTGCGGGCCTGCTCGGCGCGCCGGGCGCGCTCCTGTGGGCTGAGCAACCGGTCAGGGTCGACCTGGTCCTGGAACCGGTTAAGGAACGCCGCGCGGGCCGGCGCAGTGACCTCTCGGCTGTCCCGGCACGCGTGGAGAGCATGCGCGGCTAACCGCGCCCGCAGGCTCCGCTCGCTTGGCGACAGCTCGCTCACGCCGTCTCCCCACCGATCTCGAACAACGCGAAGGCGATCTGCCGCTCCACCTCTTCCAGGACCGAGAGGACCTCTTCCAGCTGGTCGTCAGCCAGCCGCTGTCCGCTACGAGCGGCGACCGCGGCACCGATCCACTGGGCGGTGCTGGCGTTCAACGGCAGCACGGCCTGGGAGACCACGCCACCGAGGAGCTGGGAGAACTCGATCTCAAGCGACTCGCGCACCCACGCGATCCACACCTCAGCCCACTCCAACCGTTCCCTCCACACATCCCCCTCCAACTGGCTCAAGCCTCTACTGGCTTGAGCCAGCATGCAGAACCGTGGCGTAATGGTCAAGAGGCTTAAGCCAGTATGGCGTCGGAGGGAGGTGTCACAGGGACACGCAGCGCCTGAGCCGATCACCCGCTCTGTACGGTGCGTCGTGCTCGCGAGGGTGACTCGCCGCGCGGACGGATGAGCTGCCGGAGCGCAGGACCTTGGCTCACCCCAGCACGCGCTTATGGGTCGAGCGCACCAAGCTGGCTTACGCCACCCTTAAGCCTCGCGTGATGTGACGACTCACGAGACTCGGTGCTCGGCGCCGTCGGCGTCTCGGAAGACCCGCAGTTCTACCCTCACGAGGGAAGACACCACGGCTCACGGTCGAAGTGTGAAGGTCGGCGTTTTGGATCGTCACGTGGCCTGCTCAGGATGGTCGACTCGCGAACCACCCGTGAGCTGACACCCGAGGAAAGAATGACCTTCTACGCTGACGTGCCGATCCGACATTCCAACCCGGATCCGCGCCTTCTCTACCAGTCTCGTTCCACAAGAGACCGTGCCACCGATTGCTGTAGTGAACGGGAACGGCAGCTTCGCGCTGCAGATGAGGCTCTCGCTCGTCATCCGGCATGATGCGTGCTACCGAGGGCTCTGAGGCCGGTATCCGGGGATACGAGAGGCGCGGTCCTGATGACTGTTCAGATCGGTGATGAACCGCGGCGACCTCGTCCGGGTTCGAGGCTGTCGGGCAGCCGACGCGTCTGGTGTATCAGCCGACCAAGGGCGAGCTGGAGGCGCTGGCTCGCGCCCTGTCCAAGCAACGGTCGGGCGCCGCTGCCAGCCTGCGTGAGGGCCCTGATGCTACGCTGACCGTCGGGATTGTGAAGGTGAACGGGGCCGTCAGCGGCTTGAGCAGCCCGATCAGCGGCCTTGGGAACCCGAACGGCCAGCGCACGACGGGTTGGCGGCGTGCACAGGACGGTGGTCTCCCCGCCACCTCCTCCCCATCCGTCATCTATCGTGGTCTTCCGTCACTTTGTCAACAGTGGCAACAGTAGCCACAACAAGTTATGCATGGCACCGTCTGTTACTTTGGCTCATCTAGCTTAGGAGCCGACCACACTTGAACAATTACGAATAGGCCATCCTGGCGGATGATCCTAATCCGTCAGAGTGGCTTACTTCCGTTGAGGCGCCCGTCGCTCACACAGGGGAACAGGCGAATTCTACCAAAATGGTCAAACACGGGTCTAAGCGTGCTGTCTCGGCTAAGAAGGGAAAATATCCCTAACAGCATTCATGTGGAGACAAGTCTGTCGCTGCGGCCTCCGGCTAGCGAGGAGTGCCTGATGATGTCGAGAGAATTCATCGGCGTCCGCCGGCGGCCATATCGGGGTCCAAGCATGCGCGCGGGGGCAGTTGGGCGAACCGACATTGTGGGCGCTTCCTGGTGAGGTGCCGCCGCACGTAGAATTGGATTAGATGGGTAGGGGACGAGCGGGCACGCTCATCGAGGTGGGCACTGAGTAGATGGATTAGGCAAGGAGCGGAGCAATGGCGGTGTTTGTGCAATTCCGCACCTACGAGGATACCGAGGTGCTTATCGAGGTTGCAGAAGAAGTAGTCACGCCTGAAGGTGTCAAAAAGGCGGGATTGCGGGACAGGTTTAACAATTCGATCGCAGTGGCTGCTACGGCGTACGAGGATTTTATAGGCGCGGCCATCCGGCTCAACGCCGATGCGCTCATGAACTCGCTGAAACGGCTCGACGATCCTCCTGACGAGGCAGAAATTACTTTCGGCTTGAAAGTGACAGCGGAATTGGGCAATTGGGCTATTGCAAAAGGGGCAGGTGAGTCGAACTACACTGTGCGGCTGGCCTGGACGCGCACCGGTGGGCAATCTGATGATCGCTAACCCGCAGCAGGGTGTTTGCCGTATCTTGTTAGCGGAAAGCGACGGCTTCGGGACTGCAGGAACAGGTTTCGTGGTCAGTGACAAACTCATCGTCACGTGCGCGCACATCGTGCGAGACGCCGGCGCGGGGCTGGGTGACAGCGTGCGAATCGTCCTTCATGACACAGGGGAACAGCGTCAGGCGAATGTCAAGTGGTTGTCTGACCGTGACGCTGAAGATGTAGCCGTGTTGCAATTATGGGAACCACTGGACAGCACTATGGAGCCGTTGCGTCTAGGAGTTTTTCCGAACGTCGTTGGACGTAGCTGCCGTACCTTCGGCTTTCCGTCAGTCAAGTCGGTGGACGGGCTGTATGGTAACGCCTTGATCGTTGGCGACACCGTCGAGGCAGGCTTTCCCGTGTTGCAGCTGGAGAGTCAGGAAGTCACTGCCGGCTTTAGTGGAGCGCCGCTTTGGGACGCGTCATCGCAGATCGTCATCGGTATGGTGACCAGCATTGTGCGAGCTGGTGCCGATCCTGACCGAAGACTTGAGGAGACCGCCTTCGCGATCCCTGTCGACACGCTACGCCGAGTATGCCCGTCCTTGGAGCTACCGGACGGGTGCCCTTACCGAGGACTGGAGCCGTTCGAGATAGAGCACGCCGATGCGTACTTCGGGCGAGATGCAGCACTCACGGAACTGTATGAAAAGCTCTGCGCCGCGCCATTCGTCGCTGTAGTGGGCGCGTCGGGCAGCGGCAAGTCCTCGCTGGTTGAGGCAGGCTTGCACAAGGCGCTCGATGAGTGGAACCGTCCTGACATTGATGGCCGTTGCTGCCGGTTCATCCCAGGCGCCCGGCCACTACTCAATTTGGTGCATGGACTGGCCGATGTAGGCGGGCACCCCCTCGAGGGTTTAGAGGCGGCACTGGGCTCTTACAGGGACGCGCCAAACGAACAGGAGATACCTTTTGAGCCATCGACATTGGACGGTGGTGACTCCTCCCCAGAATCCTTGGTCGAGGCGGTAGGGTCGCTCGTCCCTCTCGACGGTCTTCTGCTAATCGTGGATCAGTTCGAACGCTTATATACCGATTGCCCAAGCCAAACTGCTCAACAGTTCTTCACCGACGTGCTCCGAGAGATCAGCAAGCGGGGGAAAGTAATTATAGTGCTGAGGGCCGACTTTTACGGCCGGGTACTCGAGGAGGCGAGTCTGGCCGGGGAGATCATGAGCGGCCAGCTGACGCTGCTTCCTATGCGGGATGAGGAATTGCGTGAGGCGATCGTGCGGCCTGCTGATGCATTGGGCAGAAGCTTCGCACCGGGACTGGTCGATCGACTGGTGACCGATGCGCGGGGCCAAGCAGGCAACCTCCCCCTCCTCGAGTTCGCCCTGAAGGAACTGTGGGACTGCGACGCTCAGAATGGCGTACTTACCTGCGAAAGCTACGATGCGCTGGGCTACTCCACACCCGAACGCGAGTGGCCGGGACTGCACGGGGCGGTCGCCAAGCGCGCCGAGCACATCTATTCAATCCTTGACGACGATGACGAGCGTGCGGCTGTGAGGCGAGTCTTCCTCGGGCTCGTGACCATAGATAGTGACGGGCATTCTCGCGGCGAGCTATCACCAGCGATAAGTCGCCGGGCAGGGCAGGACGAATGGAAGCAGGACCCGACGGCCCAGCGAATAATCAAGAAATTTACTGACGCCAGACTGCTCACCACGACACAAGACCCCCTCAATGGAAAGGCGACTGTCGGGGTAGCGCATGAAGCCCTGATTCAAGCATGGCCTCGTCTGCAAGAATGGGTGAAAAAATATGGAGTCTTTGCGCGCTGGCGCAACCACGTTTTAGCACCCAAACTAAGCGACTGGTTAGAGAATGATAAGAAGTCTGACTTTTTGTTACCGGACCCGCTCGTCGAGCCGGCTTGCGAGTGGCTTGAAACCCATTCGGGCGAGCTGGCCGGGTCTGGGGCAGAATTCATTCGCGCGAGCGAGCAGAAACAGCGTCAACAACGGGAACAGGAACTCCGACAGCGCCAACTAGACCGGAGACGCGGGCATCTCTATCGCGCTCTCAGCGTGATATTGACTATATTGCTTATCGTTGCTGTCGCTAGCTTCGTGGAAGCCCGCGACGCCGCACGCGTCGCCACTGCACGTGAGTTGGCCGCGCAGGCGGAAGCCAACGCCGATCAGCAGCCGCTGTCGTTACTGCTCAGTCTCGAAAGCCTTCGGCGGGTCCCGACCGGTGAAGCGCGCGACACACTGTTGCAAGGACTCCTACAACCGCGGCACAACACCCTTGCGCTCAACGGCCACACTGGCCGGGTCTTTGGAGTGGCGTTCAGTCCGGACGGCGCGACCATCGCCTCCGCCAGCGACGACCAGACCGTCCGGCTGTGGGACGCGAGCACCGGCGAAGCGATCGGAAAGCCCCTAAGCGGCCATACTCAAGGAGTCAACGCCGTGGCGTTCAGTCCGGACGGCGCGACCATCGCCTCCGCCAGCCACGATGGAACGGTGCGGCTGTGGGACAGAGCCACTGGTAGCAAGTTGGTTGTACCGCCCCTGACCGGACACACCGGCTCAGTTCTGGGAGTGGCCTTCAGTCCGGACGGCGGGATAATCGCCTCCGCCAGCGACGACCAGACCATCCGGCTGTGGGACGCAAGCACCGGCGAACCCCTCGGAAAGCCCCTAGGCCACCAGGTTCAAGGAGCTAACCAAGGCATCAACGCGGTGGCGTTCAGTCCGGACGGCGGGATAATCGCCTCCGCCAGCGACGACCAGACCGTGCGGCTATGGGACGCAAACACCGGCGAACCCCTCGGCGAACCTTTGTTCGGTCATAATGGGTCGGCTTTGGGGGTGGCGTTCAGTCCGGACGGCGGGATAATCGCCTCCGCCAGCGACGACCAGACCGTGCGGCTATGGGACGCAAACACCGGCGAACCCCTCGGCGAACCCCTGACCGGCCACAGCACCTGGGTCCGGGCGGTGGCGTTCAGTCCGGACGGCGCGGTCCTCGCCTCCGCCAGCGACGACCAGACCGTGCGGTTGTGGGACACCGCGACCGGCGAACCCCTCGGTAAGGTGCTGGGCGACCCCCTCCGCGCGTCATCTACCGGCCACAGCGGATGGGTCAAGGGAGTGGCGTTCAGTCCGGACGGTGCGACCATTGCCTCTGCCAGTGCCGATCAGACGATACGGCTGTGGGACGCGGCGACTGGTCAACCCATCGGCGAACCCCTGACCGGCCACACCGGCACAGTCTGGGCGGTAGCGTTTAGCCCCGACGGGACGACCGTCGCCGCCAGCGACGACCACGCGGTGCGACTGTGGGACGCGGCGACTGGTCAACCCATCGGCGAACCCCTGACCGGCCACACCGGCACAGTCCTGGGCGTGGCGTTTAGCCGCGACGGCGCCACGATCGCCTCCGCTAGTGCCGATCAGACGATACGGCTGTGGGACGCGGCGACTGGCCAACCCATCGGCGAACCCCTGACCGGTCACACCGAATCGGTATGGGAGATTGCTTTCAGTCCCGAGGGGGCAACCATTGCCTCCGCTAGTGCTGATCAGACGATACGGCTGTGGGACGCGGCGACTGGCCAACCCATCGGCGAACCCCTGACCGGCCACACCGGCACAGTCCTGGGCGTGGCGTTTAGCCGCGACGGCGCCACGATCGCCTCCGCTAGTGCCGATGAGACGGTGCGGCTGTGGGACGTGGCAAGCGGCGAACTCATCGGCGAGCCCCTGAGCGGCCATACCGACTGGGTCAACGGGGTGGCATTTAGTCCGGACGGCACGAGTATCGCCAGTGTTAGCGACGATAACACCGTGCGGCTGTGGAACGCCGCAACCGGCGAACCGATCGGCGAACCTCTGATCGGTCACAATGGCCAGGTCTCGGGGGTGGCGTTCAGCCCGGACGGCATGATCATTGCCTCCGCTGGCGCCGATCAGACGGTGCGGCTGTGGGACGCCGCAACCGGCCAAGCCATCGGCGAGTCGCTCGGGCAGCCCCTGCCCGGTCCCGTTTTGGGAGTGGCGTTTAGCCCGAATGGTGCGATCGTCGCCTCCGCGGGCGCCGATGAGACGGTGCGGCTGTGGGACGTGGCAAGCGGCGAACTCATCGGCGAGCCCCTGAGCGGCCATACCGACTGGATCAATGGGGTGGCATTCAGTCCGGACGGTGCC